>JACCDN010581947.1_pt1 | contig 12503 bp, 15 predicted proteins | sample 7441691 | NCBI WGS metagenome assembly JACCDN01 (sample SAMN15323439, study PRJNA562643) | freshwater metagenome | isolation source: river surface water | place: USA:Blue River Watershed | collected 2017-08-16 | reverse complement strand
ATTGCGCTTGGCTTCGGCCAAGGCGTTGCGTGCTTCTAAGCGGCAAGCGGCTAGGTCTTGTGTGGCTTGCTGGGCTTCGCACTCAGCCAAGTCTTGCTGGTAGCGTGCCTGAAGTTCGTTGTGAGGTTCGGCCTCGGTTTGGGCGTGTGCGCCAAAGCTCAGGCTGGCGCAAAGCAGCGCTTGAGCTGCCAAAAAAGCGTAACGGTGTGCGTGGTTCATCATGGTTTTGAAGGCGAGAAAACTGCCTCATTACAATCTACACCAATTACAAGGATATTTTTATGAGTTTGAAATGCGGCATCGTGGGTTTGCCCAACGTTGGCAAATCCACCCTGTTCAACGCCCTGACCAAAGCGGGCATTGCGGCTGAGAATTATCCCCAAGGGTGGACGATTTAACGGACCTAGAGGCCGCAAGGGTTTCAAGCATTTCATAAAAATTCGGCGACTGTTACAGGACAAAAACCGCTGACAGAAGTAAGTTCCAACGGACAAGGCCATCTTAGGATGGCCTTTTGTTTTTGTCGGCTAGTTAGGCAGTCCTTACTTGCGCATGTGTATGCAGATGTGCGGCCCGCAAACTTTTGCGTTTACTTTTAATCAACGCTAAATCCTCGTAGCAACGCTCGGCCCACGCTTTGTAACGAGCATCAATAAAAGCGGCCTCGCCAAGTAGCCCTCCTAACTTTGCGGTAAGCAGCTCGCGTTCACCATCATCTAAGGCTACTTTTATTGCACGCTGTATGGCTCTGGCTTTGTAAAACCGTGCATGCGGGACCATCAGTTTTTCGTTGTGAATAACTACACCAGTTACATGCTTCGGAGAGTTGGGGCCAAAACGCCTTGTTTTATCCGGTGACAACTTTTGTCCATATTTTTGGACAATGCTTTCAACTTGGAAAACCAAATCTGAAGGCAAAGTTTTTCCAGAAAACGTTACATCATCCACATAAACGGACAGGTTTAAGTTTTGTTCTCCGGCCCGTTTCTTAAGAGCACTGAAGAGCGCATGGTTCGCCCAAAAAGCAAGTAACGGACTAACTGGTGACCCCGTAGGCAGCGCTCGTTGATATGTGCAAAGGTCAGTTAACAATCCGGCAACGTCAGGGGAGCACTTCAAGTCATCAAAGAAAAATTTGAAAACTTGTTCCGCTTTAGTCGAAGGGAAAAAAGACTTCAAATCGAAGGTCGCTACATATGACGCAGTAATGTGCGCTGAGGCATTTGAGCGATACGAGCGTCCTTTAGGGCCTCCGTGGCAGTACTCTGGCACAGCGACCCTAGATAAAAGCGTTTGAATGCGTCTATGGAGTTCTTTCAGTTCAGGGGTGGGGTTCTGTACCCATCTAGCTTTTTTGACTTTGCCAGTGAATTTACAAACCTCTGCAGGCAGTTCAAACACTGAGTAGTTGTCTTCCCTTTTTGAAAGATTAATTAACTCTTTGAGGTCCAACCCTAGTAAGTGGGATAAACGCCGTTTCGACCCCATTTTGTAGAGGGCGCATTGATGAAGCGGATATCCCTGCCTCTGGCGCTTAGGTGAGGAGCGTTTTTTTTGCATTCTTTGCCTCAACCCATTGAAGCAGTGAAATTATTTTCTTTGCTGTACCTATTCGCATACCGTTGGTTACACCACTTTGCAAACTCTCTGAAAAGAATAAAAGTGACGAAACTGGTATTGCGAATCGTTCGCTGTAACGCTTGAGCAAATCAAGTGAGGGTTGCTTTTTCCCTGACTCAATTTCAGACATGTGTGAGTTTGAAATATCCAACTCCGCACACAACTCACTTTGGGACATATCGTGATAAGCCCTAATTAGTCTGAGCGCTTCATGAAGCATGTTTGGCCTTTAGATGTAGGTGTAAAAAGTGCGGGGGTTAGTCAAATTCATAAAAAGTCACCAAGTCGTTTTAACTGTTCCCAGACCAAGGTCAGGTAAGGTGTAACGGTCTCATGTAGCGAGTCGATTGCCTTAAAGACTTTATCGAGCCGGCTCACCAGAGTGAATACAGCCTCCAGAAAATTAACTTTTGGTTTCTTTCTCTCCTTTAACGGGCGTGGTTTTACGGTTTTCGATGGTTTCATTTATTTCCTTTAAAAACGACGCTTGTTGCTATGTCAAGAAAACCTCGACACAACCAAACGCCTCTCGCACGCTTTTAAAAGATGAACCCAATGGAGAAAACCACACTTTTCCCCCTGCGCTAGTTACCCGAGTCCGCTTCTCGACGGACTCGGTTATCCCCTCCTAGCTGTACACCGTGGACCCGTGAGTACTCGGCGTTCAGTTTGGGCTGGGATTTGGTAGAGACAATTAAGCCCCCTCAGAGCCGAAGCTCTCAAAAATGCAAGATAAGAATCTCCACTACCGCGAGCGGAAGTATACGTAATTTCGCTGTGAGCGAAAATTATTTTTTAAAAATTTAACCGTTCATCAAACTGTGGAATATTTAGAACTCAAATAATTTATCAATCCTATTGAAAAGAGTTAAATCGACCTCAGTTTTGGTGGGTGGCTAATTTTGGCTGCGTTGCATCAAAGGATTTGTATGTCTGACAACTTAAAAATTCGCCAACCTCAAGACCCTAAGCAGGTCAACATCCATGAAACGTGGGAGGTTACGTATTGGTCTAAAAAGCTCGGAGTTACTCCTAGTCAGCTTAAAAAAGCAGTTGAGTCGGTTGGCACTCAAACGACAAACGTGAAACGTTACTTGGGTAAATAAATCAAGCAATGAGGGCTGAGGTCCTCATTGTCTCTATGCTGGCAACGAATCTTTGCACTTGACCCAAGGACCATCTTCCGCCCATTGGTGCTTTGATTCCAAGATCATTCAGTCGAGCAGCCATGCCTCTGCGGCTCAAACCTTGAGCCATCATGCCATCAATTACGGGGCGTAGCCGGTCACTAAACTCTCGCGTCTTTTGCTGGCGCTCGTCGTTACAAGTTTTGAGGTTCGCGGGTCCCGTAGCCCCTAAAACCACGCCCCGCGCTTTAGCCGCAGCCAAAGCAGCTTTTGTACGTTCGCTGATCTGGTCGCGTTCCCACTCAGCCATAACGCTGTACATCTGAATCATCACCTTATTGGCGTTCGGCATATCGGCAGCAACGAAGTCCACGCCCGTCTCTAGTAACCCTGAGACGAAGTGAACATTACGGGCCAAGCGGTCTAGCTTCGCAATAAGCAATGTTGCCCCTGCCTTCTTACACGTCTCAAGCGCCAAACGAAGCTGTGGGCGCTTTTCGAGCGCATTGCTGCCTTTACCAGTCTCAACCTCAGTAAAGCTCGCTAACGCGGCTCCTGCGCTTCTGGTGAGGTACTGCTCTACGGTTTGACGTTGTGCGTCTAAACCAAGACCTGAAGCTCCCTGTCGTTGGGTGCTGACACGGTAGTAGGTGACGAATTGCTGAGGGTTGGTTTTCACGGTATCTCCTTGGTTTGTCCAAACGACAGGACGAGCGTCCAGTGTGTGTACAGACTTTAGGAAATGGCCGTCGTCCCGCCAAGGGTGAATGTCGAAACTGTTGTTTCGGCGAGGATGCTCAGAAAGCGCTTGCAGGAGACGTTGACTCGGGTGTAAGCCGCGCTAAGACTGGATTTCGATGGATTCAATCTCTGAGAGAGACAGCAAAAAACATATAACGACATTGTGGCAAACCTATAACGAAAATCGGGCTTTTGAAACCTTATAGAAGCCACGACAGTGGTGATTGACTGCGTTCGAGATTTGAAAAACGGAAGTCCTAGAAGCCGATGGGGGGCGCGAAGGTAATGTGTTTGTCGTTCCGAGACTGCGGGAACGAATCCTTATAGGTGATTGAAAGATTGCTGAGCCGATGCCTTCAATTTAATTACATCCAGTCGAGAGACTTCCATTCCGAGGAGGTTGATATGGAAAAGAGAGAAATACATACACCGCCCCGCGGTGCAAGTTTCTTTTTCTTTTACAGACTCATTCTTCTCCTTACTATCTATGCGCAGGTTATCGAGACGTAAGTGCAAAAAGCTCAGCAAGAACAAGGGGTTGCGGGACTCGGTCATCCAAGTTCTACGTGGAGATCCCAGTGTCGATCCCCGCAGTGATCCCCCTGAATATGGCTCAGCTGAACTTAGGTCTCTGAAATGAGGCCCTTGAGTTTTCGCAGAGTCTGAGTCGCAGTGCTTTCTGTCAGAGGTGGTTCACCAAGGATCAGGCCTGCCAGCTGAGAGACTTGCTTGATTGACGGCTTCTCAAGCAACTCAAGCGCAATAGCATACGCACGATACTTTGGGTAGAGTTTGGCAAATCTCGGCTGGCTGTTCGCCCAATTCTGGAGTTTGCGAGTGATTTGCCTAAAGCGTGTCGGAACACGTTCTCCTGAGGCACTAATCGCAGCCGTTCCCATGCTCTTGAAAGCCTTCTGGACTTGAGCACCTCGCATGGCCGCCATCTGGGCCTGCTGGAATGTATCCAGTTGCAGGATTTCATCTGCTCTAGAGTCATTGCGCAGCTTCGTCGCTGCGAACATCTCGATGCGTTCGGTCTGCAGAGTCAGCTTGGGATTCACAATGCCTCTCCAAGTACCCTCTGTGGCGTACACCTTGGATTTGGTGCAAAACAGCCAATGGCAGTCAATCACAATGCGGTCTCGTTGGATAACCATGTGTTCGAATGTTCGGGCATCAGCCAGCCAAGGGATTGTTGGTTGCGGACGAAACGCAGGTGCCTGCAATCCCAAAAGATTCATTGCCAAAGACAGCATGCAATAAACGTCACGGTGACGCATGTAACCGTCTTCGTCTGAGTTGATCTTCATCACCACTTCATCAAGCCATGGTGCCAGTTCTTCTTGGTCAGGTCTTTCAAAGCATGACCACGGGAAGCTGTATCTTTGATTGAGCAGCTCAGCCATGCGTTTGTGAAAAAAAACCATGCGGATTCGCAGAGGAAGAAGTGACGGTGACGGTTTGTAGATGATCGGCACGAAATCTTCGGTCGTCTCTGCGATGAAGTCGTAATCTTCTTCTGTGTAAGGAGCCTCTTCACGAGTATCCAAGGCGCTGGATGGGCTGCATGTTGGAGCGTAGGTCATTCATCACCTCCAATCAGCATGTGCATCCCACCTTCAAGCCGATTCTTGATGCAGACAAACGGGATTTTTTTGTGGCCGTGTGTGCCGATCAGCATTGAGAAGCTGACGAATCGAGCATCTTCATCCATGATCTGTGCATCAGCAAGGAACTCCTTCAGAGCGTCATGGCTGAGTCGTTGGTAACTGTGTCCAACGATTGGGTGCGCATCTTCGAGCATCACAGTGCCTTCAAGCATTCGCTGATGGCACTGTTTAATCAGTGCAGTCATGTTGTCGTAACGCTCTGCGCGCGCGCGACGAACTTTGCTTTCTCTTTCTGTTTGGAACTCAGCTGATGAAGTCCTGTTCGTACGATTTGAGGTTGTAATTTTTGCCATTGAAATCTCCTTCAGTAGTTGATGGTGGGCCATCTGAAAATGACCGGTTTATCGACAGCAGGAGATGAGTCAATGGCAAGGGGCTGACTGAGTTGTGTGACATCGCAAGGCCTTTCAATTTGGTTCTTGCGATTCAGTTTAGTGAGAGTTGAGAGGGAAAATAGAGGCAGTTTTAGTTGAGTGAAAGATGCAGACGCGTCAAAACGATGCGTGCGGCAGCCTATTTTTCTTCTGGTGGGGTGGTCTAGCTCGATCAAATAGGCAGCAAGCCAGAATGGTTCTAACGCGGCTGTGCCCTCAATTTTCAGTAGGTCCGAAAATGTGAATCAGATCACTGCATCGCATCAAAAATATTTTTTCGCAAGATTGCACAGCGTGTGTCACAGAGCGCTTACGCCATGAATGTAAATATCTTCGTGTTACTGCTTGTTATGCAGTTTGGAGCTTGCTTTTAAAGAGTGGCTCGGCCCACCGGACCGCATTGACGATGCCCCAGCTACCCGCAGTGTTTGGTCGTCGCCACTTCGCAGTGCCCATGCGGCGCAAGTAAGTCAGCGCCTCTTCGTACTTTTCAAACTGGACCTCATCGTCCTTGTCCCCGACGGTGAATTTGCCTGCACGAATTAGATGCGGACCGAAGCATGAACCATCAGATGCGTAGGGCACCTCAACGACGGGCGCTGGAGCGCGTTTAACGGCCTTTGCAGGGCGTTCCGTGAATAAGTCACTCAAAGCTACACCCAGAGCGTCTGCGAGCGTTTGAAGAGCATCCACGGAGGGATTTGCGCCCCCACGCTCGACACGGCTCATGTATGACCGAGCAAATCCACATTTGTCGGCAAAAGCTTCTTGTGATAGGCCCGTGCTGGCGCGTAGCTCTTTGATACGTAGGCCAAGTTTTTTACGAATATTGATGTGTTCCACGAATGGAACTTTTGCTCAATGTGATATAAAAGGCCACTCACCAATAGTAGACGCACTAATTGATACATAAAGATTCGAATGAATTTCAGGTCTTTTATTTCAGATGTGTTGGGATGCGTCATCCATCTACCAAGCCCAACGTAAGTTGCCCAAAACCCTCTTGAAGACGTAACAAATGGATTTCAAAAAATTTGGCTGGATGCTGGTGCTGCTAGGCGGTGTGCTTGCTAGCGTAGCGGGTTACTACTCGATGGTTCCGCACATCAATCGCTGGGACGATTGGAAAGTTATCGTCGAGGCAACGAATGCGGGGTACGCAACGAGCAACTACATCGCAATGAAGGCAGCTCGTGCCGCTGATGCTCAAAAAGTGTTCGGCTTTGGTTGGGCCGCTGCGATAAGCGCGTTTCTGGGTGTCTCATTGATCGTCAGCAGTAAGAAGTCATCTCCGGCAAATTCAAACTCGGCCCCTAATCAATCTCCAAAAACTTACTGGGTATGTAACAACTGCAATGAGACGACTGAAACTGCGAGAAATACATGCTGGAGCTGCGGCGCCCCAAAGATCTGATTGAGATGGTGCAGCTCATCGCTCGAATCGAGCCTTAATTTCATTCTGAATCTGCTCTAGAGCTTTAGACACATCGCCTCCACCCAACCCTACATAGTGCCGATGCAGAACGTCGGTCTTGGGGGCCGTATGGTTCAAGATTCGACGTAACACAGCGTCACCCACTCCCAGCTTGCTGCCCACAGTCGCCAGCATCTTGCGCAGGTCATGCAGCATGAAGCGGGGCGCACCAAGTCGCATTGCCATCTTGGACATGTGTTCGGCACTCACGCCTTTAAATATTTGGTCCTCAGGTTCAAGCCCTTGACACCGACGTTCCAGAATCTCGCGCATCAAGGGGGTGATTGGTAGAGAGTGCGGACGCCCCGTCTTGGTCTCAGGAATGCTTAAAACGCCCCCAGCGAGGTTAATTTGATTTCGACATAGCTCACGTGCTTCATTGCGTCTCAAGCCCGTATAGAGCACAAAATACAGAAAGTCCCGCTGGCGCTCTCTCAGCTTATCTACGGCTTCACGCCACTGGGGCAAGTCCGACTCCTGCAAGACCCGAACGCGGGGCGTAGTTCGTTCTGGTAACAGGCCTGCCGCCGCGAGCTTCACAAACGGTGATTGAATGTTTAGGTTGTGAACTGCATTGGCGTACTTAGCCAAAGCACCGATGACACCACGTCCCAGCTCCACCAGCGCTTTGCCCTTGGTTTGTGAGAAGTCGTGACAGTGACTAGCAAACGCTCCATGCGCCATATCGCTCACAGGGCGGTCTAACCACTCGCCGAAGTGGGTTCGATAGAAAGATTCATAGCGACGCTGGCTAGATGGTTTGATGCCTTTGGCCTTGCAGTACGCCACATAGGCTTCGCGCATGGTCGGAACCTCGGGTGGAAGGTCACGGCTTGGTCTTTCACCATTGCGGCACAGGCGCAAAACCTCCATCGCTTTGGTACGGGCTTCATCAAGACTCATCAAAGGCCAGTAGCCCAGCATCATGCGAAATTGCTTACCCCTGACGCTGGTGGCGACTAAAAACGTGCGCTTTCGTTTGTTTAGACGTACGCAAAAGCCCTGAAGAAACCGATCTCGCAGGATTCGACCATCGGTAGCGGTAGAGCGCTGAAGTAGCGATTCGGTGATAAGTACAATCATCGACAGTTACTTTCAGGACAAAACGAGGACAAAACCGCAACAAACAGCATCGGTTTTGCTCTTTCCAATTGCAGTGTCGGCCCAGTTGTACAAGTGCGGGTCAGGTACTTCGACCACGCCGGTGTTCGGCTCGATCGTGCAGTTGGGTATTGATTTACAAGGAAAAATTTATGTCGCTTAAGTGCGGAATTGTCGGTCTTCCAAATGTGGGCAAGTCCACCCTGTTCAACGCCCTGACCAAAGCGGGCATCGCGGCTGAGAATTATCCCTTCTGCACGATCGAGCCCAACACCGGTGTGGTTGAAGTTCCTGATCCACGCTTGCAGCAATTGGCCGAAATCATCACGCCCGAGCGCATCGTGCCTGCCATTGTGGAATTTGTGGACATCGCAGGCCTCGTGGCCGGTGCCAGCACAGGCGAAGGCTTGGGCAACAAGTTTTTGGCCCACATCCGCGAAACCGATGCCATCGTCAACGTGGTGCGCTGCTTTGAAGACCCCAACGTGATTCACGTGGCCAACAAGGTCGACCCCATTGCCGACATCGAAGTGATTCAGACCGAGCTGTGCTTGGCCGACTTGGCTGCGGTGGAAAAAGCCATTCACCGCGTGAGCAAAATTGCCCGCTCTGGCGACAAAGAAGCCGTCAAGCAAATGGCGATTCTTGAGAAGTGCCAAGCCGCATTGAACGACACCAAGCCTGTGCGTACCATCGACTTCAGCAAAGAAGAGCGTGTCGAGCTCAAGCAGTTCTTCCTCATCACCGCCAAGCCCGCCATGTTTGTGGCCAATGTGTCGGAAGACGGTTTTGAGAACAACCCCTTCTTAGACCGCCTCAAAGAATTTGCCCACGCGCAAAACGCACCTGTGGTGGCGATCTGCGCCAAGATCGAAGCCGAGTTGTCTGAGATGGAAGATGCGGATCGCTTGGAATTCCTCAAAGAGTTGGGCCAAGACGAACCCGGCTTGAACCGTTTGATTCGTGCTGCCTATGACTTGTTGGGCCTGCAAACCTACTTCACCGCTGGCGTGAAAGAAGTGCGCGCTTGGACCATCCACAAAGGCGACACCGGCCCGCAAGCCGCAGGCGTGATTCACACCGACTTTGAGAAAGGCTACATCCGCGCACAGACCATCGCGTTTGAAGATTTCATTTCTTTCAAAGGCGAACAAGGCGCCAAAGACGCAGGCAAGATGCGGGCCGAAGGCAAGGAATACGTCGTCAAGGATGGCGACGTGATGAACTTCTTGTTCTCGTCCTAAGCTACTTCGCAGCAGCAAGAAAAAGCCGCTCAGTTAGCGGCTTTTTCTTTGCTTTTCTTTCTATACGTTAAATACGTATGATTAAGAGATGAAGAAACGCAATCTATTTGCAGAGCTTTCCGAAGGTTTTGATGCCTTGGGCAACGCACGTGCTGGCAAACAAACGCTGCGCACACATGTGGTGGAAGACAAGCCAGCGCCCGAAGTGACGGCTGATGAACTGTTGGCGCTGCGTGAGCGCTTGCATTTGTCACGCGCTGTGTTTGCGCGCTACTTGCGTACCAAGCCGCGCACGCTCGAGAACTGGGAGCAGGGCCGAGCTAAACCTAATCCGCATGCGGCACTGCTTATTCGCCTTGTGGAGAAATACCCAGATACGGTTGATCGGCTGGCTGCTGTTTAGGTGGCGTTATAGCGTCTAACAAAGCATCCAAAGTAGTCGCAAACGGATAGCCGTGCTGCGCGGTCTCGGGCATGTTGGGTAGGGCAGCCAAATCCCATTGCATGCCCTCGAAAGCGGCGCTTTTCTCCACCTCAAAAACCAAATACGCTTCTCGGCTTGGTGCGGTGGGGTAGCCTGTTTCTGAGAGCTGTTGCTTGTTCATTAAGCTGGGGCCTTGTTCGGCATTGCGCACACGTAGCAAGCAGGGCAGCGCTAAGCCATCAGCGCCGTGAAGCAGCAAATACTTGGCGCTCACCACTTCGGGTGTTAAACGCAGGCCACCCTCGGTAGCTCCCATGCGGAAGTTGTAGAGACCTTTTTGCAAAATCCATTGCAGGTGCTGCGCATCTTTGCACCAGCCGACCAGCACATGCGTATCGGCTGGTGGCGAATGGCGTTGGCCTGGCTCCCATTGCTCGGGTATTACGCTGTAAAGCTGGCGCTTGTCTTCATTAAGAGGAAGGCCTTTATGCCGGTAGCTCTTGAAGGTCTCGTATGTTTGCCGTTCGCGTGCTGTGGTGCGGTCGCACACATGGGCCACCACGTCTTGTAAAAAGTTTTTCAAAGCTTGGGTGCCCTTACCTGGGCGCAATGCAAATGCGCCCAAGCCTGGCAGCACTTCGTGAAAACTTTGAAACGGTTCGCCGTTTTGTGCATCCCCTGGGTACACCACATACGCACCGTGTGATCGGCGAATGGCATCACGATAAGCATGCATCTTCAGCAAATCAGCGCGCTTGTAAGTGCCAGAAGCTTCAGCCTGCTTGATCGTGTCTTGTTCTGGGTCTTCGTCGTGCGCTTGAGAGGCATTCGCCTCGGTGGAGGTCGATAGCAAATCCGCTGCTTGCTCGAGTCGGTATTTGGCATCGAAATGCACATGCACCATCAGCTCTTGTGCTTCTGCTTGGGCTTCGGTAAACCCCAGAGGCCACATGCTCAGCGTGTAGTCGGGGCGCATGTTCTTGGTCCACGAGCCAGGTTGGTGTGACGTTTTGTTGCTGCTGAACGTGCGGTTGTAGCTAAAGCGCACCTCTAGCTCGCGGCCTGGTTGCTTCGATGTGCCACTCAACGGCAAATGCTTGCCAGCACGCAACATCAACCCAAAGCCGTCGGCGGTGGGAACAATCAATTTTTGAATGTCCGGTATGTCAAGTTTGAACACATCCTTGACCGTGCGCAGCAACTCAAAAAACACCCAGTACTCATACAGCGTGGCCACATCGCGTTGGCCCATGCCATACACGCTTTCGCCACCTTGCCACACCAGCTTTGCGGCCATGGCAAATTGCGTCCACGCTTGCAGCATTTGGCGGTAGCCCTCGCGGCGTTGCAGCGTGGGGCTACCCAGCGGTAAAAAAGTGGGCTCACCTGCGTGGCGCAGGGCATCGCAGCCTAGGGCTTGGTCTAGCTTGTCGTTTAGCGCGTCTAGCTCGGTGCGCAAGCGCTCGTGCTTGGTGGTTTGCAAAGCTTCTTTGTCGCGCATCTCAGCCAAAAACTGGCGAAAGCTGCGCAGCGCAAACTTCACGAAGCGGTTTTCGGGTGTGTCGGTGGTGCGGCTGTTTTGCCGCACGGTGATGCGCTCTGGCAATGTGGGCAACACCGCATGCAAGCTATGGCCCTGAGGCACTGCCATGCGGCGGCTGCCTGATGCCAACTGGCGCATCAACTTGCCCGATGGCTTAAAGCCGCGCACCACGGGCTGTTGTGTTTCTTCTTGCGTCCACGCCTCATGCGGGTGGCTGGCAATGCGCTGCAAAGCATGTTCAAAGCTGGGCGTGTTGAGCAGTGCACGCACAAATGCAAACTGCTGGCCCAGCGTGGCTTCGTCGCCGCTGGGGTCGGGTGTGGCTTTGAAATCAGTTGCACCTTGCCAGTCTTGCAGCAAACCCACGCAATGCTGGGTAATGTCGTTGAGCATCAGCTGGTAGTCGGTGCGGTAATCCAGCTTGCGCGAGCGCACCTCAATACGCGCAGCGCCCACGGGCTGGGCTTGGGGGTCTTGCACCGTCAAGTTGAGCGTGCCAGTGGCCAGGCCGGGGTTCAACACACCGCAGTGCTGCCGAGATGGCAGCTTGCTTTGCAACACCACATCGGTGCTTGCGCCCCAGCTGCTGGGCATCAACTGCCAAGCTTTGTCGGATAGCTCGTATTCGTAGCGCGCACCCTCTAGCACCTGCAACTCAGCCTCGCCTTGTGCATCAGCCTGTGCAGCTGGCAGTTGCACCAAAGCCTCTAGACCTAGGCCAAAGTCGGCCTTGCCCATGGGCACCAGCGTGAGCTGGCCCATGACATTGCCGTGCGTATCAACAATCGTGGCGTGTGCCATGTGTGTTGGCTTGCCGATCAGTTTTCAGCGAAGCTTGTAAAGCCTTCGTCTTTGAGGCGCTTTTGCATGCGCTCAACTTTGTTTTGGGTCAGTGGCAGCTCGTGCTTGTTGGCAAACTCTTTCAAAGTCTCCAACACGCCTGACAACTTGCGCGCAGAGCCATGCAGCTTAGGCATGAGCTTTTGCATCACTTGCGCATCCAGCGCATCTTTGTAGTTCCAGTTGTCACCGCTCAGCTCGCGGTGAATGGCTACAAATCTTGCAATCTCTTTGGCGCTGCGATAGCCAAACTCGGCACCCACCTCAGCCAGTGGTTTAAACAACTCAATCAAGTCTTGCTGCAACTGTGTAGCTACCTCCTGCTCTAGGGTGGTGTCTAACTGT
>JACCDN010922088.1_pt1 | contig 12504 bp, 12 predicted proteins | sample 7441691 | NCBI WGS metagenome assembly JACCDN01 (sample SAMN15323439, study PRJNA562643) | freshwater metagenome | isolation source: river surface water | place: USA:Blue River Watershed | collected 2017-08-16 | reverse complement strand
CTATATAAATTTCTAAAGATGGTAAAAGAGTTGTATATGTTAATTATTAAGTGTCAATTTTTATATCCATCAAATAAAAATTTTATTATAAATATATATTAAACTATGCAAAATTTAATTTTAACTTATTTACCTACTGAAGGTTCTAGACAAATTGATGGTCCTTTTGTATTTGGTAATGCTCCTTTACATACTATTGACAATGGTGATATTGTTGGTGTTACTAATTTTAGATATACAAGTCAACCTTCAATTACAAAAGATGGTATTCCTGTTTATTTTAATAAATTAGAATTAACTTATTCATTTGATAATTATAATCCTAACAAAAATGAAGTTAATGCACTTACATCTACCATTTATTTTGAATCATTCAAACAAAATGAATTTATTAGTCCTGGACAAACATATAAAGGTAAATTGACATCTTCAACTTTAGATATTTCACCTGATGCAACTGTTTCTATTAGTGTTGAAGAATCTACATTAAGAAGATTTGTAAATTTAATTTTCTAAAAAAATAATCATCCACTTTAAAATTATTATCTAAATAAATTATAATTTAAAATATAAAAAATGTTCCCAAAAAAATTAAATACTGACAAAACACCAAAACCACCTAGACCTTCAGAACCCACAAAAACTACTTTAAGACCTGTTGGAAGACTTGTTAAAAAATGTGGTGCTTGTTCTATGCCTAAACCTTAACCTTAAAAATAAAATGCTTTTTAATTTTATTAAATATTTTTATAAAAAATTTAATTTATTGAATTAAATTCTTATGCATTATACTTAAAATAACTAAATTATTATCATTCCATCCAACTTTTAATGAAGACAATTTGTTATCAGAATCTTGAATAAAAGTTAAATTTAGCAAATTCAAATCTACATAATTATCTAAATTAGTTCTAATCATTTGTTCAGTTAAATCCTTAGGCACAACTAATAAGGTACACGTCTTTTTTGGATGAGATTTTATTGAACACAAAATATCACTAGTTACCATATTCAAAAATCTATACAATCTTTGTAATAAAAGTAATCTTTTTTCTTCTTCATTAATGTTTTCTTGTGCTTTAACAAAATGTTTTACTAATTCTGATAATCTATCTTTTGAAACAATACAATTAAAATCATCTTTAATAACATTTTCTATTTCTTGATTTTCTTCCATTTCTTGATTTTCTTCCATTTCTTATACTTTTAATTATTCCATATATTCTTATATATATATTATTAAATTCAATTTTTTATAATAAATATTGTAAAAAATTTAGTCTTCAATTTTTACAACACAACTCTTTTTAAATTTCTTTTTGAGTTGTTTTTTCCAAAATTTTTCTTGTACTTCCTGTAATTGTTCTGGAGTATAACCTTCAAATTTAAATTCATTATTTGTTTTATCTTTAACAGTTTTTTTAACTGGTTGAGCATTAATAGGTTCTTCATCTGTAATTGGAATTGTAGATGTGGTTGTGTTTAAAATAACTTTTTTAGGACTAGAGTCTTCTAAAATATCTTTTAATATTTTCTTAGGTCTACCTCTTGGTTTTTTAGGTGGTTCATAATTTATTTTTTTTAGAATGTTATCTTTTTTAATATCATCAACAATTTGATTATAATTATCTTTTACATTATCCTTAATATTATAAAAGTATTCTTTTAATTCTTTATTTACCACTCTATCAAATTCATCTAATCTGTCATCAGAAGGAATAAATCTATCTTTAGCATCAGTATATGCTCTAAAATACATTTTGTAGTATTTATTTATATTATCATCAAATTCCTTTAATTTTTTCTTATCACCAATTTTATCAAGGTGTTCTAAATTATATTTAAAATATTGTAGCAATTGTTGATTTATAGTGATTAAAACTGAATTTAATGGTGTTAACTCAAATTTACCATTTTTAACTGTCATAGCTTTTTCCCTTGATAAATCTGATACATATATATTTTTATATTTGGGTTTGTTATTCCAAATATTACTTGCTCCAGCAGTAAAAATATGTTTACCAACTTTGCCGAATATTTTATTAAATAAACCAAAATCAATTTCTTTAACATCTTCTTTTCCAAAATCAACTAATTTATCGGAAGTAATGTTTATATTATTAATATTATTAATGTTATTAATTGTATTATTAATTACTCCATGATTTATATTATTTACACTTAACTTTTCCATTAAATTAGTAACTTTATTATTTAATTCAAAATTTAAATCTGTTATTTTTTTTATATAATCTTCTAAATTTTTAATATTTTTCTTATTCTCTTCTTCTCTCTTTTTATTTTCTTCTTCAATCTTACTAAACAACATTTTTTTATCTTCTTCAAATTTTTTCTTTTCTTCTTCTATTTTTTTCATTTGTTCTTCTTTTTCTAATAATAATTTAAATATATTTTCTTTTTCTTCATCTTGTGCTTTTTTTTCTTTACATGAATTATTTCTAATATGTTTGTTTAAATTCGCATTATTAAAAAATGTTTTTTTACAATAATTACAAAAAATTTTTTTATTTTTTTCAATATTTTCTGTTTTTTCTTCAAAATCATCTGTTTTTTCAGCAAAAATTGGATTATTTTGAATTGTTTTTATAATTAAAGGATTATTTTGAATTAAAGTTTGATTTTGTATACAATTAAACTTTTTATTTAAATGATAATTTAAATTTTCTTTTCTTTTAAAATCTTTATTACACTTTGGACATGTATAATTTACCATTTGTATATACTTTTTATTATATGTATATGTATATATAAATTAATTTTAAATAATATTATATTTATTTTTTTTTCAGTATTTTTCAGTATTTTTCAGTAGTTTTTCAGTAGTTTTTTTCATAAAAAATACTTCGTCTCCTTCGTCACTTTCAACATATTTTTTTTATTTTTTTTTATTCTCCTTCTTCTCTTTTTAAAATATAAATAATTATTTCTTGTGTGTAAAATGGTCAAAATAAAAATTTTTTTTCAATTAAAATTTCAAAATTCATTACTTATTAACAAAATTTTTTTAAAAAATTTTTTATATCGCTTGGAGACAGTTTTGGCGTTAGCCGGACATTCAGTTCCAAGCATGTTAGATGTTTACTTTTAATATACGGATTAAAATAGCTAAAATAAATTCAAAAATTTATTTTGCAGGGCAGAAAAGGTAATAAGGAGACTAAATTATATTAAATTACGTTTTTTTAAACTTTTTTTCCATTCTTTAAGTTTTTCATCAACTTCAAGACCTACTTTAATAATTTCTTCTTCACTAAATTCTTCCATATTACAAAGATTTCTTAATTTAGGTTTATTTTCTTCCATAGCTTTTTGTTGTTTCAAAACAATATTTGTAGTTGTTTTAGCTGAATTGTCAGGAATAACTTTTCTAGGTCTTCCTCTTGCTTTTTTAGGTGGTTCATAATTAATTTTTTTCATAATATTTTCTTTTTTAACATTATCAACAATCTTATCATAATTATCCTTAACACCATCTTTGATGTTATAAAAGAATTGAGATAATCCAGCATTAACAACACGTTCAAATTCTTCCAATCTTTTATCATCAGGTTGAAATCTATCAGTTTCATCATAAGCCCTAAATAACATTTTATAATATTTTTCAATTTCATCTTTAAATCTTTTCAATAACTTTACATTTTTAGTTTTTTCTAGATATTCCAAATTATATTTAAAATACTTGTATAACTGTTGATTTATTGTTATTAATGCTTTAGTTATTGGGACTAATTCAAAATTACCATTTTTATGAGCCATAGCTTTATCTCTAGACAAGTCAGAAAAATAAATTGTTTTGTTTTTAGGTTTATCAAACCATATATTCTGAGCAGAAGCTTCAAAAATATATTTACCAGTTTTACCAAAAATCTTATTAAACAATGATGTATCAATTTCTTTGATGTCTTCTTCTCCAAAGTTTGCTAACTTATCAGAAGTTATTGTTATATTATTAATAATGTTTCCATTGTTAATACTACCATTGTTAATATTACTTACTGACATTTTTTCTAATAATTTATTCATTTTACTGTTTAACTCAATATTCATATCACTTAGCTGTTTAATGTAATCTTTTAACTCTTTATTTTCATCATCGCGTTTTTGGATTTCTTTTTTAGTTTCTACTTCGCGTTTCTTCATTTCCTCCTCTTTTGCTAATAATATCTTAAATATATTCTCTTTTTCTTGGTCTTGAAGTTTTTTTACTTTGCAAGAGTTTTTACAATGTTTATTTAAATTAAAATTTGTTGAAAAATTCTTATTACAATAATTACAAAAAAATCCATTTTTTATAATCTGGTTTTCTATAAAAATTTTTGGTTTTTCATCTGAAATTTCTTGGTTTTCTTCAAAATTTTTATGTTTTTTGGAATTTTCTGAAGGGCTGGGGAATATTTTGGAATTATCTAATTCTTGGTTACAGCTAAACTTTTTATTTATATGAACAAAATAGTGACCTTTTTGATTAAATTTTTTATTGCATTTTTCACAAGTATAAATTACCATTTTATATACTTTACATATATAATATTAAATTTTAAATAACTTTATATTTTATTTTTTTGTGATTTTTTGGTGATTTTTTTGTGATTTTTTGGTTAAAAAAATACATTGTCTCCTTCAACACTTTCCACATCTTTTTTTTATTTTTTTTTCTTCTCCTTCTTCTCTTTCTTAAAAATAAATAAATATTTTCTGTGTGTAAAACCGGTCTAAAAAATAAAAAATATTTTTATAAAAAAAAAATTTAGCTTACTTAATAACAAATTTTTTTTAAAAAAAAATTAAAAATTCGCTTAAAGTTAGTTTTGGCGTTAGCCGGACATTTAAAATTTAAGCGAATTTTTGTTTTTAAGTATTATTTAGAAAAATAGCTAAAATAAATTTACAATTTATTTTGCTGGGCGAAAAGGTAATAAGGAGACTAATATAAAAATTTTTAAGAATATTTGATTTAAGTATATATATAAATTTAATAAAATTCTCCTGCATTTAGATTAATGCGCGAATACAAAGTCCTAACACGACAAGTATAGATACTACTATCAATCCTTGGTTTAAATATTGTTTAACCACTAGGTTATCATCAATTGAACACATTGGATTGTATTGACCATAAACTGGTTTGGTATGACAAGAAGCACCAGAATCTACACAATGGTAAGCACTGTATATATCATCTCCACAACCATTTTTAAGGTTTGATTCGATACGAGCCATAGTAGGTAATGATTTAGTGGTTACAGTGTTTTTGACATCGGAATATTTGGCTATAGTCCATTCGTCAAACTTCTTGTTTGGAAACTTATATACTTCACCATTTGTTTCCCTATAATAGAGATGTTGTCCCCGGTTAGTTATCATGTATTTAAATGATTCTTGACAGTAATCAGAATACATTTGTTCACCAGTAAATACATCATAAATTTGAATTCTGGGTTCCACTACTTGTTCGTTGTTTACAGTCGTAATTTTATCTTTACCTGTGTAATAGACTGAAATACGATTGTAATATCCATCAGAAGGAGCCGAATTATAATGATGGTCGCAGGAAATTGGATTGTGATTTCGACTGCAAGGAGGAAAAGGGATGGGTGAGTATAATGGATTAGTACATGATCGACTGTAGTTGTACTTAGAATAGTCAATATCAATTGAACAAGTAGAACGAGGAACAGCAGTAGCAGTACTATAAGTAGGACTATAGTGAGGAGTTGAACTAGAACCTTTACTACAGCTAGCTACTTCGGCTCGTCTTGCTTCATACCTAGCTCTTCTATTCATTTCAGCTGTTTTTCCACCCCAAGAAGATTTAGTTGTATGTAGTATAGAGAGTATTAATATACTAAGTAAAATAATAGCAAAATATCTCATTATGTTAGTATATATTAGTTTGTGTGTGATAGAATATTTCTTAATTTTGTGATTTATTCTAGATAATTAATTAATTAACAAAGGGCTTGCTTCTAGTAGCACAAAACTTGATATTTCTTGATAATCTATATAGATTATCAATATAAATAAAATTTACTTATTTTCAAATTTATTTAATATTTTTATTATATTTTTGTGTTTTTCTGTGTTTTTATGTCTTTCCATTATATCTATTGAAAATGAACCTATGTCACAATATTCACAATAATATTTAAATTCTTTTTCTCTCTCTTCTTTTGTTCCGTGTTCATTTAATTTATGTTGTTTTAAATTTATTATATTTTTAGATTTATAATCACATTTTTCACATTTATGTTCCTCTTTCGTATCGCTCCTTTTTTTCCTCTTTCCTGTTTGATGTAATACTGTATTTAAATGTAAATTCCAATGTGACTCATATTTTGTATTATAATTACATTTTTCACATTTATATTTATATTCTTCTTCCATTTTACTTATTACTTATTACTTATATATAAGTATTTTTTAAATTATTTTTATTTATTTTTTTAATTTAACATAATTTAAATTTATAATTAATTAAAAAGATTTAAAAATAAAATATTTATATATATTATAAATGAAAAAACGGAAAAAAATTATTTTTGATATTTATGATAATATCATTAAAACTGAAGATAAATTAAATAAATTTAATGATATTAATTTTAAATATGATATTGATTTTATTAAAAAATTTAATTTTAATTATAAATATGATAATTTAACTAATCTTAATAAAAATATTTTTAATAATTTAGTTAAAAATAAATATTTTATTAATAATCTTGATAATATTAATCTTTTTTTAGAAAAAAATAAAATTATTAATCAAATTACCTATTTTTTTAATAAATATGATAACTTTGCTAAAAAATATATTTTTGATTATGAATATTCTATTGGTAAACATGGAATTTATAATTATAAAGATTTTATTATGTTAATTAAGGATATGGATTGTGTCCCTTTTTGGAATGATAAATGTAAAGAACTATCTAAACAAATTTTTATGCCTATTCAAAAGAATATTGAAAAAATTGAACCATATGAAACATTTAATTATTCTAATTGGTTTAAAACTGAACATTATATTGATTCTAGTGATTTAAACAACAATAATTTAATAATTGATAAACAAAGAAATTTTATTGAAAAAGTAAAAAATATAAAATCTGGAAAAATGGAAAAAATTATTAAATGTAAAAAAATAAAATTATATTTAACAACCAGACAAAAATCTTGTATAAAACAATTATTAGGTGCTTATAGGTATTTTTATAATAGAACAGTTGATTTTATCAATAATTATGATAAGAAAACAAAAAAATCATTTTATTATATTGATTATCATAATAAAAAATCAAAAATAGAAATAGATTTAAAAAATGAGAAATATTTATTTACATTTTTTACAATACAACGTTTATTAAAGGATAATTATCCAGAATGGATTAATAATTTTGATATGCCTTCACATTTAATTGATAGAGCATTTAAAGAAGCTAGTGAAAACTATCAAAAATGTTTAACTAAATTAAATAAAAAACAAATATATTATTTTAAGTTAGGATTTAAAATAAAAAAAGATAAATATCAAACAATGAATATAGAAAGCACTATGATTAAAAGTGATTCAAATAGTTTATTTTATAATTTAAGTGATAATTTAAAATATGAAAATAAATATGTATTTAGAAATTTAAAATCATCATCTCCATTTAATGAATTTAAAAATATTTGTGATAGTTCTATTACTTTTAATTTAGGAACTAATGAATATTATTTAAATTTAAATTATAATGATAAACAAATTCATGATAAAACTATTTTAAACAATAAAAAAATATGCTCAATAGATCCCGGAATCAAAAGTTTTTTAACCATTTATTCTCATGATTCAGTTGATAAAATAGGAGTTGGTATAAGAGACAAAATGAAAAAAATATGTAGAGATATTGATATTATTGTTAGTAAACAAAATACTAAAGTAACAGATGAAAATAATAAAAAAACAAAATATAAATATAATCACGAAAAACGAAGAAATTTAAGAAAAGCTTTACACAGAAAAATAAAATATTTAGATAACTTAAAAAAAGAAATGCACAATAAGAGTATAAAATTTTTATCAGATAGATTTGGAAAGATTATTATTCCACCATTTGAAACCCAAAAAATGGTAAGTAATAAAAAAATAGATTTCAGAACATCACGCTCTCTAATGAACTTATCATATTATAAATTTTTACAAAAATTAAAAAACAGATGTTTAGAATATGATATAGAATTAGTGATAAGACCAGAATATTATACATCAAAAACATGCACAAAATGTGGAAATATAAAACACGATTTAAAAAATCAAGATGTTTATAATTGTAAAGAATGCGGATTAAAGATAGATCGTGATACAAATGGTGCACGTAATATATTATTAAGAAATTTATGCAATTAAAGTATAAATTAAGTATGAGAGTTACCTCCGTCCAATGAGTGTTGGATGTGCAAATATAAATAAATCTCTTAAGTGAGCATAATATTTGTAAAAAAGATAAGATATAGTAATGATAATTATTACATAATTATCAAGAAATATCAAGTTTTATGTAACGCCATTTAGTACTATAAAATTATCAATTTTTATTAAATTACTAAATATTTGTTAAAAACAATATATATAAATAATATATAAATGTTAAATCATAATACAAGTTCAACAAATGACATTATAGTAATGTTTGTAATAATGGTGATAGCAAGTGTTATAACAGGAATGAACATGTGGGTTAATAGTTTAAGTGATGTAAGAATACATTTAAATGATGTTTATATGGGAATTTCAATGACTGGATGGATGTTTTTATTGATGGGATTGTATTATTCAACAAACAATATAATTTGGATTGGAATAGTAACAATAATAGTTTCAGTATATTTGATAAGAAATCAAGTATTTATAAATCAAGAGGAATATTTATTATCAATGATACCACATCACTCAATGGCGATTTTAATGAGTAAAAAATTAAATGAAAAGGATATTATAACAAATCAACAATTACAACAATTAACAAATAATATTATTCAAACACAACAAGAAGAAATAAATTTAATGAAAAATTTATCAAATTAGAATAAATAAAAAATATTAAATATTAGTTTTTTTAATAGCAACAATAACTCTAGTTAATGACAAAATATAATCATTAATAAAAGAATTAAAAGAGTTAACTTTTTCAATAAAATTGTAATTCATTTTTTTGTTAACAACTTCTTTATAAGAATCAATTTGTGCATCAGTTTTAAGATTAGCAGTATCTAAAATGGTTTTGAGTTCAATATCAAATTCATTTGGATTAATATCTAAAAATAAGTTAACAAACTTAGATGGACTCATATGATAAGATAAACATTCTTCATACTTATATTTATTTGTTTGAGATTCATCAACAATAATTAATATATGAAGTAAAGAATTAATTTTATTAGTTAACTCATATCCTTCTGATAAAATAGTAAAATGTTTAGCTTTATATTCATCTTTATCTTCTTTATTTAGAATATATTGAGAACTCATAAATTTTAATGTTGTTTGTAACATATCCTTAAATTCCTTCAATAAATCCTTTGGTTTGGTATCTAATAATTTAATAAAATAAGTATCAAGATTTGTAACGTGCATTTGTGAAATATTAATTATTGTAATCTATATTATATAATGAATAAATATAATGATATGAATATTTTTAATAAAATTCAATTTTTTTATAATAATATATAAATAAAGTATATGCAATAAAAAAATAAAATATAGATATAAATAATATATATAAAATACAAAATGGGAGCTAAAAATTCTACTGAAAAAACTTTAAAAAATCTTGAAAAACTGTTAGAAGATGATGAAGATTTAAAAAAAAAGAAATTAAGTAAAAAAGAATCAAATCATTCTAAACATAGTGAAAAAAAAGAAGATTGTAAACAATGTCAATTAAAAAAAGAAGAAGTTAAACCCAAACCTGAAGTTAAAGGTGGTTGTACTCAATGTGCATTAAAAAAATAAAATTTTATTAAATAATATTATTTTAGTCGAAAATAATATTTTGTAATTAATTTATATATACACAAAAATAAAATATTATAATGTTAAATGAAAATAGATATGATTTTATAGTAGTTGGTGCAGGTGCAGCAGGAAGTGTAGTTGCAGCAAGATTAGCAGAAAATAATAAATACACAGTTTTAGTTTTAGAAGGTGGTCAAGATAATAGTTTAGAGTCAGATTCAATAAATGATTATGAAAAGTATTTATTATCTACTGTGTCTGGTTTTGGTCCATTATATTCAAGATATTTTGAAAATCCTCAAATAGAAAAATGTAATGGATATGAAGCAAGTCCTTCATTATTAGATTTTTCAACAACAAAACAGAATACTAGATATTATACTTATCCAAGAGGATGTGGTGCAGGTGGTTCAACTAATCATCATGCAATGGTTGATGGAAGAGGTTCAAAAGATGTTTATGATAACATAGCAGAATATGTAGAAGATCCAATGTGGTCATATGATAATATTTTACAATATTATAAAAAAATGGAAAATTATCATGTTAATGGAGCAAATCCAAATATTCATGGTTTTGGTGGATGGTTAAATATTAAAAAAACAGGTCCTTTAAATGAAGACTTGAGAGGTGAAATGGTTGAGGTATTAAAAAATAAATTTAATGTACCATATAGACAAGACCCAGCAAATCCAAAAGAAGTAACTGGTGTATATATAACTGAAGTACAAAATAATTCAAATAATACAAGATGTAATGGATATAATAATTTATTATCAAAGACATTAAAACAAAAAAATATTAAAATAATGTTTAATTCTGTTGTTAATAAAGTTATAATAAAAAAAAATAAATTGGATGATTGTGGTGATAATAATTCAAAAAATAATTTTAAAGCAATTGGAGTAGAAGTATATGAAAAACCGTTTATACAAGAATTTAATACATCAGGAAATAAGGTTAAAGAAAATTGTAATGCAAAATTACCAAATAAAAATTTACCTGTAACAAAAAAATATTATGCAAACAAAGAAGTTATTTTATGCGGAGGAGCAATAAATACACCTCAAATAATGATGTTATCAGGATTAGGTGATAAAAATGAATTAGAACAATTAGGAATAAAAGTAATAAAAAATATACCAGGTGTTGGTAAAAATTTAATGGATCACGGTGAAGCACAATTAGCTTTTGAATTTGACCCTGAAAAATTCATGTGGATATGGCAAGCATCATATTTTAAATATAAAACTGATTATAAAAAATTAGCATCTGAGAAAGTTCAAAAAACAATTGAAAAGTATGCAAGACCTATTGATAGTACATTTCCAACAACAATTTCATTAATGTGGGACTGGGTAGTAAATCCAACAAGTAATTTTAGTTATCCTGATACTCATGTTCATTTTGCAGAATTTTTATATTTTGATTATAACTTAAATTTCATAAAATTAAAAGGAGATGATTATGAAGTTGAACAACATTTATATGATACATATTTACCAGATAAAAATAATCCATTATATTATCCAGGTGTAAAAGATTTAAAATCTACATATAACAACAGACAATACGACCCTTCAAATCCTCTTGTAATGATCACATACAATATTGAAAATTTAAAAACAAAAGCAACTGGTAGTTTAACACTTAAAAGTAGTGACCCACGAGATTCTCCAATAATTGATTTAGGTTTATGGAAAGACACAGAAGGAATAAGAAATATTGCAAAACAAATATTATTGTTAAGAGAATTTATGAAAACACCTGAAATGATTAAGTATGCAAAAAATCCATCAGATTATTCATCATTTGAATTATTTCCTGGTAGTGTATTAGAAACAGAAGAAGAAATTATAGAATATATAAAAAGATGGCAATCTTTTGGACATCATATTTCAGGTACATGTAAAATGGGTCCAAAAAAAGATAAAATGGCTGTTGTGGATTCAAAATTAAAAGTTAGAGGTGTAGATGGATTACGAATTGTTGATTGTTCAGTTTATCCTCCTCCAAATCTTCATGCATATAATCCTTCACGTGGAATTTATATGATAGCAGAATTAATTTCTGATGTAATCAAAAATGAATATAAATAAAAAATTGTTATTAGATAGTAATAGTTTGATTAAAATTATTATTTGTGTTTTCACCAGGATAACCAATCGGATTACAGCAAAATTGAATATTATTGTATTTAACAGCTAATGGAGTATGAGTATGACCATAAAACCACGCTTTAATTTTAGAATTATGTTTTTTCATTAATTCATCTTGGTCACTATAAAACCACTGGTTGTAATTAACATATTTATCTCCAGTATATTGGTTATCAATTAAAATTTTACTTGGCATATGGTGTGTAATTATTATACAATTGTGTTCTGTTTCTTCCAAAGTATTATTAAGATAAGAGACAGCATTATTATGAAGTAAATTATAAGCATGGACATCTAAGTTTTTAATAGCATACACATCGT
>JACCDN010753251.1_pt1 | contig 12506 bp, 11 predicted proteins | sample 7441691 | NCBI WGS metagenome assembly JACCDN01 (sample SAMN15323439, study PRJNA562643) | freshwater metagenome | isolation source: river surface water | place: USA:Blue River Watershed | collected 2017-08-16 | reverse complement strand
TACATTGAATGCTATTACAATCGCAAGCGTAGACACTCTGCAATTAACTATATGATCCCAGCAGAGTTTGAGAAAGTGGGATCTGTTGCGTAAAATGGTGTCCGAATTTCTAGTACAGGATCAATTAGGTACTATGACTAGTTCTGCACCATTTAAAGATAGTGTTCTAGCGCTTTCGCAAAATTCTCGGTCCATGCAGATCATCGCGCCTAGTTTTACCGTTCCTGCACCATAATCTAATTCCGCGACACTAAATTTTTCACCAGCTGTTAACTCCTGTTCCATACCGTCTGGTTTAAAATCACAAATATGTACTTTTGCGTATTCTAAGATTATTTTGCCATGGCGATCGATTACCAATAAGCAATTTTTAGGGCCAGTACTATCTTTCTTTATAAAAGTAACAGCAATTGCCATTTGTAATTCTTTGGCAAGCTGCATATGTTTAGCAACAAAGGGGTGGGAATTGTCTATCGCGTTTTCAATGTTCATTAACTCCGGCGCATAGCCAACTTGCCATGCTTCTGGAAAAAGCGCTAAGTCGGCACCCATAGCCTTTGCTTGACGGCAATAATCGATGCCCTTTACTAAGTTGCCATCAATAGAACTAGTAGGCGAGATTTGTAATAGAGCAATGTTAAATGTGGTCATTTAGATGCATTTTTTTTGCTAAGGTTTTCCAACTTAACATAGTATAACATTTGTGTCTATTTGCTGATTTTCTTGCATATTGGCATTTGATATGCCAATATGAGACTCATATTGGCATAATTGGCGCCAATATTGTAGAACAGTTCTGACCTATAGTAAGGAGCAAAAATGAGAGAAATTACACGTTTACTTCGGCCTAGTGGCGAAGCCAGCTTTTTTCTTTTTGGCCCTAGAGGCACAGGTAAATCTACATTAATGAAGTCGTTGTATACCGATGCATTATGGATTGATTTCTTAAACCCAAAAACAGCAAGGATCTATGAAGCAAGGCCTGAAACATTGTACGATTTTTTAGAAGCTAATCAGGGCTCGAAACTAGTAGTAATAGATGAAGTACAAAAGGTTCCAGCAGTATTAAGTGTTGTACATGATCTTATTGAGCAGCATCGAGGTTGGCAATTTATACTCACTGGGTCAAATGCCAGAAAAATTAAACGTTGTGGAGCAGATTTGCTAGCAGGCAGGGCTTTAAATTACATCATGCATCCGTTTATGGCTAGTGAATTGGGATCGGCATTTAATTTACAACAAGCGCTACAATTTGGTTTATTGCCATTAATATATAACGCTACCAATAAGGAACTGGCGCTCCAAGCTTATATAAACCTATATTTAGATGCGGAAATAAAAATGGAAGGATTAACCAGGAATATTGGTGATTTTAGCCGGTTTTTAGAAGCGATAAGTTTTTCCCATGGCGATGTAGTTAATGTTTCCAATATTGCTAGAGAATGTGGTGTCAATAGAAAAACCACGGAGAGTTATATTAATATTTTAGAAGATTTATTGCTAATACATAAGCTGCCTGTATTCGCCAGAAAAGCTAAAAGAGAATTAATAAACAATAGTAAAATATATTTTTTTGATGCAGGGATCTACAATGCTCTAAGGCCAAGGGGAATCTTAGATCAACCTGAAGAAATTGATGGCTTTGGCTTAGAAGGTCTAGTACTACAGCATTTATTAGCGTGGCGTGACTATAGTGAAACTAAGAGTCAAATTAGCTTTTGGCGCACACGTTCCAAGGTTGAAGTTGATTTCATCATTTATGGTGAGAATGAATTTATTGCTTTGGAGGTTAAAAATACTAAAAATGTTAACCTTAACGATGTTAAAGGGCTGAAATCTTTCCTAGAAGATTATCCTATGGCCCAAGCTGCTTTATTGTATAGAGGAAAAGAGAGAATAATGTACCGTGGGGTTTTATGTATACCAGTAGAAGATTTTTTGCTTAACATATTCCCTAATAGGCCGTTATCTGCAGCAATAGATATCAGGATTTAAATTATGTCTGACACAATAATTGAAACACAACGCTTAATTATCTTTAATAGTATCTGGCAAGAAACCACCTACCTGTGCATCCCAGAGCGTTTTATATAGTCGATTTTTTTCAAGTAATTGTTGGTGTGTGCCATCCCCAATAATTTTACCTCGCTCAAACACTAATATACGATCCATCTGCAATAATGTGGATAAGCGATGTGCTATGATAATTGACGTTTTTCCTTGCATTAAATCCCAGAGTGATTCCTGAATTTTATGTTCAGTAACAGAATCAAGTTGCGAGGTTGCCTCATCCAGAATCAGAATGGGAGCGTTTTTTAGCATAGCGCGTGCAATTGCTATGCGTTGACGCTGTCCACCGGATAGCTTTACGCCGCGCTCGCCAACTAGGGAATCATATTTTTCTGGCAATTGATTAATAAATTCATGTGCATGGGCACGTTTTGCAGCTGTAATTAGTTCATGTTCATTGGCAGATAAATCACCATAAAGAATGTTATCGCGTAACGAACGATGAAAAAGTGAAGGATCTTGTGGAATCATACCAATAGCGCTATGTAAAGAAGCCTGCGTGACTTCATTAATATTTTGACCGTCAATTAAAATTCTACCAGAATCTAAATCGTACAAACGCAAAATCAAATTAACAAAAGTAGTTTTGCCGCTCCCAGAATAACCTACCAATCCAACTTTTTGTCCAGATTCAATCACAAGAGATTTATTCTGAAACAGTGGCTCTGATCCTGGATAGCTAAAATGTACAGCATCAAATTCAATGCGTCCAGCAGTTACTGTCAAGATAGTGGCATTAGGTTTATCTTCAATTTCCAACGGCAAAAATAGGCTATTAAGCGAATTTTTGCAGCGTCCAAGTGCATCGATCATAGTGGTTGCTTGCTCAGTTAACCACCATACGCTCCAGGCAACGTCTACACCTAAGGTTAGCACTAAAGCAAAGTCGCCAATGGTTATGTAACCTACAGTTCTAAGTTTAATTAGGGTGTAAAGCATAAAACCCATTAGAATAATTATAGATAAACCTTGCACAATATTGAATTTGATCAAAAAACTAACTTTATCTCTATATTTATCCCGCATAATTAATAAGGGTTTGCGCAGGCTAGATAATTCAAATTCGTTACGAGCGAACATTCTAACACTTTGCGAATTACCGATAGAATCAACGATTACTCCAGACACCTCTGATTCACTATTGGCAAGCTTAGATGAAAGTAGAATGATTCGTTGCGAATACTTTAAACTCACAGCCAGAAAAGATATGGCCCATACAATTAAACCCCAGCAAAATTGTGGGTTAACATAATACATTGCAATTAGTGATCCTATAAGTTGTACAGAACAAGCAATTATAAAATGTGGAACTATGGTTAATGCGTCATTAACACCAGAAGCCAATATATTAATGTTGCTGGAGATCTTACCGGCAAAATTATTTTGAAAAAATTGATAAGCTTGTTTGCCAATGTAAGAGAATGAATGTTCAATAATATCATTTTTAATTAATGGTTGGACTCTGTAATTAACAAAATCGTGGCAGCGCCAAAAAATGTCGAAAGATAAAAGATTGAGTAAAAATAAAATACTAGGCCATAACAGAATCTGTAATGTATCCTTATCACTAGTAGCCAGCGTTATGGTGTCCACTATTACCTTAATCAAAACTGCGTTTAAAACGCTCCATAGCCCAGATAGAACAGCAAAGACGACATAAGCAACAACCCAAAATTTATATGGTTTGAGGAAATTGCAAATAAATCTGGACACCGATTGGTGGATGTTATTTTTCATAGTCTTACTAGTTTAGCATAGGTTAAATAGTTTGTTGTACCGTAAAATATACTATTTTGAACAACAGTATGGTAAGACTACCACTTGCTATAGTATACTCAATCACTATAGAGCTGTAACTAGCCTTTGTTTAACTAAAGATACAGAAATTAACATGAAAATTGTACTTGAACCTCTTGCCACGACACATTTTCCCTTGCTGTTAAAATGGCTAGAAACTCCACATGTAAAAACCTGGTGAGATCGGGATATACAGTGGACTATAGAATTAATGTTAGTAAAAATATAAACGAAATATGGATGCTTAAAAAATGCTATTAATATTCAAATCCCCGCCAACAAAAACATTTACTTATCCTGATTTGCCGAGAGCTTTGAATGTTATTTTTGAAGATCCCGTAAAATCAGTTCGGATTAGAAGCATGTCCTTGTCAGAGCTAGTGGAGACTCGGGAAAAGTGGCTAATACCAGAGGGATGGCCAGGAATGAAGTTTACTTTAACTGCTACTTATGCCAATGACAGAGATGGGTTTTATCTCTTGGAAAAAGATGGTCAAAAAATCGCCTCAATATCAGTTGTTACTTATCCGGAAATTAAATTTGCTTACATTGGTTTCTATATTGTAACCAAACCATTTAGAAACCAAGGATATGGCAAATTACTTATTACTAAGACTATGCAGCATACGACTGAAAAACTAGGAATCACCGCCTTTGGTTTAAACTGTGTAGAAAGTGCAGTATCAATGTATCAAAAATATGGCTTCACGGTCACCACAGTAGATGAATTTTGGAAATACACGGCGGTTGAGCACGCTAGCAAGCCTATTAATGAAATAATTAATTTAAATAATTTAGATCAAAACTTGTTGAGAGATGTAATAGATTTTGATGCTTCAGTTCTAGGCGCGCAACGTACAGGATTTATAACAGAGTTTTTGTTTAAACCAAATACAGTTATAGTTATTGTACAAGAAGATGATAAAATTCAAGGCTATGGCATTATTAGCGAACGTGAACCTGCTATTGTAGAGCAATATAAATCCTATCGAATTGGGCCATTATATGCTAATGACACTGATTTAGCTCAAGCAATATTAAAACAGTTAATTACAGTAGCTGAGCCGCATGAAAGTGTATTTCTAGAAACCCCTGGTAACAATATCGATGCTGTAGCGTTGGTAAAATTATTTGGATTTGAAAGAACTGGTGTGCAACCTAAAATGTTCAAAGGTATAGCGCCAAATTTTGATATAAAAAAAGTGTTCTGTTATAGCTCGATAGCTATCGGAGGTTAGATGGATAATTTGCTTCTTTGCAGAAGATGATTTTTGCCCGATGGAGCTTGGGGAATGGTCAGCTAATCACGCAAATAAACAATCTTTTTTGAGAGTTTTTTTAATGGTTAGCTGTCAATACGGTCCACGAGGGCAAAGCGGGGTAGGCCCAGAATGTCTTTGACGACATTGCTTACATTTTTTCTTTTCTTTTTCTTCAGGTTGCTCTGGTTCTTCAGATTGCTCCGGTTCTTCAGGTAGCGGATCTTTAGGCCAATTGCTCATATTATTGCCTTGTTAATAATCAAACTATTGCATCAATCTAGGAATAAATCCTTCGGCTTGCATATTCCATAGCTTATAAAAATGCCCAGTTTTATTAGCTAATAGCGAATCTAAAGAACCATCTTGGACTATTTTACCATCAACAAAAACTAAGATGCGATCCATGTTTTGTAGTGTAGACAATCTATGCGCAATTACAATCGAGGTTTTGTGCGCCATTACTTCATGCAAGCTTTCTTTTATATAACGTTCTGTAACAGAGTCAAGTGCAGAAGTTGCTTCATCCAATAATAAAATCGGCGCGTTCTTAAGAAAAGCTCTAGCTATGGCAATGCGCTGTTTTTGTCCACCGGATAATTTTACTCCGCGCTCGCCAACTAAAGATTGATATTGCTCTGGTAACTCGCATATGAATTCGTGACATCTAGCTCGTTTAGCAGCTTCGATTACCTCTGCATCAGAGGCATCTATTTTGGCGAATCTAATGTTTTCCATAATGGTTCGATGAAATAGTTCAGTTTCTTGTGGGATGGTGCCAATTTGCTTTCTGAGTGAGTTTTTGGTGACTTGTTTAATGTCTTGGTTATCAATCAAAATTTTACCATCTTGAGGATCGATTAAGCGTAGAATTAGTTTAATAAAGGTTGATTTGCCGCCACCTGAGTACCCTACCAAACCAACGTTTTCTCCGGCGTTGATCGTTAATTTTAAATTAGTGAATAAAGGATGGTTTTGTTGGTAATTGAAAGATACATTTTCAAATCTAATTTGTCCATTTTTAATATCAATAGGCTGAGCTGCAGGCATGTCTTTAATATCATGCGGTACTCGAACAAAACTTAAGGCTTGGTTACAAACCCCAGCCGCTTTTGAAAATTCTTGTATATGTAGACCGATACCATATACAAGCTCGACAAAAGATATGGATAATGCTAATACCAAAGCAAAATCACCAACACTTACCCATTCGTGCATGCGACCATAAATAAGTCCTACTACCATGCATGCTGTAAATATAGTTACGCCCATCCCTTGCAAAAAACTAATTTTTAAATTGTACCATCGGATATTTTTATCACTTGTAACTAAAGTATTAATATCTTGCGCAACATTTAACACCTCATCACTAAGGTTTCCAAAAAGTTTGGTGTTTATAATATTTGCAATAGAATCAGAAATTGTACCACCTACTTTTGCCCCGGCTTCTGAATATTCTCTAGAAAAAATTTCTGCTTTTTTCGACGCAATATAGGAAAAAAATATAAATAAACCTGCATACAGTAAAAGAATGACCCCAAATATAGGATGAACAACAGTAAATAAAGTTACGCTAGCTACTAAAATTGAAAATAAGCGGAAATAAAACCACTCCAAAGCTGTACTCAATAATAATTCAACAGCGCCTAAGTCAAAGATCTTTTTAGTTAAGCTACCGGTAAAAGTGTTTTCAAAAAAAGCCGGAGAATGATGCAATAAATAAGTAAATGCATCTAAGCCAATAGCAGATTTGATTGCCGGATAAAAATTCAAATTTATATATTGATATAAACGATCACTAAAATTTGATAGCAATGGCTTAGAGATATAAAGTGCTGCAGGGATCAGTATTGCCTTGAGCATTAATTCTGCATTTGCAGAATATTTAACGATAGTATCGATTAGAACTTTCATTAAATAAGGCCCTAGGGAAAACTCCAGGGCCCAACTTATTGCCACTATGGTGTAGCCGAACAGCTGCCATTTTTTGGGTTTTACATAGTGCCATACAAAAGGTAATAGCTCAGAAGGCAATTCTGTGGTTTGGGTTCTTTGGTCTTGAGCCATAAGTTATTGCCTTTTAGATAAAATTTTAGTTCTTTAGATAAATATTTAGTATAGAGACTTTTCCATTTTCTACCGAATCAATTATTGCTTGTTCTTTTCTTACTTGTATGGAGCCCTAAAGAATGAAGATTTGGATCCCATATAACTAAAATACCCTTTTTGTGTTAATCCAATCAGCAACAGACTCTGCGACCTGCTGTATTGATAACTCAATAGTATCTAACATTTTACATATTAAATTAGGCATGTAGCGATGGAGATCTGGTTTTTTTAATACAGGCTGCAGCGTCATTTAAGTAATATCCCTTATCACAACGTTTACACTCTCCATCATTATTGCTCCTATTACATTTGATATTTTCAAAACAGGTTAGAGTTAATTTAGACACGGAATATGGTTTTTCGCATTTCACACATACGCCATCTCTAGTATGTGTACATTTATTATTAGGGGTACATTTTTTATCTGGATTGAGTGAAAAACCATCCCTACATTGATCACACTCTCCATCTGGGTAATTACAATGCCGGCAACTAGGATCATCTGCCACCTTAATTTGACAGCAGGATATCGATTTTGGGGGACAATAGTAGCAAAGGCATGGGCACCAACCACATTCTGATGCTTCCGTGCCATTAAAAGCATAACTGAGCATCGCTGTTGTATTATAAAAAGGTGGTATTATTTCATCATAAATTACGTTTAATTCATTTGCATTTATGTTGCCACCATATTGTAACCGCGCATTTCTCAACTGCTCTGCAACTTGATCTTTTGGGGTCATGCTAGCACCAACCACAAACGTAATAAAAGCCTGATATATCCCTATTTTCATGCTATGTTCCTGGTTGAAAAATTAGAAGTTCCAGCGCCTTCGCTTTGATTATAGGTTAATATTTTCCATTTTTCTCATTATATCGCTAACATATTTATATTTGCCTTTAGGGAGTGTGTTTTTATCTGTAGACGGCGGTTTACTAAAATAACATTGTATTTCAAGACAAAATATTCCCAAACAGCCTTGTATTTCAGGGCAAAACAGTCCAAAATAACCTTGTATTTGGAACGTTTTAATACAAAATACTGTGTATACACACATATGGTGACAGAATGACAGAGATCTACCGTTTTGCCCTAGACGATATGGCTCATTGGTTCAAGCAATCGAAACGCAAGCCTTTAGTTTTACGTGGCGCAAGACAAGTTGGAAAGTCAACGCTCGTGCGCATGTTTGCAAATCAACAAAGTTTAGAGTTACTTAGCTTGGATTTTGAGAAAATACCAGATCTTGCATTGTTGTTTGAAAGCAACGAACCAAAGAAGATTTTAGAGCTTTTGAGCAACAAATTTTCCCGTTCCATTAACCCTAACACGACATTACTATTTCTAGATGAAATCCAAAAAACCCCGCAAGTATTGTTATCGCTGCGCTATTTCTATGAAGAGATGCCAAATTTAGCTATCGTTGCAGCTGGTTCACTACTTGATCTAGCCTTAAAAGAAATTAATTTTTCTATGCCGGTTGGACGTATAAGTAATATGTACTTAGGGCCATTAAGCTTCAAAGAATTTTTACGCGCTATGGGGCACGAACAGTTAATGAATTTTTTGACAACTTATAAGTTGCAGGAAAAGATTAATTTAGCAATTCATCAACAATTATTGGATTTATTAAAAACCTATTTTATTGTAGGGGGGTTGCCAGAATCAATAACTAGCTACTCGGAAAATAATAATATTGTTGGTTCAGAACAGGCTAAACAAGAATTAATTATTAATTACCAAGATGACTTCGCTAAATATGCAACTAAATCCCAGCAAGATCGTATGCGATTAATATTTAATACGGTCCCAAAGATTCTTGGCGAAAAATTTGGACCGAGCAAAATCAATAAAGAGGAAAAATCAATTTATGTTAAGGAGGCATTGGAAAAATTGGTGCTGGCCAAATTAATCACCAAGGTCTGTAAGAGTGATGCAAATGGTTTGCCATTAGGCGCAGAGTTGCATCAAAATTTTTTCAAAACATATTTGTTAGATGTTGGATTGGTAGCAACTGCATTAGATTTGAATTATTTTAGTTTTCCTAAAAATGAAGACCTAACCTTAATTAATTCCGGAAAAATTGCTGAACAGTTTATTGCACAACATTTGTTAAATTTACGTAAGTCATATGAAGCACCATCATTATACTACTGGGTGCGGGAGCAAAAATCTTCCTCGGCAGAAGTGGATTTCGTGATTGCACATCAAGGTGCAGTGATACCGATAGAAGTTAAAGCTGGTGCCTGCGGCACGCTAAAATCTTTGCATCTATTTTTACAAGAGAAAAAATTACCACTTGGAGTTCGCTTTAGTAGTCAATTACCAAGTATAACTAACGAAACAATTAATATCCCTCGATACGTCGCACATAAATATCAGTTGTTATCTTTGCCGCTATATCTAGTGGAAGAGGTGTATAGATTATTAAGCGAAATGTAACATAGCCAAATTTTCACATAAATTCGTTTCTAAGCCATGTCATACCGGCTGACACCACTCCATTTCGTACTTATGCTACGAATATGCAGCCATTAAAACGAAATTTATACGAAAAAGCGACCCAAATGCTGGGTACGTTTCCAGTGGTAGCCATACTGGGTGCGCGGCAATTTTTACGTAAAGTAGTTTGAGTAAATGGTGGATCGATTTTAAGGGGCAACTCCACTAAAATACCTATAACATGCAATATTACATAGCTTGATAGTTTTACATACGACTTCTATGTTTGGGTTTTGCTAGAGCCTCTTGAATTGCAATCTCTCTATTTAATTCAATTTTAGACCAACATGTAGCGCGATACAAAAATGCTAGTGGCCCAGCTACAGTTCCCAACGTAGCGGCTGCTAGTGCGCGCGGCCCAAAGTTGCAAGTAGCATATGTTTTAGCCAAGACAGAGGACTGGCCATTTGCATTGATATTGGCCTTAATGTCAGCGTCTAAAGCTTCTTGATAAATAGTGGACATAATATTTGCGGTAGACTTTGCTGCGGTATATTCTCGATGAGCTTCATTGGCAACTGCTTTGCCTATAAAGACTAATGGTAATGCGATTACGCCAACTAATAAATCTTCACAACTTGGGCCGTCTTCAGAAAAATGATAGTGGGGCATTTTTGTACTTCCTCTTGTAAAATGATCTTGGCAGAACTATAGCATACTTGCAAAATGGACGGTGTCAAGAAGAAGCTATCTTGCTATGGGGCGAGAACTAGGGTAGGATCAAATTTTACCCTGCCACAACTTTTCAATAAAATCACGCCAATTCAATATATGGATTTGATCTATTACTTGCGAAGTATTGCACGTGCATACTAAGTAATATTTACTGCAGATGTTTTCTTCAGCTAGAGCTTTTAATCCTTTTAAATGTTTACTGCTAGGTTTATTTGTAGATTTAACTTCGATAGCAATAGTATCGCCGATTATAAAGTCAACCTCATGATCGCCATATGAATGCCAATAACTTAGTTTTTCTTCCGAACGTGTATATGAAAGATATGCGCGTAATTCCATAGCAATAAAATGCTCGAATGCATCGCCATATTCAGTTGAATGTTCTGGTAATTCTTTAATGCCAGCAATTTTATTACGTACGCCTACATCAAAAAAATAAAATTTTGCTGTGCTCATGGCTTTACGCTTAACTGATTTAGACCATGCTGGCAAAATAAACCCTACCAACGTGTCTTCCAAGATATGATAAAATTCACGCACAGTAGATGCAGGCACGGCTATATCATTGCTTAATTCGGCAAAGTTGATCATTTTGCCACTAGTTAATGCCGAAGTTTCTAAAAATCTGGCAAATGATTGTAAATTTCTTACTAAAGCTTCAATCTGTATTTCTTCTTTTAAATATGTATTTATATAGGCTTTCAATTCTTCGTTTGGATAGAGGCTCAAATATACTTGCGGCAACCCTCCATATAATAAGTATCTATGCAAATCAAAATCTGGTATTTCTTGCATCACTAAAGGAAATAACTCTGCTGTCCACGCCCTGCCAGCTAACAAATTAACGCCTGATTTTCTTAATTTGCGTGCGCTGCTGCCAGTAAGTAAAAATCTTAACGATTTTTTTTCGATTAAATGATGAACTTCGTCTAGCAGTTGCGGTATTTTTTGTATTTCATCAATAATTACATACTTAAATTCACCTGTATGTGCTTCAATAATGCCGGCTAATTCCCATGGTTTAGCACTTAGCTGCAAAAAAACATCTCCTTGCAGTAAATCAATTACTAGGGCCTGTTTAGCCAGCTGATGATCTATTAGGCTTGACTTCCCTGTAGAACGCGGCCCAAATAAAAAAAATGATTTTTTAGCCAGAAGATTCTGCAAATCTAGTTTCCGTTGTATGTACATCTTTAGCTCTGTGTCTACCTAGGTTAGCTATATTATAGTGGGTTTTGCAAATTTCAGCAATAGAGTTGCTGAAATTAGGCTAATTTCGGCAACTCTATTGCTGAATTTCGGCACGCATGTTGATTTACCCCCAATAAACTGTACCACCTGAAATTAGGGGCTGGTCACATATGCAATAAACGTATAATCTCAGGCAGTTTTTGTCTAGCCCGAATTTTGCCTTGCTCATATAGATACATGTTTTGACTATCATCCAATAGCGCAACGTTTTTAAAATTGAAATCGATCACAACATCAGCGTGCGCTAATGAATTTTTAAGTAGATTAACATATGCAATTTCCACACCGCGCTTCATTACTCCAAAAGCGTGATTCGGCGGCGAATCTGGTAATCCCTCTGCTATATTAACAGCTATTACATACTCAAAACCTAGTTCTCTTGCGACACGAGTAGGTAACGGATCAGAAACCCCGCAATCTATATAATATTGCTCATCAATTATTACAGGTGAAAATACTCCTGGATATGATGCTGATGCAATTACTGCCAGAGCTAAATCTCCCTCAGAAAAAGCGGTGATTACACCATGTTGTAGATCAGTAGCGGTTACTACAAACGGTATTTTTAAATCATAAAAAGTTCTACTGACTAAATTTTTATCTAAATAGCGTGCTAGTTGATTTTGGCTATATACACTATACGGCCAATTTTCAACACTCATAGCAACTATATCTGCGCTTTTACCACACAAAGTTCGGGCCTTTAAATTCTCTATGTTCGGATCGGCTGCATAAAGTGATCCAACAATAGACCCAGCGCTGCATCCTATTATAATGTCAGGTTTTAAACCTGCATTATGCAATTCTTCTAAAACTCCCACATGCGCAAAGCCCTTAGCACC
>JACCDN011014114.1_pt1 | contig 12507 bp, 11 predicted proteins | sample 7441691 | NCBI WGS metagenome assembly JACCDN01 (sample SAMN15323439, study PRJNA562643) | freshwater metagenome | isolation source: river surface water | place: USA:Blue River Watershed | collected 2017-08-16 | reverse complement strand
GTTACCCGCAAAGTTGGCGACAATTTTAGCGTATTAGAAGATGAAAACATCAAAGGTTCGGGCACTTTGGGTTGTAGTTCCGTCACCACTTCATCAAGCGTGTTCAGCCTCTGTTTCAAGGCCTCCTCTAATAAAACAATCTTATTCTCTAAACCCAACCTTTCCTTCTCATGCTTGGTTGACTCCCTCTCAATCCTTTGTTCCAATTGAAGAATCCGTATGGATTGATCCTCTGTTACTTGATGCAACCTATTGATGACTTCTAGTTTCGCTTGCTTGAGCGCACGAGCTTTCTTTTCAATAAAATTCGCAACCTGAAGGTGATGATACTGACGCCCTAATTCCATGGGCGTTTGGTTCTCATGATTCCTCGCTTTATGGTAGGCCCCTGCTTCCAATAAACAGTGACTGACCGCCTCCGAACCCGCTTGGGCGGCTAAATGCAAAGCCGTATTGCCCTTTAAATCCGTAGCTTCTATCTCTGCCTTTGAAGTTATCAACAAAGCAACCACGGCTTGATGGCCTTGTTTGGCAGCAATATGTAAGGCTCGTTCTTGTTCAGTCCCACAGATGCATTCTAACTCGGCTCCTTGGGCCAATAAACATTGAACCAGGTTCACGTCCCCACGCTCACTGGCTATCCATAGAAGCGTATGCCCTTGTGCATCAAAAGCATCGATTCCAAAAACCTCTTGCTCTAACAAGGCTTTCATCAAGCGTTGATCATCCTGCAACAGGGCAATATGGTAGGGCGACAAGGCTGCTTGCTCAGCACCTACAAAGGCAGCCATCATCCGGGTAGATTGACCCAAAATAGCCAGATGCAAAGCACTTTGTCCTTGCGCGTTCTCAAGCTTCATCTCCGCTTTCATGCCGAGCAAAAAATTTGTAATGGGTAAGCAATCGTGAATCACCGACAAATGTAAAGGCGTATTGCCCTCAAAGTTGCATGAGGATACTGAAGCCCCTTGCGCTAATAACCACTTCACGGCCGCAACCTGGCCTTTGCACACACAACGTGCCAACAAGCTATTGCCGGATCCTAACGCGGGTTGTTCCAGCTCAGCACCCAGCCTTAACCACTGCGCAGCTTTAAGCTCATCCCCTTGTTCCAGGGCACGTTCTAGCAACGTATTTAAATGCCTCCCCCTAAACCCTTGAGGAGACAGGACCTTGGACTTCAAGGGCATTTCAAAGGTTTGTATAGACGACTTGTGTAAAGAAGTTGTGGTTTTCACCGCATGCGCCATCAGAGAAGGCTTAAGGGCTATCGCTTCCAAACAACCTTGGGCTTCTAGCTGTTCACACACCATCTCCAGCAGTTCTGGAGAACCAAAGTCAGCCGCTAGATGAAAAGCTGTATAAGAACTTTCTAAAGGCTGTGTCAATAAACGTCGATCTTTAGAAAACCATCCCCTCACCGCACTCAAAGCATTCGCCTTCAAATCACAGACTAAAGCCCTCACCCAAGTCTTCGGCAGGTACAACTCCGCACTACCTTTCAAGGCTGGGTTCTCGGCCAAAAACTCCCCCAAGTCGCTTACCTTATCCCAATTAGGGGTTAATTCTTTATGCTTCAGCACCCGACCTGTCTTAGGGCTTGTATCGTTTTCACGCAGCCACGCTTCAATCGCCTCTCGCTCATAGGTATGACCATCCGCCGTGATCACCGGTTCAGCCATGATTTGACTCGTAATCGAACAAAGATAACGTCCAGGGATTGGCGGGGATGAAAGCGAGAAACTTAGCATAGTCAACTCCTTATTTTAGATTCATTAAAATGCTTTCAAGCACGCCACCAGTTTACTAGGGCTTGTAGGAGCAATCAATCACAGGCGGTATTGGCCAGCCAAAGCAGGTGATGAGCATTATACGGTGGATATTGCAGCGAAAAACGTGCTATTCAGGTAGGACTGATGGATAACATGTTGACCCTCTGAGAGCCCTGTTTTCAACCGGAGCAAGCATTCAGGGTGTCTTAATGAACGAATCAACAAGCCTATTAAAAAATGACTTAAAAACCAACACGTTTCTATGCTTGCAGCTAAAAAACATAGGTCCAACCCACACTCATCACCTTCGCGCTATTGCTGGCATCCAACATAAAATCACTGTTGGCCCTCAATTGTAGATTAGCGCCAAGTTGCAGGTAGCGATAACTAAGATCCACAAAATGATCCCCGAACATCCGCATTTTCACACCGGCACCCACTGCCATAGCCGGCTTAATAGGACTGTTGCTTTTAGAAGCCCCCGCGGTAGGTGCCGGTGTTAAAGTTGCCGTAATCGTGTATTTGGAAAGACCTACACCGCAACCCAGATAAGGTATGAACGGTGTCTGATTGACAAAATCATAATAGGCATTCAGAAGGACGGTACTGCCTTTCAAGGTCCCGTCTAACTTTCGAAGCGTTATCAATGTACCTGTCAGCACAGGGCTGGCTGTATAGCTAAGCGTCTTGCGACTCAGATATTCGAGATCAGCTCTGAACGCAGGTGAAAACTGATAACCCAGGCGTAAACTAAAACTGCTTTGCTTGGCAGAGACACTCTTTGTACTCACAATCCCCGCTTTGTTGCTATCTGTAGATTTATTCCTAAATGTTGTTAAAGCAAAAGGACCGCTATTATACCGAACACTGCCATAGAAACGTTGATCGGTACGCTTAGGCACCATAGCATTGAGCCTAGCCTGCTCTTCTAAACCGATCTCCGATCCCCCCGTGATAGCCTTGTGAAAGGCTGTAGACTGCGCATTTCCATAAGGATCGACCCTTGAGTGATCGACCACGAGCGCTGTAGCGATATTGGGTATTATCACTAATAAGTAGAACAAAACGCCTGTTTTTGTTAATCTCACTTTCATAAAAAATCCCTTCTATCAACCCTCTGCCAACACGTGGTTCACACGTTCTCTCAATGCCTTCCCTGCTTTAAAGTGTAAGACATAACTGGGTTTTTGATGCGCCGCTACACCGGTTTTAGGATTTCTAACAGAACGTGCCGCGCGCAGACGCAGGACAAAACTACCAAAACCACGGATCTCCACACGCTGACCGCTCAGTAATGCTTCAATGATTTGCTCAAAGACTAAATGTACAGCGATAGCAATATTTTTCTCATATAGTTGCTTGTTTTGCATCGCCAAGGTTTTAATTAATTGAGAGCGTGTCACGGTGATCTCCAAATCAGGACTGATTCATCCTACAATACACCCCACCCTATGTATAGGTAGGGAACGCTTTAAATAGCTTGTTATCTTACAAAATAAATTTGCAATCTGTATTGGACATTTAGTGATTCCTCTCCTAGATTTAGTATTTGAACTTTTAGGGAAACTACGTGTAGTATGAATTTTCCACTTATCACTCGTTAAGCTTTATCAACGGGAGAAATCTTATGCCAAAGGACTGGGGACAATCGATTGAAAATATGGAGCCTGTAGAGAGCGCTCTGTTAGAAGCACTGGAAGAGGGCCCTGTTTTAGAAGCAGAAGCTTTAGAGGAAGTGGAACTAGAAGCAGAGGTCCTTGTTGCAGAACTCAATTGGGATGCAGAGGCAGAAGAACAACCCACCGCACGGCAGCCTCGCAAACAAGAAAGCGACCCAACCCAGTTATACCTCATTGAAATTGGTGCCTCCCCTTTGCTGAGTGCTGAAGAAGAAGTTTTTTATGCACGTCGTGCCCGCCAAGGCGATGAGGATGCTCGTAACCATATGGTCAAATGCAATCTGCGCTTGGTGGTAAAGATTGCACGTCGTTATCTGAATCGTGGCCTGGCGCTTTTAGATCTGGTCGAGGAAGGTAATCTAGGCCTTATTAGGGCTGTAGAGAAATTCGATCCAGAACGCGGCTTTCGTTTTTCGACCTATGCTACCTGGTGGATTCGACAGAATATTGAACGGGCCATTATGAACCAAACGCGCACGATTAGACTGCCCATCCATATCATCAAAGAGCTCAATGTTTATCTACGCAAAGCGCGGGAGCTTACCCAAGATCTGGACCATGAACCCACCTATGAAGATATTGCCAAGGCTCTGGATAAAGAGCCTGCGGCTGTAAACCGTGTTCTTCGACTGAATGAGCGCACTTTATCGGTAGATACCCCCATGGGTGATGATACCGATAAACCTTTACTCGAAGCGCTGGCCGACCATCAAAATGAAGGACCGGCTGAAATCTTAGAAGAAAAGAATATGCGCAATCGGCTGGAAGAATGCTTAGGTCTCTTGAATGAGAAACAGCGCTCTATTTTGCTGCGGCGTTTTGGGTTACGAGGCTTTGAGGAATCGACCTTAGAAGAAGTGGGCATGGAAGTGGGCCTTACCCGAGAACGGGTCCGGCAAATCCAAGTAGAAGCCCTGAAACTATTACGCTCCATTATGGAAGAACGTGGTATAGAAGCTAAAACTGTTTTTTATTAAAGCGAAGAAACCAAAGGAGCGCGCTTGATGTCGCATACATTATTAGAAAGTCTAGAACCGAAGATTGACGCTATGCTTGAAAACATAGCGCTCTTAAAATTGCAGGTTGAAGAACTTGAACAGTACAATGCACAATTACAACAGGAAAATAGCACGCTCAAAGGTCATCAATCACGGTGGACACAGGGTCTGCAGACCTTAATCCACAAACTCGATACTGTAGAGGCTGAACCACTGCTTAAAACAAGGCGTGTGCCTGAACACGAAGTTTTTTAATACCCCCGATAAGTGTTTTTCCAATGCACATTCGAAAAAACCTATTGCACGAGGTATTATAGGCTATGCGTGATTATGATAGTTTCTTCGATCGCTTATTGATCCCTATTGATACAAGCTTAAAAACCTTTTTTTCCGTTCCCAGCGATGCACAAAAAGCAGCATCCCTGATGCGCGTCAATCATACGGGTGAAGTTTGTGCACAAGCCCTCTACCGCGGACAAGCACTGATGGCACGCAATGCCCCTTTGATCGAACACTTAAACCAAGCCGCCGATGAAGAACAAGCGCATTTACAATGGTGTGGTGATCGCCTTAAAGAACTCAATAGTAAGGCCAGTATGCTTAATCCATGCTTCGCAGCGGGATCTTTCGGCATAGGCATGATAGCGGGACTGTGTGGTGAAGCACGCAGTTTAGGCTTTGTGGCAGAAACAGAAAAACAAGTGGGCCTGCATCTAGAAAAACACTTACAAGAAATGCCCCTAGGTGATGAAAAGAGCCGAGCTATCCTGCAACAAATGCAAATCGATGAACAAAAACATGCAACCCAAGCCATTGCACACGGTGCAAAACCATTGCCGCAGATAGTGTGTGTGCTGATGAAAGGCTTATCGAAGGTTATGACAACGCTAACGCGTTATATTTAATCCTACCCTAGCACCTCGCCAAGCAAGAGAGGGGGGTGCGTTCTACCCAAAAAGAACCCCACTTACGTGGGGTTCCGGTAGATCAGGAAAACAGGGACCGATGATTACATCATGTCGCCCATACCACCCATTCCGCCCATTCCGCCCATACCACCCATGCCGCCGCCACCGGCTGCACCGCTGTCCTTATCAGACTTAGGCGCATCGGAGATCGTGCACTCTGTGGTAATTAACAAACCAGCTACAGAAGAGGCTTGTTGTAAGGCTGTACGGGTTACTTTGGTTGGATCCAAAATACCCATTTTAACCATATCGCCGTATTCGGAGGTTGCAGCATTGTAACCGAAGTTACCGGTGCCCTCTTTCACACGTTGCAACACCACTGCAGGCTCTCCACCCGCATTCAATACGATTTGACGTAAAGGTGCTTCTAAGGCTCTTAGGATAATGGCAACACCGTGATTTTGATCTTCGTTATCACCTTTCAATCCCTGCACCAAAGGAATGACACGTACCAAGGCCACACCGCCACCAGGCACCACACCTTCTTCAACCGCTGCACGCGTAGCATGCAGTGCATCTTCAACCCGTGCCTTCTTTTCCTTCATTTCTGCTTCGGATCCGGCACCTACTTTGATCACAGCCACGCCACCGGAGAGCTTTGCAATACGCTCTTGGATTTTTTCGCGATCGTAATCAGAGGTAGCATCCGTTGATTGTTGTCGTAGTTGCAACACACGTTTTTCAATCGTGGCATGGTCGCCCTTACCATCAATAATGGTGGTGTTTTCTTTGGTGACCAATACACGTTTAGCCGTACCCAGCACGTCGACCGTGGCAGACTCCAGCGTTAGCCCAATTTCTTCGGAAATCACAGTCGCTTTCACCAATGTTGCAATATCTTCCAACATGGCTTTACGACGATCGCCAAAACCAGGGGCCTTGACTGCACAGACCTTTACAATACCGCGCATATTGTTAATCACCAAGGTTGCTAAGGCTTCGCCTTCCACATCTTCAGCAATAATAAACAGCGCACGACCTGCTTTAGCCACCGCTTCCAAAATAGGTAACATCTCACGAATGTTCGCAATTTTCTTATCAATCACTAGGATGAAGGGGTTCTCAAGCTCACAGCTCATATTTTGCTGATTATTCGCAAAATAAGGTGAGATATAACCGCGATCAAATTGCATCCCTTCTACGAAAGATAGTTCATCGCTAAGGCCATTACCGTCTTCAACCGTAATGACGCCCTCTTTACCCACTTTGCCCATGGCCTCGGCAATAATATTACCGACTGATTCATCGGAATTAGCTGAAATGGTACCCACTTGGGCAATCGCTTTGCTGTCTTTGCAAGGCACCGATAATTTCTTCAGTTCCGCAACAATCGCAGCAGTGGCTTTATCCATACCACGTTTGAGATCCATAGGATTCATGCCAGCGGCTACAGCCTTATGACCTTCCACCACAATGGAACGCGCCAAAACCGTCGCCGTTGTTGTACCATCGCCTGCATCATCAGAGGTCTTGGAAGCGACTTCTTGCAGCATCTTGGCACCCATGCCTGCTACACCATCCATTTCAAATTCTTTGGCCACCGACACACCATCTTTGGTAATGGTAGGGGCACCATAGGATTTTTGAATAATCACCGTGCGACCACGGGGACCTAAAGTAACTGCTACTGCATCGGCCAGGCCTACAACGCCTCTTAATAAGGCATGTCGCGCTGCTTCACCGTAAAGTAATTCTTTTGAAGCCATGTTTATCTACTCCTCTCTATTCAATAATCAGTAATTAGTGTCCAACCACACCCAAAATGTCTTCCTCGCGCATAATCAGGAGATCCTGACCATCGACTTTCACTTCGGTACCGGAATACTTACCAAAAAGTACTTCGTCTCCAGCCTTCAGATCGACTGGACGTAAGGTCCCATTGTTATCGAGCTTACCGGGTCCCACGGCCAAGACGGTGCCACGTTGTGGTTTATCACCTGTTTCAGGGATCAAAATTCCCCCTGCACTCACCGTTTCCACAATACGCTTCACGATCACGCGATCGTTTAGGGGACGAATTTTGAGTTCACTCATCTTCTTTGCTCCTTAACTAAGTAAGTTTATACCTAAATCTTGCCGTGCAACCATTTAGCAACGGTGCCAAGCATATCATTGATGAATAAGCCTTGGCGAACTTGTAGATGGGGGCTGCAAGCGAAAATTCAAGGGGCTACCCTAACGCTGTCCAATAAGTTTTTCTGAGTGTGCATAAGGGGTGTCGATTCCAGAGATGTATGCCCCCGAGTGCCATTCGGAAAAACTTATTTAATTTAATAGACTACTAATGATCCATCATCCGGCTCTCAGCCGAAAAATTATCAAAGCGTGCATACTGACCCAAAAAGGTAAGACGTGTCATGCCAATAGGGCCGTTTCGTTGTTTGCCAATAATAATTTCGGCAGTCCCTTTATCGTTAGAGTCTTTGTTGTAAACCTCATCCCTATACACAAAAGCAATCAGATCGGCATCTTGTTCAATCGCACCGGATTCACGCAGATCGGACATCATGGGCCGTTTATCAGGTCGTTGCTCCAAACTACGATTGAGCTGTGATAAAGCAATCACCGGCACATTGAGCTCTCGGGCCAAGGATTTAAGCGAACGAGAAATTTCTGAAATTTCAGCTGCCCGATGTTCATTACGCCCAGGCACCCGCATCAATTGCAAATAATCGATCACAATAAGACCCAAGGAACCCTGTTCTCGAGCAACCCGACGCGCACGGGCACGAATTTCTAAGGGACTTAAAGAACCGCTATCATCAATTAATAATTTCTTCGCAGATAACAAGCTAATCGCTGAAGAAAGCCTAGGCCAATCGGCCTCTTCTAATTGACCACTACGGATTTTTTGATGATCCACGCGCCCCATAGAGGCCAAGAGGCGCATGGCTAATAGATCGGCTGGCATTTCCATACTGAAAATAAGCACGGCGCTATCGGGATTTTTCATCGCAGCATGCTCGGCAATATTCATGGCAAAAGTGGTTTTACCCATCGAAGGACGGCCTGCTACCACAATTAAATCGGAGGCTTGTAAACCACAGGTCAGCTTATCAAAATCATTAAAGCCTGTAGAAATACCCGTGATGGAAGAACCTGCATGAAAAATCGTATCGATACGATCAATCGTACGTGCCAGGACCGTTGCAATGGCTTGGGGGCCCGTTTGTACACTACGTCCGCCTTGCTCGGCAATGGCAAAGACTTTACGCTCTGCATCATCCAACAATTCTGAAGCGGATCTACCCGCTGCATGAAAAGCAGACTCGGTAATTTCACCGCCAATTTCAATGAGCCGACGCATAATAGAGCGCTCTCGCACAATATCGGCATAGGCAACAATATTAGCCGAGGTGGGTGTGCTCTTGGCCAAATTGCCTAAATAAGCAAGGCCTCCCACGGTATCAAGGGCATGCGATCCCTCTAGGGCTTCCGAAACGGTGATGATGTCGATAGGCTTGGATTGTAAGGCTAGATCGGCCATCGCCCTATAGATGGCTCGATGATCCATGCGGTAAAAATCATATTCTAAAAGACGATCGGCCACCCGATCCCAAGCATGATTATCAAGCATCAAGCCGCCTAAAACAGCTTGTTCTGCTTCCACAGAATGGGGTGGAATTTTAAGACCCGGTTCAAGAAGCAGGGCTTCGCTTAACATTGTCCCTCTCCACGTCCATGAGCCTATACGCTTAGGGTCTTAGGAAGCGGCTGTTACCAGTACTCGGACTTTGGCAACGACTTCATCCCCAAACAAAGGCAACTCGACCGTATGATCGCCACACTGACGAATCGGTCCTTCGACAAAACGGATTTCATGTCTATCCACACGATGACCCAAGGTTTCTAAGGCTGCGACAATATCTTGTGCAGTGACTGAACCAAAAAGCCGTCCTTCTTCGCCTACATTCGCCACAATCGTGACCAACAAATCTTCTAAGGCCAGCGCACGGGCACGGGCTGCTGCCAAACGTGCTTCGGCTTCTACCTGCAAAGCTGCGCGACGCGATTCAAACACCATAACATTCGCGCGCGTTGCGGCCAAAGCCTTTCCTCTGGGGATTAAATAGTTGCGCCCAAAGCCTGGTTTAACCTGTACTTTTTCGCCCATGTCCCCCAGTTTGGGGATTCTTTCTAATAAAATGACTTCCACGATACCTATTCCTTTTATGAGGATTATTGGGGACTACTGATGTTGATCGCAATAAGGTAATAAAGACAAATAGCGTGCCAATTTAATGGCCTGCGCTAATTGCCGCTGATACCGTGCTTTAGTGCCCGTAATACGGCTTGGAACAATTTTTCCGCTTTCGGTAATATAGTTCCGTAATACATTTAAATCTTTGTAATCAATCTGTTCAGTCTTTGCAGCCGTAAAGCGGCAAAATTTTCTACGACGGAATGGACGTGCCATAGTATGCTCCTATAATTCTTCCGCAGCGCCAAAAATCTCTTCTTCGGAATCAAAACCGCGATCCCGAGGTCTATAGCCACCTTCACGACGTTCGTCTTTTTCTTTCATCAAACAAGAAGGTTCCGTAATCGGAGCATCTTGGATTAAGACCAAGTGACGTATGACAGCATCATTAAAACGGAAGTTGTCGGTGAGCTCTTTTAAAGCTTCTTGGGTACAGGCGATGTTCATCAGCATATAATGCGCTTTGTGAAGCTTGTTAATGGGGTAAGCCAGTTGTCTGCGCCCCCAATCTTCCAAACGATGGATCTGGCCGCCTTTAGCCTCGATCAGCGTCTTGTAGCGCTCGACCATGGCAGGGACCTGCTCGCTCTGATCCGGGTGGACCATAAACACAATTTCGTAATGTCTCATTTATAACTCCTTATGGGTTTTGTCAGTCTGCAAACTTTTGCAGGACAAGGAGATTCAAACCTTTGGCACGGTTTAGGTGCCAAGGAGGCCACATTATAGGGATCAACAGCGGTGAAATGCAAGACCTGCCCAAGATTGGGGATGTCCCGTGATAAATAGGCGTATATGGTAAGATGCCCTGGGTTAATATATCTAAAACAAGGAGTTGGTTTTATGTTCAAAATCCAAGCACCTAAGCCAGATGATGATCAAGATGATCAATTAGATATATTGAAAAGCCCACGATTATACAAACATAATCCCTTTGATAAGGGCCCTGTCGATTTTAAACGAATCTGTTCATCTGATTTTATTAAAAGTTTTCTTCAAGAACGAGGAATACCTTGCATTCCAATAACAGAATTAACATCCGTGAAACAGCTTACCAACACTGGCACTGCAAAAATCTGCTTGTATGATTGGTTAAACCCTGCATCAGGGGACAAAAAAAAAGTCGTCGTTAAAAAATTTCATGCATGCTCTGGTCTACCAGAACCGGAAGGAAGCACTATGCCAGTAGTGTTTTTTCTCAATGAGGTAGAAAAAATATGTTTCTTTAATCAGCGTAGAGCACGTCGATTGTTTATTAAAACCAGCGCGAATCGAGCGAAAAATAGTTATGATACTTATACTTTGACCACTGGAAAAGTGTCTGATGAAGATCAAAAAAAAGCCACACGCATTATTCAATGTTATGGTTATTGTTTTGAAGATGCCCAAAATGATCTGTCAAAAAGAAATTTGTGGATGGTGATAGAATATGCCGAACGAGGCGCTGTAACGAACCATCTTTCAAGGATGAACCTGATCCAACGAGTAGAAGTATGCCTCGCTGTCGCTGAAGCACGCGATTGGCTGTTTGGCGCTAATGGTGTGCACGGCGACATCAAATCGCTCAATGTCTTATGGTGTGAAGATGGATTTAAGCTCGCGGATTTTGGCACTGCACTTGCAGCGAGCGAACCATTTTATTTGTTGACAGAAGCGCTGTTAAAAAGACTGCAGGAAAAAGCATTCGTTTTTTTTGATTACACTCCTATAATCATTTCAATGTTAGATGGTTCTTTTTGGTTTGTGTTAAACAGTTCCAAGCAGATTGAACAAACGCAACAGCAGGACATAATTCCAGAAATACTCAAAAAATGCTGGCCTATTAAACCAAAAGCAGAAATGTTATATGTGTTACAGTGCCCTGAGCTTTTTAAGCCATACGTTGCTGACTTTTTTGATCAACATCCAATGCAACCATTAAAAGATATAGCGCAAATGTTGCCCTTCTATTTGCCACAAGATCATAAAGTTATGCAATATTTAAGAAGAATTGGATATCATCAATCTATCCTTGCACAAATGCTTCAAAAAAACAGCCATATTGGCTCATATCAGTGGCTTGCACCTGATTTTATGCCAATATCTGACATTTCAGAACCCAGCGATCAAACACAAGTAGACCTAGAAAAGAAACAAATTCTACATCCGACTCCATCGACCGATACATTCAGCACGGGCGTTCTTATTTCTGAAATATTTAGAGGAAAAACACCTTATCCAGAACTGCCGTGTAGTGACGATCAGATCTTTATAAAAGTTGTTTACGGATTGCGTCCATCACTAGAATCTCTGTATACGTTTAATGATTTTTGTGCCACTGATACTTTATGGCCCACGCATAGAACCTTAGCCGTCAAAAAATTAATAGAGGCCTGCTGGGCCCATGATCCCAATGAGCGCCCCCCGATTACAGACTTGATTCATTTTTTTAAAAGCTGGCTCGATGAAATAATCATAAAAGCAGTTACTAGAAATCGACCAGACATTGTTCAATATTTCTTACAAACTATGCCAGATCTTTCTTGGTGTCTTACAATTCGTGAGTTTCAAGATATACCCGCAGATCTGTCTGGCCGTATTAGTTTACTGCAAGCGACTGTATGGTCCTGTAACCCTATCGCTTTGGTATTATTAGAGAGCGAAAATGTTCGACGTTTACAGTCTGAGATTGTCGCACAGCTGAAGGATCAAAACCTGAGCATTTGGATTGAAAAAAATGGACCTAATGCTATCGCGATCTTAGAACAATTGCTACATTTATACCAATCTTTTCAAAATTTACACATGGCGGCGCAAAAAAAAGAAGCTTTAATTAAGATGGGTGGGTTACAACAACGCATGCCAACACCTATGTTTGATCGTTATCGTCAACTCCAAGGCATCAAGGAC
>JACCDN010801058.1_pt1 | contig 12508 bp, 10 predicted proteins | sample 7441691 | NCBI WGS metagenome assembly JACCDN01 (sample SAMN15323439, study PRJNA562643) | freshwater metagenome | isolation source: river surface water | place: USA:Blue River Watershed | collected 2017-08-16 | reverse complement strand
GATGAAATAACTTTAAGTCCGGCCTTTAGCAATTGGTTCAGGTTATCTTCAGAAATCATGCGGCTTCCAGCACACGGTATGAATACATCGGCTTCAAGGCTCCAAATACGGGTATTGACTTCTTCAAAAGACAACATATTCTCGCTTTTTAATTCATTGCCATTTTTTGACAAAAACAAGTTTTTCACTTCTTCAAAGCTTAAACCTTCTTCCTTTATGATGCCACCAACACGATCGATAATTCCAACGATTTTTGCCCCATTTAGTGCTAAGTAATAAGCAGCAGCCGAGCCAACATTTCCCCATCCCTGAACAATGACTTTTTTACCTGAAAGATCACCACCCCAAATGGAATAATAATGACGAATTGATTCAGATACACCAAAGCCGGTAATCATATCAGCGACAACATATTTTCGTGAAACATCCGGACTTAATCTCTCATCAGTGATCACTTTTAATACGCCACGTTGAAGTTGACCAATTCGGTTCATTTTCTGAGCTTCCTTTGGCTGAAAGTGTCCATTAAAAACGCCTTCTTGTGGGTGCCAAACACCGCATGATTCAGTAATTGGAATCACTTCATGAATTTCATCGACATTCAAATCACCACCTGTTCCGTAGTAATTTTTTAACAAGGGTGAAACAGCGGCAAACCAACGTTTTAACACGCCTTCTTTACGTGGGTCTTTGGGGTCAAAATTAATACCTGATTTCGCTCCACCAATTGCAGGACCAGCAACCGTGAATTTAACTTCCATCGTTTTTGCTAATGATTCTACTTCGCGCTTGTCTAGTCCCAAACGCATCCGTGTACCACCGCCTGCAGCTCCACCTCTTAAAGAGTTAATCACTACCCAGCCTTCCGCTTCCGTTTCAGCATCTTTCCACTCAAAAACGATTTCAGGTCGTTTGTTTTCAAATTTTTGGAGTAAATCTTTCATTTTTTTCGTTGTGTTGTGTGCAAAATTAGGAAAATGCACCTTTCTATTCGGTTTTTTCGAATTATTTTCAAACAGTTCTGTGCTTACAAAGCAGGTATTAACTTCCAAGGTGCAAGACACCGGTGCATAATGCATTTTTTGCTCCCGTAACACTTGGAACATTTGTAGGTTCATTTCTTAAATAACGAGCTCCTAAGAAGGCAAAAACGAGTGCTTCTTTAAAGTCAATCGTATTTTTATCTGGAATGATGCATTTTCCCGCATAGTTTGCCGCCAGTCGTTCCAAGAGAAACTGGTTTTTTGCTCCTCCTCCCGTAATGTAGACAGATGTAAGTTGTTGTTCTTTTAAAACACGCGCAATTTGAATTGCTACGTGTTCGGTGTGGGTACGTAATACATTTTCGCGTTTGTCTCCCTGTTTCAATAACGGCATGTACATAGATTCCATCCATTCAGTACCTAACGATTTTGGTGCTTTTTTTTGGTAATATTCAATGTCATTTAACTGGTTCAGTAGGGATTGATTGAGTTCACCTGACCTTGCCAAGTCTCCATCTTTATCATAGGACAAACCTATTTCTTGCAGGAGAAGATTGGAAGGTAAATTTGCAGGAGAAATATCAAAAGCAAGCACTTCACGCTCTTTTTCGAAACTGATGTTCGCAAATCCACCAATATTTAAGAAAGAGTCGGCTTCCGCTTTAAACAATTCAAAATCCCCTATTGGTACCAACGGTGCTCCTTGTCCACCGGCGATGACATCCAGGCTTCTAAAGTCATTAATAACCGGGATTCCACAATGATACGCAATTGTTGACCCACAGCCGATCTGACTAGTGAATCCATTTTCTGGTTGATGAAATACGGTGTGTCCGTGAGAAGCGATGGCGTTTATACCCTTTTTGTCGATGTCGTTTACATTCATAAACTGCAACACACTTTGCGCAAAAAATAAACCTAATTCTTTGTCTAATTTTAAAAAATCTACCGTTGAAGAAAAGGGTGCATTTTTTAGCTTGTCAGAAAGCTGCGTAGGATAATCAACTGTTTTTGTATGTTTCAACTGAAAAGCAGTTTTTCCACCAGAAAAATCAAACGAAACGTGAGCAATATCAAGTCCATCGAGAGAGGTTCCCGACATCAGCCCCAAAATCTCTATTTTATTCCTATTCATTTCTTTCATGCTTGGCAGAATTCATTTATTTTTGTCAAAATTAAAAAATCAATCAACATGAATTTTGAATTGACAGAAGAGCATCTTGCCGTAAAGGAAGCAGCTAGAGATTTTGCTCAAAACGTATTAAAACCAGGAGTCATTGATCGCGACAATAATCAACGTTTTCCTGCAGAGGAAATCAAGCAGCTAGGTGAATTAGGATTCATGGGAATGATGGTTGATCCAGCATACGGAGGAAGTGGTATGGACACGCTTTCTTATGTGTTAGCGATGGAAGAAATTTCAAAAGTAGATGCTTCTGCTTCGGTATGTATGTCAGTGAATAATTCATTGGTTTGCTGGGGATTGGAAAAATATGGTTCGGAAGAGCAAAAACAAAAGTTTCTTGTTCCATTAGCAACAGGTGAAAAAATAGGTGCATTCTGTTTATCAGAACCTGAAGCAGGTTCTGATGCAACATCGCAACGAACTACGGCGATAGACATGGGTGATTATTATTTGTTGAATGGGACTAAAAACTGGATTACCAATGGATCGTCCGCGTCAACTTATTTGGTGATTGCTCAAACAAATACCGAATTAGGTCACAAAGGAATCAACGCATTGATTGTGGAGCGTGGCATGGAAGGATTTGTTGTTGGAGCAAAGGAAGATAAGATGGGTATTCGCGGAAGTGATACGCATACTTTACTATTTAATGATGTAAAAGTCCCGAAAGCAAATCGTATTGGTGAGGATGGATTTGGGTTCAAATTTGCCATGAAAGTATTAAGTGGTGGACGCATCGGAATTGCAGCGCAAGCCTTAGGAATTGCAGCTGGAGCATTCGAATTGGCTTTGGCGTATTCGAAAGAGCGCAAAGCATTTGGAAAAGAAATTTACAAGCACCAAGCAATTGCATTTAAATTGGCGGATATGGCTACGGAAATTGAAGCGGCAAGATTGCTTGTATATCAGTCTGCTTTGGATAAAGATGCCGGAAGAAACTACGATCAGTCTAGTGCAATGGCGAAGTTGTACGCATCGAAAGTTGCCATGGAACAAACAGTTGAAGCTGTTCAAATCCATGGAGGCTATGGTTTTGTTAAAGAATACCATGTTGAGCGTTTGATGCGCGATGCGAAAATCACACAGATTTACGAAGGAACTTCTGAAGTTCAAAAAATCGTTATTTCCCGTGGTTTATTAGCGGATTAATTATTAAACTAATCAAGATGTTAGCTCCTTTTAACCTACAAAAGTGGATCGATGAAAACAGAGATTTACTGAAACCTCCGGTATCAAACAAAAATTTATACCGAGAAGCAGGAGACTTTATTGTGATGGTAGTTGCGGGACCTAATGCGCGTAAGGACTATCATTTCAATGAAAGTGAGGAGCTATTCTATCAAATAGAAGGAGATATTTTAGTGCGAATCCAAGAAAATGGACAAGCCAAAGACATTGTGATCAAAGAGGGTGAAATGTTTTTGCTTCCGGCAAATACACCTCATTCACCAGCTAGGGGTGAAAACACCATTGGTTTGGTCATTGAACGTGTTAGAAAGGGAACAGATTTACAAGATGGTTTGATGTGGTTCTGTGAGAAATGTAATAACCACCTGAAAACCTATCGTTTTCCATTGGAAAATATTGAGAAAGACTTTTTACCCCGATTTAAAGAATTCTATGGTTCCGAAGAAATGAGAACGTGCAGCCAGTGCAAACACGTCATGGAGGTGGATCCTAAGTTCGTCTAAAAGTAAATTAGCTGAAGCTTACTGAGGTTGATACGTGAATCGGTGCGTTTCCCCTGTTTGGAAAATATCTTCTACGATTACTAATTGTTTATTGCGTAACTCTTTGATGCTAAATTCACGAGTAGGCTTTGATGTAGAATCTTCATAGAAATATAGCACTTCATCTTTATCAGCAAATTCCCAACGTCCATTCGAATATTCTCCTTGTATTTGTCCAAGTTGATTGGATGTTACAGATAGGGAATAGGTACCGTCCTTATCGATGCTTAATTTAGTCGTATTTTCTGAATCGAACGCATTATCTCCTCCAATGGTGTAGGCTGTTAATTCCCAATCGTTGCAAAGACGCGCTTTTCTAGTTAACGCAGAAAAATTTGGTCCTTCACTGTATTTATTACATGCGGAAAGGAACAAAGTCGAGATAAAAAGGGCTGCAAGTGCGATTCTCATAATAAGTTTTTTTTCAAATGTACTAAACAAACATCAATTTTCATCACAATCGTTGTAATTTTGTCGTATGAAAAGGATTCCATACATCATCGTTATCGGATTTTTATTCGCTTGTGCAAACAACGATAAATCGGAAAAAAAGGCAGATTTGAAAAAAGAAGTGAATCAAGTGGTTCATGCGAATGCTCAACTTGACTTCGAAGTAGAGGGAATGGTTTGCCAAATGGGTTGCGGTGGATCGATGCGAAAAGAATTAAAGAAAACAGGAGCTGTTGAGCGTGTTGAAGTTAATTTCATCGAAGGAAAAGACATTCAACTGGTTCAGGTATCTTATGATTCCTTGTTGATTTCACCATCGAAAATAAGCACCATATTAAATACAATTAACGATCAGCAATTTTCAGCAAAGATTGTTTCTAAAATAGCCATTTAATGGAATTGTATCACCGTGAAATGGGGGAGGGGCAAGCCCTTGTTATTTTACATGGTCTTTTTGGCTTCTCCGACAACTGGCAAACGCAAGCGAAAAAATTTGCTGAATATTACCGTGTAGTTTTAGTGGATTTAAGAAATCATGGACATTCTCCTTGGTCAGAAGACTTTTCCTATGCTTTAATGGTTGAGGACTTAGCGGAATTATTTAAAAAATTGGGTTTAAAGCAAGTACTGTTACTTGGACATTCCATGGGAGGTAAGGTAGCAATGCATTTTGCTCAAAAAAATCCTTCACTTGTTTCAAAATTGATTGTAGTGGATATGGGTGTCAAGTCGTATCCGTTGCACCATCAACATATTTTAGAGGCCTTCAACAACATTGATTTAACAAGTTTATCCGCGCGTAGTGAAGCGGAGGCTATATTAAAACAATTTATTGATTCTGAAGGAGTAAGGCAATTTCTCTTGAAAAATTTATATTGGAAGGAGAAAGGAAAATTGTCTTGGCGTGTGAATTTTCCGGTACTAGAAGCCGCCATGCCTGAAATACTTCGTGCTTTACCTTTTGTGGAGGTTTTTGTTCCAACCCTTTTTATTCGCGGGAACTTGTCTAATTATATTTTGGATGAAGATATCCCATCCTTAGAAACCTACTTTCCGGATACTCAAATCACAACCATACAAAATGCCGGTCATTGGGTACATGCGGAGGCACCGGATGCTTTTGTAGATAGCGTTCTCGGTTTTTGTTTGAGATAAAAAAAACCGCCCATTTCTGAGCGGTTTTCCAATTAGTATCTACTTGTTCTTAGTGTTGAACAATGAATTTACGTGTTTCAACAGTTGTTCCGTTTGTTAGGATTACTGTGTACATTCCGTTTGTTAATGCAGATGTGTTAAATGCTGTTGTCGCACCGTTAACTGTTTCAGAAGCAACCACTTTTCCTGTTAAATCAAGAATTTGAATTGAACCTTCTGTCATATTGCTTTCGATTGTAACAACATCAGAAGATGGATTAGGGTAAACATTTACAGTTGTAGCTGTTTCATTATCTAATCCTAATACTCCCATGTTCATGCGGATTGCTAATGCATTTCCATTTGAATAAGTACCACCATCATTGATTAAGTGAATCACAGATGCATACCAAGGTTGAAGCACTGTTTCGTCATTTAAGATACGGATGATGTTTGTTGTAGAAACTTCTGTTAATACTGCTGCATAGTAAGCACCATCACCCAACGCAACTGGTTGTGGGAAGAAAACAGTGATTTTTCCTGCAGCGATATCAGCAGCTGTAACAGTGTAGTAGTCACTTTCAGCAACGTTACCGTTCAAATCTGTTAAAGATTGGAATCCATCATTTGTGATCATTTCCATCGTGTCAATCATGGCAACTTGAATTTGTGTTCCTGCCGTTGTAGCACTTGAAATACCGATTTCCAATGAAACAACTACGTTGTTCGTGTTTCCACCACGTAAATGATACATGTTCGCGAAAATCGTACCAGTCGTTGTGTTGAAAGAATTTGAACCTAACGTTGTTGTAGTTTGCAAAGTCGCTGGATTCACACCAATTCCATCCAATGCATAAACATTGTTTGTAACTTCAAAGTTGCGGTTTCCGATGTTGTTTGCGAACAATGCACTTCCAGCTACTTCTTCTGTAGAAGAAATAGTATATACTCCGTTGTAAAGTCCAACTGCCAAGTTCGGTGTTTCAGTTGCGCCATAAGATAAGGTATCACCTGAATTGATTGAACCAACATTGTAGTTGTATACCAATCCTGAACCAAAGTTTACGTTTGCAATGGTGTTTGTATTAGCTGCAGCACCAAAGTTCATTACGCTACCACCGATATCGTATGTTGCATCTAAATGAGCAACTGGTGTTTTACCATATTCTAATCCTTCGTTGTTTGTTCCAGCAACAAATGGAGATAATGAACGAAGGTCATAAGCAGGTTGTTCGATGATTTTGATGTCATCAACTAACCAAGCATAATCCCAAGCTCCAATGTAACGCAAACGGAATTTAACATTTGCTTGTCCACCAGCGGCAGAAGTAACATTTACTTGAGAAACTTCTTGGTACAATGTGCTTGTTGCTTTGTCTAAGTTTACTGGGAATTGAATCCAAGTTACTCCATTATCATTACTCAATTCAAAAATTGTTTCCGTAGTTTGCCACATACGAATACGTTGTGTAAACTCTAAAATCACGTTAGGATAAGCAGAACAATTGATGGTACCAGTGTAGGTCATTGTTGCATCTTGATTTCCTCCATCCATTCCGACTGCATCAGAATCAAACAACGCATATCCGTTTTCATTTGAAATGGTGTTGTTTGGATCAAGAAAAGCACCTGTTCCATAACCAAGGGTAGTGGATGTACTCGTAGAGATAACCCAATCTTGGTTGTCATTAGTAGCGTTCGCAAACGACCAATCAGCGGCGTTTGAGAAATCATTAGACCATACTGTCACTTTCTGTGTAGCAACAGGTTTTACGCTAGATTTTTGAATGACTTCAGCATTCATTTCTTTAGCCGTCATTTTTTGTTTCTGTGCAGAAACGCCAAAGCTAGCAAGGGCCAAAGCAGTTAATAAGTAGACTTTTTTCATAATTAATTAATTTATTAGGTGAGGCGAATTTAATTAAAAATCTAATGAGAACAAATTGTTTTGACTAATATTCGCGGTGAAAAAGAAATTCAGCTAATTGTTCCAATTCCATAGCTGATCTCTCGGTTTTCAGTTGACCTAAAGCAGTCATTGCAATCTGATGATGTTTTTTCATTTCCTCTTTACAACGAACTTCTATTAGTAGTTGTTCGAATAGGATTTTCGTTTCTTCAATTTTACGGGTATCATCTTTTTCCGATTCTAGGGCAATTAATTGTTTGAGTTGAGTTGGATTTGCCTGATTTTTCGCTAAAATAGAAAGCAGTGTTTTCTTATTTGCTAGCACATCCCCACCAACTTGTTTTCCTACTTTTTCAGGTATTCCGTATAAGTCCAATAGGTCGTCTTGAATTTGGAAAGCGATGCCTAAGTGAACACCAAATTGATAGAGTAGTTGTCTATTATTTTCGTTCGTTTCTCCAATGATTGCTCCCATTTCCAGCGCGCAACCGAGCAAAACAGATGTTTTTAGTCGAATCATTTCGATGTACTCTTCACTTGTTACATCTGAGCGTGTCTCGAAATCCATGTCCATCTGTTGTCCCTCACATACTTCTATGGCCGTTTGATTAAACAGGTTCAGTAAGGTTGGAACGAGGTGAGGTGGATTTTTACTAATTTGTTCGTACGCTTTTACTAATAAGACGTCACCAGAAAGAATGGCAATGTTGGTGTTCCATTTATGATGCACGGTTTCTTTTGCCCTTCTCAAAGGTGCTTCGTCCATGATGTCATCATGAATTAAAGAGAAATTGTGAAATAATTCAACGGACATAGCTGCGTGCAAACTTTCCTCCATTGATTTACCGAATAATTTCGCGGACATCAAGGTCAACATGGGGCGCATTCGTTTTCCTCCAAGGGTCATAAAATACCTCAAAGGATCGTATAGATTGGCCGGTTTCAGTGGGAATGAAAAAGTAGAAATTTCCTTTTCAATATGTTGACTATAAGATTCTAGAATGTTCATCAGCGTTTTAACAAGTGTAGCAAATAAGATCCATATCCGCTTTTAACAAGTGGTTCGGCTATTTGTTTCAATTGATCTTTGGAAATAAATCCATTTCGATAAGCAACTTCTTCAATGCATCCGATTTTAAGTCCTTGCCGTTCTTCAATTACTTGAACAAATTGCCCTGCTTGCATGAGGGAGGCAAAAGTACCAGTATCCAGCCATGCAGTTCCGCGGTCGAGAACGGCAACCTTTAACTTTCCTTGCTTCAGATAAATGGCATTTACATCCGTGATTTCATACTCACCTCTTGCCGATGGCTTCAGGTTTTCAGCAATCTGAACCACACTATTATCGTAGAAATACAGTCCTGGAACAGCAAAATTGGATTTAGGTTTCTTAGGTTTTTCCTCGATGGAAACGGCATTCATTTGTTCATCAAATTCGACTACACCATATCTTTCCGGGTCACTAACATGATAAGCATATACGACGCCACCATCTGGATCATTATTTTCTTTCAACAAGGTGTCCATACCTACACCATAAAAAATGTTGTCGCCGAGTATGAGTGCAACCTTATCTTTTCCAATAAACGATTTGCCGATTACGAACGCTTGTGCAAGTCCATTTGGGACTTCTTGTACAGCGTAACTAAATTTACACCCAAGTTGTGCTCCATTTCCAAGTAATTTCTCAAAATGAGGTAAATCATGTGGAGTTGAAATGATTAAGATTTCTTTTATCCCGGCACTCATGAGAATGGAAAGAGGATAATAAATCATGGGTTTGTCAAAAACGGGCATCAATTGCTTGCTCACGGCTAAAGTCAATGGATGGAGCCTCGTCCCTGATCCTCCTGCTAAGATGATTCCTTTCATGTGATCCTATTTTAGAGCCAACGAAATAAATCTTCAAACATGCGCTTTCCCCATGGCATATTGCCATAATCTTTCTCGATTTTTATGCGAAGTTCGTTGAGTGTGAAAACTTTGTTTTTCCCTATTTCAATGGTCATATCCGATTGACTTGGATTCATTTCTTCCACTTTTTTTGCAAAGTAGATGATGCCACCATCTTCCGTAGCCAAACCTAAAATGGTTCCTGGTAGCCCACAAAATCCTTCTGGTCCAACGGATGGAACCAGTGCGGTAGTATACCAAGCATATATGCGTGTACTATCGTTTTTCTGATAAACGGCCTTTCGACAATCGTATCCACAGATACTGCGTTTACTATCAGTGATTTTCCAGTTTCTTGAAGGAAGGCTGTCAGAGATGTATACGTTTTGACCCATTAATCCAAGAACGGTAATTTGTTTGCTTGAATTTAGGTTTTGGTAATAGCTGTTTTTTGTAGTCATCCAAGCCATGTCATCCACTTTATCGGTGGGAATAGCTTTAAATACGGAAGCTGTGTCGTTAAAATACAAGGTAAAGAGTTCGTTTCTGATTTTATTCTCCTCCGTAATCATGCGACGCATGCGTTGGTCAGTAAATTTTTTCTCTAAATTGGTTCGTCGTTCAAAGGTAATTTTCCCGTTTAGGATGTATTGACCATTTGCCCGGAATCCAACGCAAAGAATCAGAACGAATAGCTTAATGCCAGCCTTTAAAGTCATCTTCTTTTGTTTTATTATTATTGAATTTGTACGTCAATTTCATTAAGAAATAACGCGAAATAATCTGTGTGTAATTATCGGTAATGACGTTCCCGTTAATTTGTCTTTGCAAATTCAAATTCTGATTGAATAAGTCATTTGCAGAAAGGGTTAATATGATGTTCTCTGTACTTAAGAAAGCTTTACTGATTTCTACATTCAATATCAGGATGTTTCGATTAAATGCAGCGGCTCTACCTGTATTAATGGTATAATTTGCATTGGATTTCAATTCAAAATGGCCAGGCAATCTCCATTCACCTTCGATGAAATATTTCTGGGTTGCAAAAGGTTGGTTGGATACGCTCGACAAAGAACTAACAGGATTATTGTAGCTGTATGAATTTCCAATCGTGATGTCCAAAGAATCTAATTTTAATTCGATGTCTAGACCTGCTGTAATTGCCGTTGTTTTTGTTACGTTTTCTTGGTTATTGATGTAGTTCGTGTATTTGTTGTAAGAACCGTTTAAATTCGGTGCAAATTCAATTTTGCGGTTGAGAATTGGAAAGCCTCCACCAGCATATACATTTGCAAAAATATTCCCATCCACATTCACGGTTTTTGCAATGGTTCGTCCAAATTGATCAAATTCGGTAGCTGTTGCAAAAGCATTATTTGTTAGCGACGCATTACCTCCTCCCCAGAAATAACGTCCAGTTAATGCTTGCCAAACATTGGCGTTCAGTCTTAGGTTGTGGACGTAATTCGGTTTTAAATCTGGATTTCCGACTTGAATTCTATTTGGATTCGTATTATCTTGTACCGGTTGTAAATCATTGATTGCGGCAGGGGAGGAATTTGTGGTATAGTTTAAATTAACCCGCTTGCTCATCCCAGGTTTGAATTGATAGGAGAATTTAGGTAAAAAGTTGTTGATGTCTTGTGTGGTTACTGATGAAGAAATCAGGTTGGTACTTTCCACGTTGATGTTTCTGAAACCTAGTCCACCAGTAATGGTATGTTGGCGATGTTCGAAAATAATCATCCCTGTTCCTCGTTGTTGAAAGCGTGAATTATCGAAGGCGTTTGTGAATAAAGAAACCTGTTGGGTATAATTTCCAGACGCATCTTTTTCGAACGCTTCTTTACGTTGGTTTGACTTCCCTGACTCTAGGTAGTATTCTAGTTGAAGTTTAAATTTCTTAGCAATCGGTTCTGTATACGTCAAGATGCCATAATGCGTTGAACTTCCGTTATCATTGATTTTTAGTTGGTCGATGGTATCGTTTTGAACTCCTCCATTGGTCGTGTATAAACTACCATCCGATTCGTTTGCGTTACTACTCAAGATGTATTTCAATTCGATTTCTCGGTTCACTTTTTTAAACTTGCGTCTTAAGATTGCTTCGGAATTACTGCTGATTCCATTAGAGGTATTTTGATTCCTGATTTTTGTGTTTAAATAGGAATTCAAGGATTCATCTAAAAAGTTGTTCTGACTTAAATTATCCGTTTCACCGTAATCCACATGTAAATTGGGACGAAGCTCGAGGTAAGTTAAGGAATCTAAATTTGTTGAATACGTCAGGTTGATCCGATGGGATTTATTCGCTGAAACATTCGCGGCAGAATCGCGGGTGTAATAGGAACTGTCTTGCAGGAAATATTGTGATTGACTACTCGAAACAGCATTCAGTTTGTTCTCATAGTAGGAATAATTAAAACCTATTTTTCCCGTTTTTCCAATTTTGTCACTGTAATATACTCCCGCTTTCATGGTTTGTGGGATCCCCGAAGTATTGTTTTTACTCGATTGATCCCACATGGTCATTCCACTATTATTGCGTTCATTATCAAGGCCAAACTTATTCATGTCTCCAAACCCAAAATTGGATTTTGGCGTATTTGACGTGAGCATGAAAACGGATATTTTTTGTTTTTTATTGAAGTTGTTTAAAAGAACTTCCGACTCGTAAAATGGATTGTCCCGTACGATTCCAAAGTCGGTTGCTCCGGAAATTTTACCGAAATACCCTTTTTTGGCGTTGTCTTTGAGTTTTAAATCAAGCACTTGGATTTTATCGTCTTCGCCAATGGCAGCATCTTCGTTTTTCTTTTCGTACACTTGAACAGATGCAACACCGTTGGCCCCTAAATTACGGGTTGCGATGGTTGGATCCGAACCAAAAAATTCGTCTCCATCGACAAGAACTTTGCTGATTTCTTTCCCTTGTGACGTGATGCTTCCGTCATCGTTGACTTTAATTCCGGGAAGTTTTTTCAACAGATCCTCTACTACCGCATTTTGACCTACTTTGAAAGAATCCGCCACATACACCAGTGTATCACCACGGAAATAGATGGCGTTTTTATTGGTGAAAACAGTTACCTCTCTTACGTTTTGTGTCTTTTGGAAAAGTTGAATGCGCGGAACTTGAATATCATAATTATCCTTGCTTCCGATGATGTAAAATGTCCTCGTTTCTAATTTTGGGTGCTCAATGATGAGTTGAAAGGTGTCG
>JACCDN010868079.1_pt1 | contig 12509 bp, 16 predicted proteins | sample 7441691 | NCBI WGS metagenome assembly JACCDN01 (sample SAMN15323439, study PRJNA562643) | freshwater metagenome | isolation source: river surface water | place: USA:Blue River Watershed | collected 2017-08-16 | reverse complement strand
GTGACAGAAAAAGGGATGTCGGATCTTGCAAAGCTTAAGCTTGAGCTCGTGCCCGGCATGCCAGCCGATGTGCTCGTCACGACGGGGCAGCGCACCTTGTGGCATTACCTGACTGCGCCATTGTCGGACCTGATGGTGCGTTCCTTGAAGGAGGAGTGAATGTATCCACTCTCCGGCATCTACCTAATCAGAGCGACTTTACTGACCAGCGTGCTTTTGTCGGAGCCTGCAGTATCGGCGGATTTGCTCAGTTTGTACCGATCAGCCGCCAGCGATAACCCCTCCCTGAAAGTACGTTCGCTCACGGCCGAGCGAACGCAGGCTGAAGCCCGTGTCGCCGAGAGCCGTCTCTATCCGCAAATTACTCTGCAGAGCTCTTATTCGCATAATGACTACCAGGCCTCAGGCACGGGTACGAGCTTTAACGGCCAGCGCACCACCCTGATGGTGCGTCAGCCGCTGATGGATATCGCTTCGCGTCATCGACGCGACGGCGCGCAGGTAGCGATTGGCCAGGCCGAGAGTGAGGCCCAGCAAGCGCGCGGCGAATTGTTCGCGCAACTCGCCGATCAGTATCTGGCATTGCTGGAGTCGTTTGATGAGACTCAGCGCTTGCAGGCAGAGAAAGAAGCCGCGACGCGCAATGTCGATCGTTTGCGGGCAATGCGCGCTCGCGAGATGGCGCGGGTAAATGATCTGGCTGAAGCAGTTGCGTGGGCGCAGCAACTCGCGATTCAGGAAATCGATGCAATGAACAAGGAATCAGCCGCTCGTGTGTGGCTGCGCGAGATCGCAGGGATTGATCCGGGTGCGCCACCCGTCATGACCCGCCAGAGTTTCCCGAATGTTCCGGAGTCCGAACAGTATTGGGTCAGCAGCGCGCTCGCCTCCCATCCCGGGCTGAGTGCGCGGCGACAAGGTGTCGAGGCGAATCGCCAGTCAGTGGCCGCCGCTCGCGCTGAACACTTGCCTCAGCTCGTTGCGTTTTACCAGCGCAATGAGACCAATCAGGATATTGATAATTCGCCACGACCCAGGTTTAGTGTCGACTCGGTAGGTCTTGAATTGAAGATTCCGCTCTATGAGGGGGGGCGCACCAGTGCCGCAGAGAGTGTCGCGCAGCGTCAGCTGGATATCGCGAACGAGCAGCTCGAGGGCATCACGCGTCAGGTGGAACGCGAGGTTCGGCTCGCTTTCGCCAGCGCAGTGGCCAACCGGGCGCGTATTGATGCCTCTGATGCTCAAGTGGATGCGCTGGTGCAGACCGTGAAAGCACAGGAGCGAGGCTATGAATTGGGGGTGGTGACGGTGGTGCAGGTACTGGATGCACGCCGGCGTCTTCTGCGGGCGCGCAGTGATCAATCGCGCGCACGTTACAACTACCTGCGTGACCTGATCGCCTTGCGTATCCGCGGCGGTGTGCTGAGCGAAACCGATGTCGCAGAATTCAATCGATGGTTTGGAGCGCAGCCGTCTTGAGTACTTCGATTAGTCCGACCCATGCGCGCGGGTTGTGTGCGAGCTCAAAAAATATTCGGGTCGTATTGCACGATTATTCGCAGACATGGTTGAAGAGCTGCTCTGCGCGAGAGCCTGGTCCGGCTTCGGTGAATGCCATGGCGCCCGTTTCCTCCGACACCGGCTTGCCGGCGCCCATGCCCTGGGGATGTCTGGAAATGCCCAGCACTCGCCATTTGCGCGCGCGACATTGATACTCGACTGCATAAAGTATTGATTGATAAGGCTTGCCAGCGGGGTCTGTGGCTGCACTTTTCAGATCATGCAAGTCCCAGACAAAGGCGGTATCGCCCATCTTCCGGGTGCGCAGGCTGTCGTAGTACATCAGGCTCTCATCGCTTTCTGCGTAGCGAACCCAGTGCTGAGCCATCACGGGGGTCGTGCAGCAAAGGACCAGGACGGTCAGGAAGGATTTCATGGTGGCGATCATTCGGAAAAAGGCAGTTCCGTAGCATTGTATGATGCGCTATCAATTTTCCGGATGACTGCGATGAAGTTTGCCATATTGCTGACCTTGTTAACGGGCCTCTTCTCGCCACTGGCCGCGCGCTCTGCAGATATTCAATACGATTGCGAGGGCAAGCGGCGCTTCGAGCACAGGGGCGCACCATCAACGGTGCCGGCGGATGCACGGCATCGCTACGAGATAACAGGCCTGAAGATGGAGGGTTTGAACTGCAAGCTGAGCGATGAACTAATCAGTTGCATGGGTCTGACGCCGGAGAGCGCGATGCGCAAGGTGATGATTGACCGTACTGCCTTCAGTGTCAGCGATACGCTGGAGATGCCGACCTCATCGTTGATTTTCGAAGGTCGCTGCAAATAAATTATCGCTTAGATCACTTGTCTTCTTCATCCATCGTCATCATCGGTGCTGGCATCGCCGGCGCCAGTGTCGCTCGCCAGTTTGCCAGTAGGGGCATGGCCGTCACGGTGCTGGAGCGTGACCAGCCTGCCTCGGGCGGTTCGGGCAATCCCGTCGCAGTGGTGCGCCCTGAGCCCGGCGGTGCCGACAATCCGATTGCCGAATTTTCTGCAGCGGGAGTGCATTGGCTGCAGGATTGGCTCGCCCGGCATGGTGCATCAGTGCCGCACGCATTTTGTGGTGCATTTCGCATGACACGTGATCAGCGGCGTCATGACAAGCTTATCGCTTATGCAGAGACGCGTTCGCACGATGAGATCGCTGAAGTCAGTGGATCAGCAGCAGCGCAATTATGCGGACAGGCGCCTGCTGGTCCGGGATTTTTTTTACCGCAGGCGGGATGGCTGGATCCGGTGGCACTTGTTCATGCATTTCTTGATCATCCGCTGATTCACTTGCAGACCTCCGAGAAAGCAATACATCTCGATAAGCGTGCGGACGGTTCATGGCAAGTGATTCTGTCTGAAGGTAAATCCATCGTGGCTGATCGTGTTGTGATGGCAACGGCCTATGCTACCGAGTTGAGTCCGGTGCCACTGGCAGTCGATCGGGCTCGCGGGCAGTTGTCGGTCGTTACTGAACAACCAGGCCGTTTCATTCATGTGATTGTTTGTCGCGATGGCTACATCACCCCGGCGATCAAGGGTTTGCACACGATAGGCGCGACGATTCAGTATGACGATGAAGATTCAAGTCCTCGCGCGGCAGATGATCTGGAGAATTTCCAGCGGCTGCAGCGCTTGTTGCCAGGTTTTGTGAATGATTCCGAGTTCGTTCAGAGTGGTCGCGTCGCATGGCGCGCCACGACGCAGGACAGGCTGCCGCTGGTGGGCAAGATCGCCGATGGCCTTTATGTGAGCGTGGGTCATGGTTCGCGCGGTATTGCCTGCGCGCCATTGTGTGCAGAGTTAATGGTCGCAGACGTGTGTGGAGAGTCCTTGCCGATGGCGCATGCCTGGTTGAAGCGACTTGATCCTTTGCGCTTCAATACGCGCTAGGTGGCGTCAGGCGAACAGGCGGGCCAGCTCGGTACCGGGCTCTGGGGCGCGCATGAACGCTTCACCGACCAGAAAGGCATGAACGTCGGCATCGCGCATGCGTTTGACATCATCCGGGGCGAGGATGCCGGATTCGGTGATTACCATTTTGTCGGGCGAGATACGAGGAAGGAGATTGATCGTAGTGTCGAGACTGGTTTCGAAAGTGCGCAGATTGCGGTTATTAATACCCAGCATTGCTGTTTTCAATTTGAGCGCAGCGGAAAGTTCAGTAGCATCATGGACTTCAACCAGCACGCCCATACCCAGTTCATGCGCACAGGCTTCGAGTTCAGCCATCAGCCCGTGATCTAGCGCGGCAACAATCAGCAATACGCAATCCGCGCCCCAGGAACGTGCCTGATAAAGCTGGTACGGATCAATGATGAAGTCTTTGCGTAGCGCTGGAATGTCACAGGCTGCGCGTGCCTGCTGCAGGTATTCTGGAGCGCCTTGAAAAAAATGAACGTCCGTCAGAACAGACAGGCACGCGGCGCCGTGATGCGCATAGCTTTGTGCAATCTCGGCAGGCTGAAAATTTTCGCGCAGCACACCTTTGGAGGGTGATGCTTTTTTAACCTCCGCAATCACCGCCGCTTTGCTCTCAGCGATCTTGTTACGCAGGCTGGCTTCGAAGCCGCGAATCTGTGTGCGCGAGGCATGGTCGGATTCCACATCACGGCGCAGGCTGGCAAGGTCTTGATGTTTTTTTGCGGCAGCGATCTCGTCGGCTTTTACATCAAGAATTTTTTTTAAAATATCGGACATGGTGATTTTGCGTATTATTTTTCGATAGCTTTATCAGGAACTCAGTTTTTGAGTGAACTGCGCAAATTGCTCGAGTTTTGCACGCGCGGCGCCAGAGGCTAATGTCTCTTTTGCGCGTATAACGCCTGCGGCGATACTGCTGGCTGCGCCGGCTGCATAGAGTGCGGCACCGGCATTGAGCATGACAATGTCGCGTGCCGGGCCGGCTCGATTCTCCAGCGCTTCAAGAATTTTTTCTTTGGATTCTGCAGCCCCGGCGACCTGCAGGTGTCGGCCGGAGGTCATTTGCAAACCAAAGTCTTCCGGATGAATGTCGTATTCACGAATTTCACCATTGACCAGTTCGCCCACCATGGTCGCGGCGCCCAGTGAAATTTCATCCATGTTGTCGCGAGCCCAGACCACGACCGCATGCTTTGCGCCCAGTCTTTGAAGTACCCGCACCTGAATACCCACCAGATCTGGATGAAACACACCCATCATGATGTTGGGCGCGCTTGCGGGGTTGGTCAGCGGCCCGAGAATATTGAAAATAGTGCGTACGCCCAGCTCTTTGCGAACCGGCGCAGCATGCTTCATCGCCGCATGATGGTTGGGCGCGAACATGAAACCTATGCCGGTTTCATCGATGGAGGCTGCCACCTGTTGGGGCGATAAATTAATATTCACACCCAGCGCTTCCAGCGCATCCGCGCTGCCGGATGATGATGAGACACTGCGTCCGCCATGTTTGGCGACGCGAGCGCCGGCTGCGGCTACCACGAACATCGTCGCAGTCGAAATGTTAAACGTGTTCGCGCCATCGCCGCCGGTACCGACGATGTCGACCAATTTGTCCGGATCGGCGACTTCGACCTTGGCGGCGAACTCGCGCATCACCTGTGCTGCTGCGGCGATTTCACCAATCGACTCTTTTTTTACGCGCAGTCCCATGGTGAGCGCGGCGATCATGACGGGTGACATCTCGCCGCCCATGATTTGCCGGAACAGTGCCAGCATTTCATCATGAAAGATTTCGCGGTGTTCAATAATGCGCAGAAGCGCTTGTTGCGGTGTGAGTGTCATGGGCCGCCTGAGATTCAGGTAGAGAGAAAATTTTTCAGTAGCGCGTGTCCGTGTTCGGAAAGAATGGATTCCGGATGAAACTGCACGCCTTCGATTGCGAACTCTTTGTGACGCACTCCCATGATTTCGCCATCTGCAGTCCATGCAGTGACCTCAAGACAGTCAGGCAAGGATGTGCGCTCAATCGCGAGCGAGTGGTAACGAATGATGGTGTAAGGGCTGGGCAAGTCTTTGAAAACGCCAACACCCGTGTGCGTGATGGGCGAGGTTTTGCCGTGCATGACTTCCTGCGCACGAATGATATTGCCGCCAAAGGCTGCACCGATGCTCTGATGGCCGAGGCACACACCCAGTATCGGCAGTTTGCCAGCGAAATGTTTTAGTACCGGTACCGAAACGCCAGCTTCGTGCGGCGTGCACGGGCCGGGCGAAATGCAGATGCGCGAGGGATTCAGTGCCTCGATTTGCTCAAGGCTGATTTCGTCGTTGCGATAAGTGCGAACATCTTCGCCTAACTCGCCAAAATACTGCACGAGGTTGAAGGTGAACGAGTCGTAGTTGTCGATCATCAGTAGCATGTCAAATCTCCCCGTCCAGTCCGTCTTGCACTTGCTCTGCGGCTCTCAATACAGCGCGCGCCTTGTTTTGGTTCCGGCCGCTTCGCTTAACCTGCACTGTGTGCAGGTTAGCCTGCACCGAAACAATTCGCGCTAATAGGTGAGTTGTCATCACAGTTCTCCATCGAGGCCGTCTTGTACCTGCTCTGCGGCTCTCAATACAGCGCGCGCCTTATTTTCTGTCTCCTGCCATTCCATTTCGGGGATGGAGTCGGCTACGATGCCGGCAGCGGCTTGTGCGTATAGCGTGCCGTCCTTGATCACGCCGGTGCGGATGGCGATGGCGAGATCCATTTCGCCGCCGAAGGAAAGGTAACCGCAGGCACCACCATAGATGCCACGTTTGACGGGCTCCAGTTCGTCAATGATTTCCATTGCCCGTACCTTGGGAGCGCCGGAGAGGGTGCCTGCCGGGAAAGTGGCTCGCAGGACGTCGAGGTTGGACATGCCGTCTTTGAGCGAGCCTTCGACGTTCGAGACGATGTGCTGCACGTGCGAATATTTCTCGATGACGAATTTGTCCGTGACATTAACGCTGCCAATGTCGGCAATGCGGCCAATATCATTGCGTGCGAGATCGATGAGCATCACATGTTCGGCAATTTCCTTTGGATCAGCCAGCAATTCAGCAGCTAGCTGCTGATCTTGTTCCGGCGTTGCGCCTCTTGGACGCGTGCCTGCAAGGGGCCGAATCGTGACTTTTTTCTTTTGATCTGGCGTGGTTTCGTTACGTACCAAAATTTCGGGCGAACTGCCTACGATTTGCATATCGCCGAAATTATAAAAATACATGTAGGGCGAGGGATTCAACGAGCGCAGCGCACGATACAGCGAGAGGGGTGAATCCACATAAGGCTTGCGTATACGCTGACCGATTTGCACTTGCATCAGATCACCGGCCATGATGTACTCCTTGGCGCGCGCAACGGCTGCAAGATAATCGGTTTTCGAAAAATCACGAATGGCTTCTGTGCGAACTGAGCCCGAGGTAACGGGCGCCTCGACCGGGCGACGCAGCATGGCGCGCAGATCTTTCAGTCGCTGTCGGGCGCGCCCATAGGCTTCTGGCTGCCGGGTGTCTGCGTACACAATCAGGTAGAGCTTGCCCGACAGATTGTCGATGACGGCCAGCTATTCGGTGAGCAGAAGTTGTATATCCGACAGCTGCAGATCATCTCTGGATGCTGTATTGGCGAGCCGGTGTTCTATGTAGCGCACGGCGTCATAGCCAAAGTAGCCGGCCAGACCACCGCAAAAGCGTGGCATGCCGGGACTGACGGCAACTTTGTAGCGGGATTGAAATTCTGCGATGAAGTCCAGCGCATTGCCATTGAAGGTTTCAACGACTTTGCCCTGCTGGACGACCTCGGTTTGCTGGCCCTGCGAGCGTAGTAGCGTATTGGCGGGCAAACCGATAAACGAGTAGCGACCGAATCGCTCTCCACCAACGACAGATTCGAGCAAAAACGTGTTTTTACCCTGGTTCTGGGTTTGTGCGAGCTTCAGATATAGCGTGAGGGGCGTTTCCAGATCGGCGAAGGCTTCGGCGAGCAGGGGAATGCGGTTGTAGCCTTGCGCGGCCAGCGATTTGAATTCTAGTTCAGTCATGTTTCTCTCCGGGCCGCTATGGTAGGTGAGCGGCGGGGTGTCTAAAAAATCGCCCGTCCGCGTTGGACCAGCGACAGGCAGCAGTATCAGTCGATACGAGGTTGCCAGCGTCGCCATAGCCAGGCCTCGAAGGCACCTGGCGGGATGAGCTTAGTTTTTTTGACAAGAAACATGGTGGTGGAGATCAAGCGTGCAGCAGGATGGTCACAATTTTTAATCATTAAACTATAACATCCGGACCGAGACTCCGGATCGGCTTTCATTGATTCTCATTTGGAAGCGTTGCTGAGGCATTGCCCGTACTGGCCTATTGGCACCGATTACCAGTTTTCCTCAGACCTGCGACAGCTGTGCACGCATCGAATCAATAACGGCCTTGTAGTCCGGTTTGCCGAAAATCGCCGAGCCAGCGACGAAGGTGTCAGCGCCTGCTTTCGCGGCCTCTGCAATATTGTCGGGTTTAATGCCGCCGTCGACTTCAAGCATGATGTCGCGTCCGCTGGCATCAATCAGCTTGCGTACGGCAGCAATTTTCTTCAGCGCCTCGGGAATGAATGACTGTCCGCCGAATCCGGGATTGACCGACATGATGAGTATCAGGTCGAGCTTGTCCATGACGTGCTCGAGATAATGCAGCGGTGTGGCCGGATTGAATACCAGTCCTGCTTTGCAGCCCTGATCACGAATGAGTTGAAGGGTGCGATCAATGTGTTCCGATGCCTCAGGATGAAAGCTGATGATATTGGCGCCGGCTTTTGCAAAATCGGGGATCAGCCGGTCGACCGGCTTGACCATCAGGTGGACGTCAATCGGCACTTGGACATGGGGCCGAATGGCTTCGCAGACCAGAGGGCCAATTGTCAGATTGGGAACATAATGATTGTCCATCACATCGAAATGGATGATATCTGCACCGGCAGCCACGACATTGCGCACTTCTTCGCCCAGCCGGGCGAAATCGGCAGACAGGATGCTCGGAGCGATGTGGTAGGTCGTCATGTTGTTCCCCCTATTGGCAAGCGGGGAATTTTACCTTGATGAAGCGGCTTGCTTGCCACAAGGCTGAAATTGGTGTGCAATCGATAACTTACCGGTTCGGCAGGCTTGCGACCGTAAACTCACAGGAAAGAACGGTAGAACATGGCGGCATATGAGATGACTGTTACGGTGCGCACCCAGTATCTGGAGGATCAATCCAATCCGGATGCCTCACAATATGTATTCGCGTATGCAGTCACGATCAAGAATACGGGCAGCGTCACGGCGCAACTGATTTCGCGCCACTGGCTCATCACCGACGCCAATGATCAGGTGCAGGAAGTAAGAGGGCTTGGCGTGGTGGGTCATCAGCCATTACTGGCGCCAGGCGAGCAGTTTGAGTACACCAGTGGCACATCACTCGCGACACCGCAGGGCACTATGCGGGGTATGTATTTCTGTGTGGCTGAGGATGGTGAGCAGTTTGAATCGAAAATACCCGAGTTCGTTTTATCTTTGCCGCGCACCTTGCATTAGGCGGCGGCTCAACGCGACTGTGCGCATGGCTGTACGGCTTGATAATTTGAAAAAGAGTGCGTTTGTTGCCGCTGTTGAGCTGAAAAACCGATCGGTTTTATCAAGGCCATGCTTTCTTGACCAGCACTAGTCGTCGTCTTTTCGTCCCGAGAACATCGTCCACCAAACAATGAAAATCAGCAGGCCCAGTGCCAGTCCTGCTTCAAGAAATAACAACCACATGACATCGTGCCTCGTTCAATTCAATCGCTCAGTGTAACCGGACTGCTTTTGGTCATGGCCTTGCTACTCGGTGCCTGCGTTACACCGCCCAAGCCGCCCAAGCCACCGATGCCAGCGCAAATGCCAACGCCCCCTGCGCCAGTGCAGCCTGCAGCCAAACTCGAGACCGTAATGCCTGCTGATTATCTGCGCGTGGTGACTTTTGACCAGTTACCCGGTTGGGGCGAGGATGATCTCACACAGGTCTGGCCTGCGTTTCTTGCGTCGTGCGAAGTGATGATTCGACGCCCTGGCTGGCAGGAGGTATGCGCCGATGCCAGGCAATTAAGTGTTGTCGATGGCGCAGGTCTGCGAAATTTTTTTGAATCCCGCTTCCTTCCACATCAGGTGCGCAATACCGATGGCAGCGTATCTGGCACAGTGACTGGGTATTACGAGCCGCTGTTGCGTGGGTCAAGAACACGAGGCGGTTCGTTTCAGACGCCGTTATATAGACCGCCCATTGATTTGTTGACCATCGATCTTGGCAGCGTGTATCCCGAACTTAAAAACATGCGCCTGCGCGGCAGGTTGTCTGGCAACAAGGTCGTGCCCTACTACACGCGCGCCGAGCTGACACAGAAAGGTTTGGCTTCGGGCACGGAGCTGGTATGGGTGGACAACGCGGTTGATGCTTTTTTCCTCCAAGTGCAAGGCTCGGGACGGGTCACGCTGGAAGAGAGTAAAGAGACTATACGCATGGCCTACGCGGATCAAAATGGACATCCTTATAAATCCATAGGTCGTTACCTGATTGAACGTGGTGAACTCAAGCCTGAGCAGGCCTCGATGCAGGGCATCAAAGCCTGGGCGGCCGCCAACCCGCATCGTTTGCAAGAACTGCTGAATGCCAATCCAAGCTTTGTATTTTTCAAGGAAGAGAAAATTATCGATCCGGGCAAAGGACCGCGCGGCGCGCTGGGCGTACCACTGACAGCGCAACGCTCCATCGCAATTGATCCCCAATTCATTGCGCTCGGCGCCCCGGTATTTTTATCAACGACCCGGCCCAACAGTGACTTTCCAATGCGCCAACTGATGATGGCGCAGGATACCGGCGGTGCGATTCGTAATCCTGTGCGCGCTGATTTCTTCTGGGGTTTTGGTGATGAGGCAGGTGAGCTTGCGGGCAAGATGAAGCAAGCTGGTCAGATGTGGGTGTTACTCCCCAAGGCTTTGTCCATCTTGCCCTGAGTCGTTTGAATGATTGTTTTTATCGTTCCGTTCTCGTGGTTGCCAGAGTCCTAGCGTATTGATATCCGGATCCCGCGTGATCTCGGGCCACAATGCTCTGCGCGGGGCGTTCAGGGCCGTTTGGCCCGATTGCAAGCACTCAAGCCACGCTGCAAGGCATGCATCCAGCGTTTCGTTGTGCAGATCGAACCAGTGGATGAGCAGGTGTGCGCCCACGTATCGACCTTTTTGCCAAGCGCCGCACATGACTTGCGAATGCGTACGGTGTAATCCTCTGAGTGCCCTGGCATGCTGCTCTATGTGACAGCGTGATGCTGGAAAATGATGCAGATCCATCAGACTGTGCTCAAAAGCAAACAGCTGCTCCAGCGAATCAAGCAAATCCTTGAAAACTTGCGGCACTTCAGTATCCGGACACAATGCAAGATGTTGTGCATGCTGACGGAGTTTCGTACAGCGTTGGTTTAGAGCGTTCAGTGCGGCTTGCATGATTTGATCATCAAAGCGTTGTATAACTCCATATCGAACTCACCATAGCGACATTGCAGCCCAAGTCAAGCTTTTAAAAAAGCTCGATCAAATCGACCCAAGTAAAATCATGACATCCCTTCAACAAAATTAAATGGAGCCAGACATGAATTACGAAAACATCCTCGTCGAGACCCACGGCAAGGTTGCTCTGATACGACTGAATCGGCCAAAGGCCTTGAATGCGCTCAACGATCAACTGATGAATGAACTCGGGCATGCGCTATTGAGTTTTGAGCAGGATGCGGAAATTGGTTGCATGATCGTCACCGGCAACGAAAAAGCCTTTGCCGCTGGCGCAGATATCGGGGCGATGGCAAGCTATACCTTCGCTGATGTCTATAACGGCGACTACATCACCCGCAATTGGGAGCAGATCCGGCGTGTACGCAAACCCATCATCGCTGCCGTTGCTGGCTACGCGCTGGGTGGCGGGTGCGAGCTGGCGATGATGTGCGATTTCATCATTGCGGCCGACACCGCCAAATTCGGGCAGCCAGAGATCAAGCTAGGCACCATCCCAGGGGCGGGCGGTACCCAGCGCTTGCCCCGTGCGGTTTCCAAAGCCAAGGCAATGGATATGTGTCTGACCGCGCGCTTTATGGATGCGAGCGAAGCGGAACGGGCTGGTTTGGTTTCCAGGGTCGTTGCAGCCGACCGATTGATGGATGAGGCGCTGGAGGCCGCGACAGTCATAGCTTCGATGTCGCTCCCTTCCGTCATGATGATCAAGGAGTCTGTCAACCGCGCGTATGAGTCATCTTTATCGGATGGCATACATTTTGAGCGCCGTCTATTCCACAGCACTTTCGCTACCGAAGACCAGAAGGAGGGAATGAAGGCATTTATGGAAAAGCGCTTGCCAAGTTTCCGTGGCCTTTGATACATTACGCCTCCCGCGCAATTAAAGTGTTTTCAAAATGGTCAGAAGTGATCTGATGTGCGTGGGATAGGCAGCAGATTGGTAGGGGATCGACGAGGTGCTCAACAAGGTGCTTGACGGCGAGTAGAAAGCCCTCCATAATCGCTGGCTCTGTGTTTGACGGGCAAAACAACTCGGCGACACAGGCAGATGAAGAATCAGTCGAAGCAGTACTTGACGAAGTTCTGAAAGTGCTGCATAATTCCGCTTCTTTGCTGCTGCGAACACAACGCTTCGATAGCACGGCGCAAGCCAACGAATTTGCAAGTTCTTTAAAAATTAACAGCCGATAAGTGTGGGCGCTTGATGGCGTGCGACGATGAAGCTTCGGCGACATCGTAATACTTTAAAAATCAAGTGCTCACGAAGAAATATAGGAAGGTTCGCAAGAACATTCCTGTCAGTATTTTGAGTGAGCGACGGTTCTTCGGAACCTGCCAGAAATGGCACAAAACAGAGATTAAACTGAAGAGTTTGATCCTGGCTCAGATTGAACGCTGGCGGCATGCCTTACACATGCAAGTCGAACGGCAGCACGGGTGCTTGCACCT
>JACCDN010219103.1_pt1 | contig 12510 bp, 13 predicted proteins | sample 7441691 | NCBI WGS metagenome assembly JACCDN01 (sample SAMN15323439, study PRJNA562643) | freshwater metagenome | isolation source: river surface water | place: USA:Blue River Watershed | collected 2017-08-16 | reverse complement strand
GATGCGATGGCTGCAAACCTAAAGCACCCGCAACGACTGGTCGGATTTCACTTCTTCAACCCCGTAGCAGTGATGCCACTGGTTGAGGTGGTAAGGGCCAACAAGAGTAGTGACGAAGCTATTGCTACCGCTATGGATGTTGCAAAGAACCTCAAGAAGACTGCTGTTATTACTTCTGACTCAGCTGGCTTTGTTGTAAACAGACTGCTTGGATATTTACTCGGCGAAGCAATGCGTGCCGTTGATGAGGGTGCAAGCTTCGAAGAAGTTGCTAACGCAATTGCGCCACTTGGCTTGCCAATGAACCCATTTGATCTTCTAGAGCTGGTTGGTCTAAAAGTCGGAGCCCATGTGCTGGATTCGATGCACGCGTTTAACTCTGAGCGTTTCTATGCGAGTGCGAATCTCCACAAGCTTGCCGAACACGGCAAATTGCTGGAGCGCGATGGCAAAGGAAAGATCAAGGGCTATGACAAGCAAGCCATTGCAATTGTTGCCGGTGGCACTAAACCAAGATCTGCCGATCAAATCTTTGAAGGTGTCCAGGTTGGTCTTGCCAGAGAAATCAAGCTCATGCTGGATGAAAAGGTTGTTGGAACCGCGCAAGACATTGATCTATGCATGATTATGGGAGCGGGTTGGCCATTCCACCTTGGAGGGATAACGCCATACTTAGATCGTTGCGGGGCTAGTCAAAAGGCTTTTGGCGGCAGTTTCCATAACCCCATGATTGTTGGGGCAAGAGACTAATTGGTCTTTGGTTACATTCAAATGATTCAAATGAATGTCCTAGCAGTCGTAGCTACAGTGCTCACGTCAGACCTACCTATGTATCCTGTAATAAGCCAACAGGCGCAAATCAGGGGCCCAAAATTACCAGCACGATTGCTCTAACCCAGCCAATTCGCATCTCGTTTGATGCGAAGCAGCCAAGATATCGCGCGGGTCTTTGGCTTGCTTACCCAGGAGTTTTTGTTCTGATGGCTGGCGATGCAGTTCGCTACTCCATCGGCTGGGTGGGCTGGGGAATTGTGCTGGGGCTCGGAACCATAGCCACCATCGCCTACCTTTTCGCCTTTGATGCCAGACCAACCTTGAAGAGAATCCCAGAGCCGCTGGCATTGCTGGTTTTCTGGATGGGCTTTAGTTTGCTGTGGTCGCAATATCGGCCACAAACACTTCTTAGTTTTGTGCTGCAGGTTGCATCAGTTCTCTTTGCGATTTTTCTTGCTAACCAGTTTGGTTGGCGGCAATTACTGAATGTTCTTAGTAATACCGTTCGGTTCATCCTTGTTGCATCGCTACTCTTTGAGATTTATGCAGCAATCACTGGGCCGATTGAACCATTTTTTCCAAATTACGAAGGCGATCCACCTGCAGCTGCCTATCTTTGGTCGCAGGGAAACTTGTTTGAGGGTCAGCGAATCCAAGGGATTGTTGGAAATGCGAATCTTCTTGCCTTCATCGCGGTTTTAGGTTTGCTGCTTTTCCTTATTGAATTCATTGTCACCGCTGGAAGTAAATGGATTCCTGCTTTGTCAATGGGTTTAGCGCTTGTTCTCGCACTCTTAGCACAAAGTGCAGGAATGTTTTTTGCAGGACTCCTTGTCAGCTTTGCAGCACTCGTTGCGATTTTTGCTGAGGGTAAGCCTTCCAATATCCGTCACCGAATTTATGGCAGGGCGCTCTTGGTACTCGGTGCTGTTGGCGTCGCTATTGCCATTTTCCGGACTGAGATTTTTGATTTTCTTGGTAAGTCACCTGACGCATCGGGAAGATTTGATATTTGGCAAACGGTTTTCAGATTGGTAGTGGAGAAGCCAATTGAGGGATGGGGTTGGATCGGCTACTGGATTCCCGGTGTCGAACCATGGGAAGGCCTAATAAAAATCAACGGCGTACCGATGTATCAAGCCCACAATGCCCTTCTTGATATCTGGGTTCAGCTTGGAGTTGTCGGTCTTGCCGCAATGATTTGGCTATTGGTCCAAAGCTTTATCAGGCTTTGGAGAATTGCAGTTCGTCACACATCGCCACTGTATCTCTACCCGCTTTTTATCTTCTTGGTAATCACTGCTCAGTCGCTGACCGAGTCACGATTACTGATTGAAATAAGTTGGATTCTATTGGTTTTGGTTAGCGTGAAATCAAGAGAAGGTTTTTCGGATCTTGAGCCAATGGGAACTTCAACCAAGCTCAGCAAGTTAGCAAGATTTATTAGAAGAGGCGGTAAGAAGCTAAGAAAACTAGCTTCTAAGGTTTAGCCCGCGTAATAAGAAAGAAATGGCGTTAGAAACAGTGCGCCAACAATTAGCATCACTGGAACTAGCCCCACCAAAACAGCGACTCCCCAAGCGTTCATTTGAACCTCCTATAGAGCCAAACCCCAAACAGGGGGAACTAATTCCAGACTCCCCGGGTGGGTTTAGCGCTCCTCGGCTATCGAATTTCCGCCGTCTACTACTATCAGCTGGCCTGTGATGTAGCTGGCGGCTGGGCTGGCTAGAAAAGCAGCCATTCTTCCCACCTCTTCCGGGCTCGCACTCCTAGCCAGTGGGATTTTGGGACCCTGCTCCTGCTCCAAAACAGTTAGGTTGTCGGTTGCAATCCAACCCGGCGCAATTGCATTGGCTGTGATCCCATGCGGAGCTTCATCTAGAGCAATCGATCTAGTTAGTCCCATTAGACCCGCCTTGGCAGCTGCGTAACCAGCCTCATTCTTCATTGCCATAAGCGGTCCGGTGACGCTGGTGATGTTCACCACTCGACCCTTTGATTCTCTGAGATCAGGCAGCAATTTCTTGGTCAAAAGAAATGCAGAGGTGAGATTTCTAGTAATAGAAAACTCAAAGGATTCTTTAGTTGAGTTTTCCAAGGAATTACTTTCACCGGTTGTGTCCATTGGCTGGGCAATCGAGGACATTCCTGCATTGTTTATCAGAGCATAAACTCTGCCGACTTTTCTAATTTCATTAACTAGTTTTTCAATGTCAGCTTCAACTGTTAGATCGGCGGAGAAGCTAGTTGCTGTATAACCAGCATGTCTAAGTTCCTCAGCTCTCTCAGTGCACCTATCGCTATGGGAGGTAACAAACAAACTGGCACCAAGTTCTCCCAGTGCTTGCGCTGTTGCATAACCGATTGAGTTTTTCGCTCCGACGCCAGTAACAACTACTAATCGCCCTGATAGATCTAGCCAACCTGGTTTTGTCATCGCACCCCTATTTATTGACTGGAGATTTCCATGCCCACCAAATCAGTGGGATCTGAAGAGGCAAGCGCAGCCAAGCAATCAATGCAATTTCTGCATTGGTAGTCAGGGCATCAATTGCAAACCACCAGTTAGCTGGCCAAACAGCAAGTAGCACGAGGACAGTGAATAACGGCGCCCACTTTTGTCTCAGCAGCAGTCCCACTGCTGCCAAGATTTCTGCAACACCGGATACATACACAAGCAAGATAGGTTCAGGAGTCCACTGCGGCAGGAGAAATAAAAAAGCCGCTGGATTTACCAGATGCAAAATACCCGATGCTAGAAATGCTGAGATAACAACCCAGCTACCAACCGAGCGCTTTACTTTTTCGCCAACCAAAGCACAAATCCATCAAGCATGCTTCGCGGCACAGCATAAAAAACAGCCTTCAATGCTCTGACATCCCAGCTGACTGGGTAGTGAGATTTTGGAATACCAGCAGTCGATGCTCTAAAGAGAGTGTTCACAGTTTTGTTTGGACCTGGAGAAATTTTGTACATGCCACCTAGCCACTTATTGAGCCCCCGCATCACTCCGTCGTAGTCGCTGTAGGCGCGGCCATCTTCAAGCAGTCCAAACGCAATAGATCCAAAACCAGTCTTAGAGGTGCCGGGCTCAACGGTTACCACTGAGATTCCGAGGTGTCGAACCTCTTGTCTGAGTGCATTGGCAACCGCCTTGATGGCGTGTTTGGTTGCTGCATACCAGCCAAGTCCAACCAGCGAGACGTGAGCTACCACCGAGGTCGTCATCACGATGCGACCGCTTTTCTGCTTGCGCATCTGCGGCAAAACTGCCTTGATGCATCGCTCAACTCCGAAGACATTGACTTCAAAAATCTGTCTGACTTGTTCAGAGGTGGTTTCCTCAACCGCCGAGAAATTGCCAAAGCCAGCGTTTGCGACCAGCAAATCAATTCGTTTTTGATCGCGAATTATTTTCTTGACCCCAGCGGTGACTGATGAATCACTGGTGACGTCCATGGTGAGCGGGATTGCGCCAAACTCGGCAGTTGCCTTTGCAGCTTTTGCATTTATATCGGCTGCGTAAACGACCCAGCCCTTGCCAACAAGTTTTTTGGCTAGGCCAAGTCCAAAACCAGAACCGGCTCCTGTGATAAGCGCGACTTTCGACATTTAGACCGCCCTTCTTGCACTCAATGCTAGAGGGAAGCGGCAGGCTGGTCCATCGGAGCCTTCGTTTCATGCCACAATGGAGCAATGACAAATCCAACCTCAGTAGCAACCCTTCACACCAATCACGGAGCAATCAAGGTAAATCTCTACGGTTTACACGCTCCAAAGACCGTTGAAAACTTCGAGGGCCTAGCCACTGGCTCCATTGAGTGGAAGCACCCAAGAACCGGGGCTACTCAGAGCGGACCTCTATATAACGGAGTTATTTTCCACCGAATCATCGCGGGATTCATGATTCAGGGCGGAGACCCAACCGGCACTGGCATGGGCGGACCTGGCTACCAGTTCGGTGATGAGATTCACCCAGAACTAAATTTCAACGAGCCATACAAGTTAGCAATGGCGAACGCGGGACCTGGCACCAACGGCAGCCAGTTCTTCATCACGGTTGCGCCAACCACCTGGCTCTATGGCAAACACACTATCTTTGGTGAGGTGGTTGACGAGGTTAGCCGCAAAGTAGTTGACAAGATTGCAGCGGTGGCAACCGGTGCACAAGATCGACCACTAGATGATGTTGTAATTGAAACAATCACCATCGAAAAGATTTAGTGGCGCGCAGATTAGCTAGAGCAGCCGAGGCACCAATCACCTCGGCTCTTCTTATTGTCAACGTTTTGATTTGGCTCGGCCAGATTTCCCCACTGGGCTATCTTTTCACCAATCAGTTCTTTTTTGCACCAGTGCTTGCAATTGTTGAGCCCTGGCGAATGCTCACGGCTGGGTTTGTGCACGACTGGTCTGGGCCGATGCACATCTTGTTTAACTCATACGCAATCTGGATCTTTGGTCGACAACTAGAGCCAATGCTTGGAGCATGGCGCTTTTTGTTTTTGTATCTGACATCAATTGTTGGTGGCTCGGTTGCAGTGCTGTGGCTATCAGATCCGCAGATACCAACGGTTGGTGCATCAGGTGCACTCTTTGGATTGATGGCTGCTTACTTTGTGGTCATTAGAACTCTCGGTGGCAATGCCTCCCAGCTGTTTATTTTGATTGCCATCAACTTTGCTCTTGGCTTTATTGTCAGCGGAATATCCTGGCAAGGCCACTTAGGTGGCATGGTGACCGGTTTTGTGATTGCTGGTATTTATGCTGCGACTAGAAGACCAAATCAAAAACTTCTACAGTTTGCTGGCCTAGGGATTGTTTGGGTAGTTATTGTGCTACTGACTCAGTTCAGAGTCGGACTTTGGCTGTAGTTATTTCCAGCGCGTTGTCATGGAAAAGCCAATCATGGCGATTCCAAAACCAATCAAGATGTTCCAGTTGGAAAGATCAATTGGGGTTGCGCTGCCCAGTGGGTAGCGAGCTGAAGAAATGTAGAAAATCAAGATCCAGAGCAACCCGATGATCATGAAACCGAACATGGTCACCTTGTACCAGGTTGGGTTGGTCTCTTCGCCGTCAATCACCGGCTTGGCTCGCTTCGAATGCTTCTTTTCGCTTGATTCAGACATGGCTAGAAGTTTATTACCCCAAAACCCCCTTTCAGAACCCAAGTAGGCTAATTCCTAGCATGGTAAAGATCCTGGTTCTTGATAATTACGACTCCTTCGTCTACACCCTCAACGGTTATCTGCAGCAGCTTGGGGCCGAGACCGAGGTTATTCGCAATGACTCGGTCAGCGAAGAAGAGCTGCCGGAACTGCTGGCGAAATATGACGCAGTCCTAATTTCGCCAGGGCCCGGCAATCCAGCAAGTGCGGGACTGTCGATTCCAACCGTGAAATATGCGCTCAAGACCGATTATCCAGTTTTTGGAGTTTGTCTAGGTCATCAGGCAATCGCCGAGGCAATGGGGGCAACTGTTACCAGCGCTCCAGAGCTTATGCATGGAAAAACTTCCAAGATCAATCATCAAAATTCAGTTATCTTCGACGGCATCCATCAAGGCTTCACTGCCACCAGATATCACTCGCTAGCGGTAGTAAAAGAGACGGTTCCGGAAGAACTTGAAATTACTGGTCAAACTGATAGCGGCGTAATTATGAGCCTGCAACACAAATCAAAACCAATCTATGGTGTGCAGTTTCACCCAGAGTCAGTGATGACTGAAGGCGGCTACATGATGCTTGCCAATTGGCTAGAGACCCTTGGTCTAGCTGGCGCTAAGGAGAAAGCCAAACAGCTTTCTCCCAGAATTTCAAAATAGGCTTAGCTGCTATTGACTTGGAGTTAGATTGAAAAAAGCTACTGCATTATTTGTTTCATCGTTCACTGCAATTGCCCTACTTACTGGCTGCACGCCAGCCGCTCAAGACTCCTCTCACCAAGAGCACGCTGATCACTCAGACCACAGCGCGACCATGGAAAGCATGGGCGAGAGTGAAACCATGTTTGCAACGATGATGATTCCGCATCACCAGCAGGCAATAGAGATGTCCGAATTGGCTCTCGCTAACTCCAGCAATGACGATGTTCGCAAACTTGCTCAGCAGATCATTGATGCTCAAGCAGCCGAAATCGAGCAGATGCAGGCTTGGATTGATGGCCATGGGCACGAGGTGCATGGCGATCACGAAATGGCTGGCATGGCAAGCGAAGAGGATCTCGCCACACTAAAGACCCTGCAATCACCAGAATTTGACGAGCTGTTTCTAAACCTAATGATTGTTCACCACGAGGGCGCTCTAGATATGGTTTCAATGCTGGATGGCACCGATAAAGCAGAGGCTAAAGAGCTTGCGCAGCACATCGAGGAAGTTCAAAAAGCAGAAATAGCTCTCATGAAGCAGCTACTGCAAGAACTTACTAGTTAATTACTGAACGCACTCAACGTAGAGAATGATGTTCTGCTTTTGCTCCGCTTCACCTGGCAGGATTGACTGATCCAGCACGACGTTTCCGGGCGTGCCACTGCAGCTGGCTGAATTTTGAATCTCGACTGACGTGGTGTAGCCAACAGCTGGATTTGTCAGCAGGCTAATTGCCTCAGTCACCCCGAGATTTCGAACATCTGGCACCGTAACTTTTCCATTGGAAAGAATCAGGTTTACCACGCTGCCCTGCGGCAACTTCGCTCCAGCTACCGGATCAGAGGTAATCACAACACCCTCGGGCACCGTCGGTGAACCCGTCACGGTAATAGAACCAACCGTCAATCCCGCTTGCTCGATCATGGCAACCGCATTGATTTCCTCGGTGCCAACTAGGTTCGGCACGATCACCTCTGTTGCACCGGAAGAAACATAAACAGTGATTGGAGTCTTGGGAAGAACGAGTGTTCCTGCGGCAGGCTCTTGGCGAATCACAACGCCGGCAGGAATTGTGTCGCTCTGTTCATAAACTCGAAGCACAACCAAATCCTGCGCGGTTAGTGCTTCCAGCGCGTCTTCGTATAGAGAGTTAGCAACATTGGCAACTGTTACACCGTTACCGGATGGATTTGTATTTGTATTGGCACCAATCGAAAACAGCCAGAAGACAAGTCCGATCAGGATTACGGCAACTCCGGTGCCGAGCCCCCACAAAACACCTATTCCAAGTTTGTTCGAAGAAACGCTCACTTGCTCAGAGGGAGCTGTTTCAAATCCCTCTAGCAAGGAAGTCGGAAGCGATTCTGGCTTCTCGAGCAGCTCAGTCGCATCAACTTGCACAGGCTCAATTTGAGTGATTGGTTTGGGACTTGGTCTTGTCACAACCACGCCAGATTGAGCGGCTAACAGGTGTTCGCGGAACTCTTCGGCTGATTGAAAACGCTCGTCGCGATCTTTTGCCATTGCGCGCATCACAACGGCATTCAACTCCGGTGTTACCTGCGGATTGAATTCCGAAGGGTTTGCAGCCAATTCGCTCACGTGCTGATAGGCAACCGAGACAGCGCTTTCACCCTTGAACGGTGGTCTACCGGCTAACAGTTCATAAAGAATCACACCGGTTGAGTAAAGATCTGTTCGTGCATCTACCGTCTCACCGCGCGCTTGCTCGGGCGAGAAATACTGCGCTGTTCCAACGATGCCAGCGGTGGCTGCCTGGGTTGCGGAGTTGTCGGAAACCGCTCTCGCGATACCAAAATCCATCACCTTGACAGCATCGTTTTCAGAAATCATGACGTTCGCCGGTTTTATGTCTCGGTGAATCACACCGGAGCGGTGAGAAACCTCTAGCGCACTGAGAATGCCGATTACGTACTTGATTGCCTTGTCAATATCAACTGAACCCGAGTGGATTACTTCTCTGAGTAACTTGCCCTTGACCAGCTCCATGATGATGAATGGAGTCTTGACTAAGTTGCCGTTTGAGTCAGTGGTTTCTTCCTCGCCGGCATCGTAGATACGAACAATGCTGGGGTGTGCCATGCGAGCACTGGCTTGAGCTTCACCGCGAAATTTTTCTTCAAAGCTTGGGTCATTTGCCAGATCTGACTTGAGCAATTTGATTGCGACGGTCCTACCCAGCCTGGTGTCATAGCCTTCATAAACCTCGGCCATTCCGCCGCGGCCCACCAATGAACCAATGCGGTAGCGACCGGCAATAAGTCTTTCGTTATTTATCAAAACTGCTCTTTCTCTTCCCAAAGTTTATTTTCTGAATCATGAGAATTGGCCACGACTCGGTCACAGTCTTATTACCCATTACCGGTCCCCTCGGTTGGGGTTGGGGTCTCGGTTGGAATCTCAGCTGGGATGTCCCCAAAGTCCCCGACATAGTAAGTGATGTCAATCACGCTGCCGGGTGGAATTGAACCGGTTGGTGCAACAGCGTAAACCGTTCTAACTCTTGGATCATCACCAGGGATTAGCTCGCCAGGGATTGCATTTACTTGGAAACCAAGTTCAGTCAAAGTTGCGGTGACCTCCGAGAGATCTTGGCCGATGATATCTGAGCGCAGCAGCAAGATATTCGCCGGCTCTTCCGTGGGAGTTGGTTCTTCCGTTGGAGTTGGCTCAACTGTCTCGGTGGTGCTTGGTGAAGTGGTTGGTTCAACCTCTTCCATGTTTGGCTCCGACAAGATGGCTACCAGCACCACAACCGTTACCAGTCCAAGCAGTCCGAGAGTTGCAACCCACGGCCACACCACCGGACCCCTTGGAAGCGGTGCGGTGTCGGTAGTAATCAGCTCTGTCATTGGATCAAGCGGAATTGGAGTCACTGGTCTTGAAACACTGCCGCGCTTTTCTCGCAATAGTGCTTCTGCTCTGATGGCTAGTGATGTTGCCGACTCAGGTCTCTGATTTGGTTTCTTTGCCAAACAGCTCAAGACAAGGTTTTGAACGCGAGGGTCAATGCTGTCAGGAAGTGCTGGCGGCATTTCATTGATGTGCGCCATCGCAATTGCCATCTGGTTTTCGCCGGTGAAGGGGCGCTTCCCGCTGAGTGCTTCGTAGGCAACAACGCCAAGCGAGTAAAGATCAGTGGCAGGGGTGGATGCTTTACCGGTGGCTTGTTCTGGTGCTAGATATTGAACTGTTCCCATTACCTGACCGGTCTTGGTCAGCGGAACCTGATCACCGACTCTTGCAATTCCAAAGTCAGTTATTTTCACTCTTCCATCCGGCGTGATTAGAAGATTGCCAGGTTTTATGTCTCGGTGAATCAGACCTCTGGCGTGAGCGGCGGCGAGTGCCCTCGATGTTTGAGCGATGATGTCCAGAACTTTGACATCGCTCAATCTTTTTTCTCTGTCGATTACTCGAGAGAGTGATTCGCCTGGAACCAGCTCCATTACTAGGTAAGCAGAACTGGAATCCTCGCCATAGTCAAAGATGTTGGCAATACCCTCGTGTTCAACTAGCGCTGCCGACCTAGCCTCTGTTCTAAATCTCTCCAGGAAGTTTGGATCGCTTAGGTATTCTTCCTTCAAAATCTTGATGGCCACTTGGCGTCTAATTAGCTCATCTTCGGCTTGCCAAACCTCGCCCATTCCACCAATCGCGATGCGCAGCTGCAGGCGATAGCGGTTTCCATATAGTTGTCCAACTGCTGGCTTCATTTCAGAATCGCCTCCAGCACGGCTTTGGCTATTGGGGCAGCAATCTGATTACCAGTTCCGCTTTGGCCAACTCCACCGCCGTCTTCCACCACAACCGTCACAACCACTCTCGGCGCTTCGGCTGGTGCAAATCCAGTGAACCAAAGGGTGTAGGGATCATCCGGTCCGTTTTGTGCAGTCCCTGTTTTCCCCGCCACCGCGATTCCCTCAATGTTGGCCCGAGTGGCAACACCAACTTCCACCGACTCAACCATCATGCGAGTAAGAAAACCTGCGGTGGTTCTTGAAATTGGCGAAGAAAAAACAATTGGTTCTGGTTGTGAAAGCAGATTCAGGTTGCTAGCAACCACCGAGTTAATCAATTGCGGCTTCATCAAAACACCCTGGTTGGCAATCGCGGAGGTCACCATCGCCATCTGCATTGGCGTCACACGAATGTCGTATTGACCAAAGCCGGTAAGTGCAACCTCAGACTCCTCTAAATCTTCCGGGTAGGTGCTGGCTGAAACGGTTAGTGGAATATCAAATGTTTGACCAAATCCCATCAACTCTGCCTGAGCTCTAATTCGATCTTGGCCTAAGTTCACCGCCATCATGGCAAATGGAATGTTGCAAGAAAGAGTTAGTGCGGTTTCTAGTGTCACAAAGTCTTTTGTTCCGCACTTCTTGCCACCGGCGTTTGTGATGGCGGTAGTGGTACCAGGTAAAACATATTCAGTCTTGTTTTCAAATCGACTGCCGACGGTGTAGCGACCACTTTCTAGCGCTGCAGCAGTAACAACCAATTTGAAAATCGAACCGGGGAAGTAGAGATCGCCCGCGATTGCTCTATTCACTAGCGGCTGATCAGGGCTGTTGATGAACTTGTCGTAGTTCTCTTCTACTTCACTGAGCTGGTGGCTGGACAACAAATTGGCATCAAAGGTTGGTTTAGAAACCATGGCCAGTATTCGACCGGTGCTGGGTTCCATCGCAATAACCGCACCCTTGCGATCACCTAGTGCATCCCAGGCTGCTCTTTGTGCATCGGGGTCGAGCGTGAGCTCAACCGCAGCGCCAGTAACCGGTGTTCCATCCAATAGCGCATTGATCTGCTCAAAGAACTGCGCCGAGCTTTGTCCTGAGATATAGCTGTTCATCGCTCTTTCAATGCCGCTGGAGCCAGCGAAGATGCTGAAGTAGCCGGTTACTGAGTTGTAGATGACATTGTCATACTCGCGCAGGAAGCGGTACTCGTCATTGACCGGCACCGAAGTAACAATCGGCACGCCACCAACAATGATTGCTCCGCGCAGTGTTTTGTAGGTTTCGTAAGATGCGCGAACATTCCTAGCATCGGCATAGAGCTCACTTGCGCGAAGAACCTGAATGGATGTTGCCACTGCAAAGAGTGCAATGAACATCATGGTCAAAACAAGACCTACTCTTCTCACCTGCTTATTCACTTGGACTCCTCAGGGAAGAATCCGAAATGATCAGTAGCAGTGCCACGATTGACCAGTTGGCAAGGAGAGAAGATCCCCCAGCTGCCAAGAAAGGAGTGGTTAGTCCGGTGAGTGGCAAAAGTCCCATCACACCGCCCGCCACCACAAACACCTGCAGCCCAATCACAAACGAAAGACCAAGTGCTAGCAACTTGGAAAAGTCATCCGGGTGAGAATTAGCAACTCGAAGACCGCGGTAAACCAAGAGCAGATAAACAGCCAAGATCACAAAGATTCCAGCTAGACCAAGCTCTTCACCCAGCGCGGCAAAAATGAAATCACTTTCTGCCAACGGGATAAGTTGTGGGAAACCACCGCCAAGACCGGTGCCAATAACATCACCGTGAGCAATACCAAAGATTGCCTGCACCAACTGGTAACTGCCACCGATAGCGTTGTAGTTTTCAAGTGAAAATGGATTTATCCAAGAATCAAAACGATTACCGACGTAATCAAAAAGTCTTGATGCAACAAGTGTTCCAGAAACAATCATGACAATGCCGGCGCCAACATAAAAACCTCGTCCGGTTGCGACATAGATCATCACAAGAAATAGACCGAAGTAAAGAATCGAAGTCCCAAGGTCTCTTTGAATAATCAATACACCCAGCGAAGCCAGCCAAAACAGCAAAATCGGGCCG
>JACCDN010382731.1_pt1 | contig 12512 bp, 12 predicted proteins | sample 7441691 | NCBI WGS metagenome assembly JACCDN01 (sample SAMN15323439, study PRJNA562643) | freshwater metagenome | isolation source: river surface water | place: USA:Blue River Watershed | collected 2017-08-16 | reverse complement strand
CGTACTCCACAAATCGTGGGCCGAACTTTGTGGGAGCGTTCCGGACATTGGGATAAATTCCGGCATAATATGTATACGTTGACTGCAGATGAGATACCATTTGCGATTAAGCCGATGAATTGTCCATGTCATGTACAAATTTTTAATCAGGGCTTAAAAAGTTATCGTGAATTACCGTTGCGTTTAGCAGAATTTGGTAGTTGTCATCGCTATGAGCCATCGGGCGCGCTACATGGTTTAATGCGGTTACGTAATTTTGTGCAAGACGACGCGCATATTTTTTGTACCGAATCGCAAATTCAAGATGAAGTTGCGAGCTTTATAAAATTAGTATTCGAAGTTTATGCTGATTTCGGTTTTAACGATATTATTATTCGTTTATCTACTAGGCCAGATGAGCGGGTTGGCTCGGATGAAATGTGGGATAAATCTGAGTTGGCTTTAGAGCAGTCGCTTAAACAAGCAAAATTAGCATATGAGATTTTACCCAAAGAAGGCGCATTTTATGGGCCGAAAATCGAGTTCTCGTTGCGTGATTGTATTGGGCGTGTCTGGCAATGCGGTACCATTCAAGTCGACTTCTCGATGCCTGAGCGTTTAGATGCCTCTTACGTCGCGGAAGATAGCTCAAAGCAGATTCCGGTGATATTACACCGAGCGGTTCTAGGGTCTTTAGAACGTTTTATTGGCATCTTAATAGAAGAGACTGCTGGCTCATTTCCAGTGTGGCTAGCGCCAGTACAGGCGATTGTGATGAACATTACCGATCAACAGGCCGAAACTTGTAAATTATTAACAACTTTTTTACAGAATAATGGCTTTAGGGTCAATCAGGACTTGAGAAACGAGAAGATAGGGTTTAAAATCCGCGAGCATACTATTCAAAGAGTGCCTTACCTGCTGGTTATTGGTGACCGAGAAGTTGAAAGTCAAACTATCTCAGTGCGGACCCGTGAGGGGCTTGATTTGGGCTCGATGAGCCAAGGTCAGTTTGTTGATGTACTTAATAGTGAGATTGAAAATTTTGGGAGGAATAAACCATTAGTTCAGGAAAAGAAACCCGTAACCGTGTAAATGGGCAGATAAAATCGCCTTCGTTACGGCTAATTGATGCAGCAGGTAATCAGGTAGGGATAGTTACGCTACAGGAGGCCTTGCAGGCGGCCAAAGAAGCGAATCTAGATTTAGTCGAGATTCAGCCGAATACCGAACCGCCAGTAGCTAAGATTGAGGACTTTGGTAAACGTTTGTTTGAATTGAAGAAGCAGCGCGCTGCGACTAAAAAGAAACAAAAACAAATCAAACTGAAGGAACAGAAATTCCGTCCCAGTACGGATACGAACGACTACGAGGTAAAGCTACGCAACCTACGTGGTTTCTTAGAAAACGGTGATAGGGTCAAGATTACGGTATGGTTCCGTGGTCGGGAAATGGCTCATCAAGACCTAGGCATGAAATTGCTAGAGAGAGTAAAGGCTGACTTGGCTGATTTAGGTAAAGTCGACTTTTTCCCTAAACTTGAAGGCAAACAGCTGGTCATGATACTAGCACCAAAGCAACAAAAGTAAGCTTCAATGCGGAGTAGAGAAGATGGCAGCGAATAAAAAGTTGAAAACACACCGAGGTGCTGCAAAGCGCTTCAAAAAGACTGGGGGTGGCGGGTTTAAATGCAAACAAGCATTTACACGACACATTTTAACGAAGAAGAGCACTAAACGGAAACGTCAATTACGTGGTTTAAACCATGTTGATCCTTCCGATGTAGCATCAATTCAACAGATGTTACCTCATAGTTAAGCCCCAGGAGTATTAAATGGCAAGAGTTAAGCGTGGCGTCACAGCGAAAGCCCGTCACAAGAAAGTTTTAAAATTAGCAAAAGGCTATTACGGTCATCGTAGTAGAGTGTATAGGGTTGCTAAACAAGCGGTAATTAAAGCTGCTCAATATGCATATCGTGATCGTAAGCAACGTAAGCGTCAGTTCCGTGTATTGTGGATTGCGCGTATTAATGCTGCGGCGCGTCTCAATGGACTTACTTACAGTCGTTTGATTGCTGGTTTGAAAAAAGCTTGTATCGAGATCGATCGTAAAGTATTGTCAGATATAGCTGTGCATGATGCGATGGCATTTAGCAAAATTGCTGAGCAAGCTAGGTCTGCACTGACTCTACAATAAACTGTATGGGCGGACCTCAGTGTTCGCCCGTTTCGCACCATGTAACTTTGGGATCAAATGCAAGATTTAAAACAAATCACCCAACAGGCATTAAATTTAATCAATAATGCCAACAGCATCGATAGCCTGGAAGCAGTCCGGGTGCAATATTTAGGCAAAAAAGGCGAATTAACAGAAATACTTAAAACGCTAGGTTCTTTATCAGAAGAAGAGCGCCCTAAAGCTGGACAATTAGTTAATATAGCCAAACAAGAAATTACCTTAGCGTTAGATAATCGTCGCCAAGCCTTAAAATTATTCGAAATCAATAATAAATTAGCCTCAGAAACTATTGACGTGACTTTACCGGGTCGCGGTATAACACTTGGCAGTTTACATCCGGTTACCAAAACTAGATTACGCATCGAAGCTTTTTTCAAGGGACTATGTTTTACCGTAGCTACTGGTCCAGAAATTGAAGATGATTATCATAATTTTGCTGCATTGAATATTCCAGAACACCATCCGGCACGTGCCATGCAAGATACTTTTTATTTTGCTGATGGCAAAGTGTTACGTACGCATACTTCGCCAGTGCAAATTCGCGCCATGCAAGCCGCCGGTGCTAAGCCGCCGTTTAGGTTAATTGCTCCTGGGAGAGTTTATCGCTGTGATTCAGATATTACGCATACACCGATGTTTCACCAAGTAGAAGGCCTAATGGTGGACGAAAATATTACCATAGCTGGTCTTAAAGCTATATTAACTAATTTTCTACAAGTTATTTTTGAACAACCGGTACAAATACGTTTGCGTAGCTCGTATTTCCCTTTTACTGAGCCGTCAGCCGAAGTCGACATGCAATGTACCAGCTGCAAGGGGCAAGGTTGCAGGATTTGTAGCAATACTGGTTGGTTAGAAATTTTAGGTTGTGGCATGGTACATCCTGTGGTGTTAGAAAATTGTGGAATTGATAGCGAAAAATATACTGGTTGGGCTTTTGGTATGGGCATCGATAGATTAGCTATGTTGCGTTATGGCATTCCAGATTTGCGTATGATGTTTGAAAACGACATGCGCTTTATATCTCAGTTTTAAGGGCAAGTTAAAATGAAATTTAGTTTAACCTGGCTGCAACAATTAGTTGATCTTAAACTGCCAATCGAAAAGCTAGCTGCGCAATTAACAGATATAGGGCTAGAAGTAGAAAGTATTACTGGCGATATTATCGAGGTGTCGGTTGCGGCTAATCGTGCGGACTGTTTAGGCATAGTCGGCATTGCCCGCGAAGCTGCGGCAATTAATAAAATATTATTTACCGCTCCAAGCATACCAGTTGTTCCCGCGAGTATTACTGATAAAATTAATGTGACAGTTAAAGATAGTACGGCTTGCCCCAAATATTTGAGCCGAGTTATAAAAAATATTAATAACGCAGTGGTTACCCCACAGTGGATGCAGGAGCGTTTAATCGCCGCAGACATTAATACTATCTCACCGGTGGTAGATATAACCAATTATGTAATGATAGAACTAGGGCAACCGTTGCATGCGTATGATTTAGACAAACTAGATACGGAAATTATTGTACGTAGGGCCAAAGCAGCAGAAACAATAGCATTACTAGATGATAAAGTACTGGAGTTAAAAACCGATACTTTAGTAATTGCTGATAAAAATAAACCCGTGGCGCTAGCTGGGATTATGGGTGGTAAAGACTCGGGAGTAACGGCTAAAACTACGGACATCAGTATTGAGAGCGCGTATTTTGATCCTATAGAGATTCGTTTGGCTGCTCGTCGTGTAGGGATACAATCTGACGCTTCATATCACTATGAGCGTAATATCGATGCAAGTATGCGCCATGCGGCTATGGAACGTGCTACACAGCTGCTACTAGAGATAGTGGGTGGCCAGGCTGGTCCAGTTGTTACTTTTGAAGAACCAGCTAATTTACCTAAGCAAGTCAAAATATTATTACGTCAATCACGCATAACACGCGTCTTGGGCATGAGCGTACCGCTGACTGAGGTAACGCGAATCTTACAACAGTTAGGCATGCAAACTGAACAAGATGAAAATAATGATTTAATTGTAACTATACCTACGCATCGTGTTGACATTACTCGCGAGATAGATCTAATCGAGGAAGTAGTAAGAATATTTGGCTTTGATAATATTCCTGCACAGTTGCCAGTTGGCACCTTAGCGTTTATTCCACAACCTGAAAGTGCAGTTGGCGAAGATAAAATTTTAAACTGCTTAATTAATCGTGGTTATAACGAAGCAATTACTTATAGTTTCATTGATGCTGAGTTTACCAAACAATTTGTAAATCATCTGGACACTAGTTGTAGTGTAACTAATCCAATTGCTGCAGACATGAGTTTAATGCGGCCGTCGTTAATTCCAGGTTTAATTAACGCATTGATGCATAATCAAAACCGGCAACAAGCGCGAGTGCGTTTGTGTGAAATTGGCTTAAGATTTTCTGGCGGCCTAAAGAATTTAAAGCAAACTAAGACCATAGCTGGCGTATGTACTGGTACATATGCAGCAGAAAGCTGGAATAGTCAGGCACGGGAAGTTGATTTTTATGATATCAAGAACGACGTGTTAACGTTGTTTAAATTAGCTCATAATTTAGATGGTCTTATATTTATGTCGACCACTGATCCAGCTTTACATCCAGGGCGCAGTTTAGAAATCTTCTTGCAAGATCGCACCGTCGGTAAACTAGGCGAGTTGCACCCAGTAATCAAACAAAATTTAGGCTTAACTAATTCTGTTTACGTGTTTGAATTAGATTATGATGCTGTGTCTAATGGGCAAGTAACGAATTTTAAAGCATTTTCCAAGTACCCAGCAGTTAGAAGAGATTTAGCATTATTAGTTAATAAAAGTCTTAAATCTGAGGATCTTGAAATATCAATTAAAAAAACTGTAGGAGCCTTACTTACCAATTTGGTAATTTTTGATGTGTATGAAGGTAAAGGCGTAGCAGAAGATAAGAAGAGCGTAGGCTTAGGTTTGACATTACAACACCCGGAGCGTACGCTTACAGATAAGGAAGTTAACGAGATATTTAGCAGTTTGGTAACAGTTGTAGGCCGGGATTTTCAAGCAACATTGAGATAATATATGAGCCTTACTAAAGCAGAATTTGCTAATAGTTTGAGTGAAAAGTTTGCCCTCAGCAAGGTTGATGCGATAGATTTGACTGATAATTTTTTTGAAGAGCTGTGCTTGGCATTAGAGCATGGTGATGAGATCAAATTATCTGGTTTTGGTAACTTTGAGTTAAAGGACAAAAAAGCACGCCCAGGTCGTAACCCTAAAACTGGAGAGCCAGTTACTATTAGTCCACGTCGGGTTGTGACCTTTAAATCTGGCCAGAAGCTCAGGGATATAGTCACAAAACACCAAGAGCGTGATTGAAGCGTAACTGTTGATGTGTTAGCATTTCAACCTCGGGGCGTAGCGCAGCCTGGTAGCGCACATGCATGGGGTGCATGGGGTCGGAGGTTCAAATCCTCTCGTCCCGACATAGTGAGTTTAAAGGCATAATGTATACTGCAGCGCAATTACTTGAAGCCATCAAAGAAATGGCTATATTTTACAACGAAAATATTCATAACAACGATGATTTAGATAATTTTTGTTCGTATGTGCCAATTTTTAATATAGCCAGAAGTATCTATTGTTTTTTAACAGCTGTCCAATGGAGGGGAGAGAATGCAAACCTTTTTTATGCTTGTTTTGAAGCATATACTCAATTTAAAATAACTTTTGTACCTAAATTTCAAGATATTCATGAGCAGATACTACAAATAGAACAGCGGATTGCTGAAGTTGATATAGACAGAAATATTCCAGAGGCTGATCTACTTGCATACTTAAATGACCTGGTTTTGCGCAATCATCTCACTAATAGGTTGCATAAAGATTTAACATATAAAATAAATTTTGCCTTGAATAATGCCGACGATTGTTTAAAAGAGCTGTTCTTTCTAGAAAAAAAAATATTCGCAGAAAACAGTTACACCTTCGATTATCGTGGGCAATACGCTATTACACTTATCGCTTGTTGTAAGCAAGCGATAATAAATTATGTAGTTATGCAGGGAGAAATCATTCAAGACTTGTATATTGATGCTAAAATTGATGATTTGCTTGTTTTAAAAAACGAATTCTTATGCTTAGTTAAGCAAACGATCCCCGGCGCTAATCGATTAAAAGCAGGATACATTGAGGACTATAATAATTCAATCAATGCCCTTCTTGCATATTTAGAAATATATTTACTCTGGGCAGAAATTGCAATCAATGAACATAAAGAAAATTTTAAACTAGAAGAAAAAATATTAAATATATACGGTGAGACATGTAAAGTCGAACATTACAGCGATCTGGTCTTGGAGGATATGTTTAACATGGAAGCCATAAACTCAGAATTAAGCCAGTATTTTCTATCGGCACAACAAAATGATGGTGAAGCAGCAAGATGGAGCGCTAATGGTAACTTGCTAGATACGGTACAGATAGATCTTAAAGTTAATTGCTTGAGTGAATGGGGCAAGTTTTTAGCCCCAGAAGATGTTGCTCCGACAATGAAGATGAGTTTAGAAACAAAATTACAACAAATAGATCAAATGCATGTTGCAGAGTTGCTAAACGTTTACCAGATTATTATGCGGGAATATGGTAGTTTTAATTTATTGTCAAGTACAGAAAAAAACGCAAAAAAAATATTTATTGAAGATACAGATAGGCCAAAATGGACTCCAGATATTAACCTTTTGGTTTTTAGTGCGCAGGTTACACAGTATAAGAAAAAAAGAATGCAGTTAGACGATGAGCATAATAAATTACCGGTAAATGATTTTAAATTCAGGAGCTATAATCTACGGTTGCTGCAGCATGTTGAACAACGTTTAAATTTATTAGCGCCTGATTGGAGGTATGACTTAACTGAGAATAGAAAGTTATACGCAGAAGAAGATTCGAAAACTTGCCTCTCTCCGTCGTCTTATCTTATATGGTAAGCCATTTTAATCTAAAAGTACCGCGAGTAAAATTTAAATATTCGATTAATTTAGGCATATTATTCATTAGCGTTTGTTCTAGCTGCCATGGTGGATTTACAATTAGTATGCCGCAACTATTTAGTTGATTCAAAATTAGCGCGTTGGCATGCAATTCTATATAGAATGCTTTTGTTATCGGCAAACTAGCCATTTGTATATAAAATTTTTCAACCGCAGCGCGATCTTTAATGGGGTACCAGATGGCATATATACCGTGAGAGAAGCGTTTTAAAGCAGTATTTAACGCTGCAATAATTTGTGCAAATTCGTCGGTTATCTCAAATGGCGGATCGATAAAAATTAATCCTCGTTTTTCTGCTGGTGGTAACAAAGCTTTCATAGCTTGGTAGCCATTTTGGTTTAAAACTTTTATACGTTTGTCGTCGTTAAAATTAGCTTGTAACACCAGGAAATCTTCAGGATGTAATTCAGCAGCAAATAATTTATCCGTGGCGCGTAAATAATGTTGGATTATTTTCGGTGAGCCTGGATAGAAGGCTAGTAGCGGATTGTTTTGGGTAACAATATTATAATAAGCCATAAAATCATCGGCTAATTTATGCTGCGCTAACTGTTTAATTCCAGAATCTTGTTCTAGCGTTTTTTGCGCATTTAGATGTTGTAGATCATAGCTACCTAAACCAGCATGCGTATCTAGCACAAAAAATCTTGTGGTCTTTTGGATTAGTTTTTCAAGTAATAGAGTTAAGATCCAATGTTTAAATACATCAGCAAAATTGCCGGCATGGTAGATATGTCTATAGTTCATTTACGTGCTATGCGCCTAATTTAAATAATACGTATGTAATTGCCCAATGTAATATGAGCCTAATTTGATTGCAACTTTTGACAAATCACCAAATGGATGTATTTTGCTCAATTTTAAACGAAATATTACTTGATCAATCTGGTGAATTACACGAAGATGTTCCAGAGGAGGACTTTAACCTAATGGACCATTTAAATAAACTTATAAATAAACTTAAAGTAATTATGTTAACTACTTTTATTATTATTGTGCCAGTCACAGGGCTAGCCAAACCAGATAATAAACTAGTCGAGTCCTGTAGAAAAATTATAATTGCTGGCAATAGCGAATGGGTACCTTATGTTTTAGATACTCAAGATTATACGGCAGATACGCCAGAGGATATCGAATTAACCGGTGTTGGCATGGAGTTAGCAGCAAAGCTATTTGCTGAGTTGGATGTGCCAGTAGTCAGAACCGCATTTTCAGATCAAAGCCGCATGTTGCAGGCCTTACGCACCGGCGAAATAGATTTAGTAGTTAGCGCCTATAAAAATGATAAGCTAGATTTAGTTGCGGAAATTATTTCTCCCGCATGGAATCACGATTCAGTTGCTATTGTGGTACAAAAAGACGTGGCTCCAAAAGTAAAACATTGGGAAGATTTAGCTGGTCAGCATGGGATTATGGAAAAGTCTTTTTTACTCAGTGATGAAACAGAAAGCTACTTTACTAAATATCTGCAGATCAAGCGTCAAGGCAGTTTACTTGATGCCTTAAAATCAGTGCAACAAGGACAAAATAATTATGTAGTTGGTAGCAGCTTGCAGTTAAATTACGCCATAAGAGCCAACAGGCTGGACGATACTCTAGTAGTAGTGAAAAACCTAAGCCATAACGCCGATGGCGTGTATATGGCGCTTTCCAAGCGCTCTGCATGCCAACATTATGCCACGTACGTAAGGAAACGTTTGCAAGAATATGCAAAGAATGGCACAGTGCAAACAGTAGTCGAAAAATATATACGATAATTAAATAACTTATAACCCATTGCTAATACTATATAGAGAGATTGTATGACAACGGTTACAACGCAAATTGGTACTGTAAGCTCGGTTTGTGAAAAAGAGAATTCAGTGGCATTGATGGCATGTCTAATGTGCGTGCTAGGTGCGGTATTTTATTGTTACGAATATTATTTGCGGGTCGCGCCAAGCGTAATTCAGCCACAGTTACTTGAGACTTATAATATCAGCCAAGCTGGTCTTGGCTTGATGATTTCTTATTACTATTTGGCGTATGTGCCATTACAAATCCCAGTAGGACTTATGATGGACTACTGGGGGCCGCGTCGCGTTTTAACTTTAGCTTGTTTATTATGCGCTTTAGGTACGTTTATTTTTGCTGGGACGGATATAATTAACGTTGCAAAACTTGGGCGCTTTATGGTTGGGTTTGGTTCGGCGTTTGCTTACATTGGCGTCTTGAAAATTGCTAATATTTGGTTACCGCGTAAATATTTTGCCACGATTGCTGGTCTATGTACTGCATTAGGCATGTTTGGCGCTATGAGTGGTAATATCCTGGTTGCTAAATTTGTAGGGGTTACTGGTTGGCAACATACTTTGTATTCTTCAGCGGTTGTGGGTCTATTATTAGCCGCAGTATTATGGCTAGTAATTAGAGACAATTCAGATCGAGAATTTATAACATTAGGCCGTGCTTCGCATAAAGGCGTAGGTATTTGGACAGAACTATTGTCGGTAATTAAAAACAAACAACTATGGCTGAATGGCTTAATTGGTTGTTTAACGTTTTTACCGTTAACTGCATTTGCTGAGTTTTGGTCAGTGTCGTATTTAGAAAACATAGGCTTGTCGACTAAACATGCTGCACTTGGATCTTCCATGGTATTTTTAGGTTTTGCCGTTGGTGGACCTATATGGGGCCGAACTTCAGATTTGATTAAAAGTCGTCGCACACCTTTGTTTCTAGGAGCAATTTCGTCATCTGTAGCGGCGATGATACTGTTAACTATGCAGGCTGAAAATATTTATTTATTGTATACCGTTTTATTCTTACTCGGTTTTTTAGCCAGTGTGCAAGTGTTGGTCTTTGCTATTGGCGAAGATAATTGTAGTCCAGGGATGAGTGCAACTACGGTTTCATTTACTAATTTTATAGTAATGTTTGGTGGTTTTGTGTTTCAACCATTGGTTGGCTATTTGCATGATATTGCGCATGGTTTTAATTTAACCAGCCAGCTATGGCCAACGGTTTATAATTTTAAGTTTGCATTGTTAGTTATGCCGCTGGGTTTGGTTCTAGCTAGTGTTTTATGTTTTTTTCTCAAGGAGAGTTATAATCTAAAGAATTAATATTTTTGTCTAATAGTTATAGTCTAAGCGACATTTAAGTAGTTAGGATGGTTACATCATACCCAGTAAACTTGCGCAAATTTAATACGCCAGTATTTAATAATAAATACTGGCCCTTAATGCCATGTAATATGCCAGAAATAGCTGGTGTCTTATCTAAACTTAAATTAACAACTTTCTTAGGATATTCGATTATTGGATAACAGAAAGTTCTAACTTTTTCGGCAGTTAATATTTCTATATCACCAAATTGAAATTTGCCTGCTAGTTGTTGAATTGTAGAGCTGATTTGAGCAAATATTTCATCGCGTTTAGATTTTAAATCAATGTCTTCTGGTACAGCAGAAAGCATTTTCCGCCAATCAGTCTTGTCAGCGATTAACTTGGCAATTGCTACTTCGATTAGCCCAGCTTGGTATCTTGATTGCACGCGTATAATTGGCAATGCTTGTGTAGCGCCTTGATCAATCCAACGCGTAGGAACTTGCGATTCACGTGTTAGCCCAACTTTTAAACCAGAACTATTGGCTAAATATACAATGTGAGGCACAAAACAATTTATTTTGCCCCATCCTGGTTCCCTACAGGTACCAAGATGAAAATGACAAGTTTCCGGTTTAAGAATACATAAATCACAACTGGCTAGTTTCCTCGCGCAAGGGAAACAGTAACCTTGTTGGTAGGTTTTTTTAATTTTTTGCTTACAGGCGATACACGTTATATTGCCCGTAAAATTTACGCTTAAAGGCAGCCCTAAATACTCATTAACTAATTGCGGTTTCATGACCGTAGACTCGGCATCGAGCAAAGTGAAATAGTACTCGACTGGATTGGCCTCATGTGCTGCCATTTTATGTAATTGACCGGTTAGATTAGTCATTTGACCTACAAGCCTGTTTAGTGTTCTATATGTCGTTATGATATCAGAACTTTGTATAGATGTAATAAACAGTTTTCAGGTGCTGCAGGGCCATTTAAATGCGGTTAGGGAGCATATTTGCGTATTAGATCGGGATTTGCCTGCTTGGTATCAACCTCCAGTTAGCCTGCATTCGTTGGCTAATAGCAGTCAACGTGATCAGGCTGCATCTTTAATCGGTCAGCTGGAATATCTCGATGGCCAACAGCCGCGAGAAATTTTAGTCGGGGCGGGAATAATCGCTGCTTCTGCTGAAACTATAGAAGTCTTGAACCAGCTAAATTTAGCTAAAAATAAATTCAAGCAAGCTATGTTAAATTTAAAAGCCGCTAAAATTGGACTGACGCATGAATTATTAGCGCAAAATTTATCGCGCATGGGGATGGCACGAGTACATTTAAAACAGTGCTATCGCAAAATTCCATATTATTTACAACGCCCTAATAAAATTGCCTGGACTTGGGCGAATACGCGCTCGATCAAGAAAATTACTATTCAAGAAGCCGAACAATTATTATTAAAACATACACGTGATGCAGGTATTGAGCGGCAGTTGCGCTTATTACAAGGTCTAGATGCGGGGGAAAAACTAGCTATAGTGCAAGAACTAGCGCCACATTTGCGCGCTAATTTAGTTATGCCAACTAGTACTGGTACCAAGAGAGTGATGGTCAAAGGTCCAGTGCCGATTTTTTATTTGCAGCAAGATAATCAGCTGTTACCTGAATTAACGCCACCGGGCATAAAACGCGGTAAAGACAAAGAGCGCGTGATTCGTAAAGATGTAAAAATTAATCCGGAGCCTTTTCTGCCGGCAATTCGTGCGCATCGGTATTTATTGCAGGGCACTGATGCTTAAACACTATATAGCCTTGTTCATTAACAGACTCGATTTTTACAACAAAACCCCAGATTTTATATAAATGTTTCATCACTTGATCTAAATCGGTTACGTCTAAAGGGCGTGCATCACGTTGTATATGTCTTAATAGTAATGAGCGATCGCCACGTTTATCCACGCTGTAAACTTGAATATTAGGTTCAGTCATAGAAATATTATATTGTTTAGATAATAAATCACGGATATGTTGATAACTGGGTTCGTCGTGAATATGGGTAACTTCTAAATCCAATTTGTTTTCGTCGCTTAATAATACAAATAATTTTAAATCGCGAATTACTTTAGGGGATAAATATTGCGCAATAAAACTTTCGTCTTTATAAT
>JACCDN010513488.1_pt1 | contig 12513 bp, 10 predicted proteins | sample 7441691 | NCBI WGS metagenome assembly JACCDN01 (sample SAMN15323439, study PRJNA562643) | freshwater metagenome | isolation source: river surface water | place: USA:Blue River Watershed | collected 2017-08-16 | reverse complement strand
TGTGAAAATTCTTCAGCATGCGCATAAGGCTCTAGCACACCGACTTCTTTGCGCTGTATGGTGATGCCTAGTTTTCTCGCTGTGGCAGCAAGTCGTGCATAGACACAAATTAAAGCACGGCGGTATGGTTCATCAGTACGATGTGGTGAATTATCTGGTGAGGCTTCTGCCATAGCTTGTAGTGCGGGACTCACTGCAACTAATAGCGTAGAGATAGAGAGTTCAGCGCCGAGTGCATGGACTTCTTCACAATAAAAATCCACAATAGTTGTGGATTGACGTGACATGGCTTGCGCCATCGTGCCTGCATTTACATTTGGATTGCCGTCTCTATCGCCTCCTATCCAGCTACCCATTTGTACAAAGGGAGGTAATCCAGTTTTTTTGGTGCGAGAGTTTTTAGATGAATAAGAAGTTCCTAGTTCTGACTCTATGTCGTCAAATAAACCAGGTAATTCACGCAAAAAAGTAATCCGGTAATAAGAAAGTGCATTATCAATTTCATCTTCAACGGTGAGCTTGGAATAACGCAGCATGCGTGTTTGCCATAGTGTCGCTATTTCAGCATGTAGCAATTCTAAATTTCGAGCGCGTTCAGCCGGTGTGAGTGGTAAATCACGTACTGCTAATAAGCGGGCGATTTCACGTTCTGCATCGAGTATGCTTTTGCGTTGTACTTCTGTTGGATGCGCAGTTAAAACTGGTGATATCAGCGCTTCCGAAAAAAAACTTTGTACTGCTGAGGCGCTAACGCCTGCATCATGTAATTTTGTAAGTGTAGAGGCAATGCTGCCTGATTGGGATGCAGAGCCAGCTAACAAATGCGCACGTCGTCTACGATTATGATGTTGATCCTCAGCGATATTAGCAAGATGAGAAAAATAGGAAAACGCACGTACGACAGAATTCGTTTGATCGCGAGTGAGTTTTTTTAATAATTTATCTAGATTAGCGCCAGCAGCAGGATCTGATTCGCGTCGAAAGCGAACAGCAGTCTGACGTATGGTCTCAACCACATGAAACACCGCTTCACCTTCTTGATGTCTGAGCACATCACCAAGTAATCTTCCTAGTAAACGAATATCTTCTTTTAGCGGTGCATCTTTATCAGATTTATTTTTAGCGGGCGAGGTTTTCGATGAGCGAGTAGTGTGAGTTGCCATGGCTGAAAGTTGAGCTAGTAAGGCATAGTCGGAAGGCATGTGCAAATTGATGCAACATGTCGGCACTTTATTTCTGTTGCAGTTAATTTATTACTGTTCATTCAACAGAGTTTCTAGTCACAGCAATAGTCTCCTTGTTCTAAGTGCCGTGATTACCATGCTGGCAGAAGCTGTAGTCCTGCATGATAGAATTCACAAAATTTTTTAACAAGACAAACTGGGTCGCAAATTTGTCGACCAATTATTCAAAGGGGTTGTGGTGAACGCATCGTTTTCTGGGAAATTGGTGATCGCTACGCGTGAGAGTCGACTCGCTATGTGGCAAGCTGAAACCGTCCGCGACCGCTTAGTCGAATTATATCCCCACAGCACAGTCGAAATACTAGGAATGACGACGCGTGGCGACCAAATTTTAGACCGTACTTTGTCTAAAGTGGGTGGTAAGGGCTTGTTCGTAAAAGAACTCGAAGTCGCTATGCAAAATGGGGAGGCTGATCTTGCGGTCCACTCTCTTAAAGATGTACCCATGGAGTTACCGCTAGGCTTTGAGTTAGCAGCCGTATTAGAGCGGGAAGATCCACGTGACGCATTTGTCTCGAATGATTTTGCTAGTTTGGATGCATTGCCGGATGGCGCCATCGTTGGTACCAGTAGTTTGCGCAGACAAGCTCTGATTGCAGCACGTTTCCCTAAACTAGTGATTCATCCATTGCGCGGTAATTTAGATACACGTTTATCTAAATTGGATCGCGGTGAATATGCAGCGATTATTTTGGCAGCGGCCGGTTTAAAACGGTTGGGCATGGCTGAACGTATACGTTCATTTATCGCGCCTGAACAAAGCCTGCCGGCTCCAGGTCAGGGTGCGATGGCGATAGAAATTACGTCAGGTCGCCCAGAGTTAATTGAATTACTTGCGCCTTTAAATCATATCGATAGTGAACGTGCAGTTAGAGCTGAACGTACGCTATCTCGTAATTTCGGTGGTAGTTGTCAGATTCCTTTAGCAGCCTTTGCTACGATAGACAAAGATGTCATGACCTTACGCGCGATGGTGGCAACACCCGATGGTAAGCGCATCGCTCAAGCCGCAATCCATGGGCCAGCTGAGAATCCAGAAGCACTGGGACATGAGATTGCTGATGCATTGCTGGCACAAGATGCTAAATCGATTCTTGCAGCATGTGAGATTGAAGCGAGTGGAGACTCCGCAGCGTAAGCTCTTTATTGAGCAAGTGGTTTTAATTAAAACCTCTAGCTCTATTTGTAAGTTATGCAAACAGCCATTTTTTGGTGTTGCGTGTCACATGTGGACGAATAAGCAGTGAAACCTGTTGTCATAACCAGACCTGCTGCACAGGCGGAGAATTTGGCTCTGCGTCTTTCGGAATCCGGCTGTCCAGTTCGGATTTTCCCCTTACTAGACATTCAACCGCTTTCTGATACAACAGAGTTAACTGCCACTTTAAATAAGTTAACTGACTTTGCTATGGTGGCATTCGTTAGTCCGAATGCGATTGATGCCGTATTTGCCCATCTAGAAGCTTGGCCTAAGAGCGTGATTGCTGCCGTAGTGGGTGAGGGTAGTCGATTAGCTCTAGCGCACCACGGTGTAAACGATACCAATGCCAACATCATCTCGCCGCGCGATAAGCATCGCACCGACTCTGAAACTTTGATATTGGAGTTAGATCTTCCGGCTTTGCACGGCAAAAAAGTTTTGATAGTGCGGGCTGAAAGTGGAAGAGAGTTATTGGCAGATCAGCTACGCGCAGCAGGTGTTGAAGTAGAGCAGTTGGTGGCATATCAACGTCGAGCGCCCACCCTAACCGAGGTGCGTGTAGCCGAGCTTAATGCCTTGTTAGCTGAGGATAATGATTGGGTGATTACTAGTTCTGAGGCTCTGCGTTTTCTCAAACAGATGGTCGATCAAGCGGAAAAATCCTTAGGTTGGCAGATTATGCAAAATAAAACCTTGATCGTTCCGCATCCACGGATCGCTGAAACTGCTAGGGAATGTGGATTTACCCACATAATTCTGTGTGGATCAGGCGACGAAGCCTTGTTTGGCGCGATACAATCTCGCACATGACTGAACAGCACTCTTCCCCCAATCCAGATAGCGCTTCTGTTGCACAAGCGGCGTCGGACACAAGCCCTGTTGCCTCACCACCGCCTGCGAAGCGTAGGCGCTGGTTGGAGATTGGACTGTTATTGCTTGCCGTATTGCTCTTACTAGAGTGGTGGAGTGCAAGCAGCAGTGTGGCTAACTTGCGGCGTGAATTAGCCCAGCGCTTACTCAGCGGCGATACATTAAATACCCAGACCAAGTTGATTGCAAATCGGGTCGATGAAGAAGTCAAAGTCTTACAAGGTAAGGTTTCGCTGTTAGAAGCAAGACAAGCAGAGTCACAGGGACAACAAGCAGCACTGGAACAACTGTATCAAGATTTAGCAAAAAATCGGGATGATTGGGCCATCGCTGAAGTGGAGCAAGTGCTATCAACAGCGAGCCAGCAATTACAACTTGCTGGAAATGTGCGAGGTGCATTGATTGCCTTGCAAAATGCAGACAACCGTTTAGCTCGTACTGATAGGCCACAGTTCATAGCGATACGTCGTGCGATTGCGAAAGACATAGAAAACATTAAAAGTTTGCCTAGCGTTGATCTAACTGGAACTGCGGTTCGTATCGATGCTTTAGTTGCGCAAATCGATACCTTGCCTTTGTTAGCAGATGAAAAGCCAGCAGTAATTGGTCCTTCACCTAAGAGTCAATTAGCGCAGGTAAAACGCGATGCAAAATCTGCCACCACACAAGATGATTGGCGTTCAACCTTGAATGGATATTGGCAAGGTTGGACTAGTGATATGTGGCGAGAAATACAGCAATTAGTGCGCGTTCGTTCTGTGAATACACCGGAGGCATTACTACTCTCTCCAGGAGAAGCATTTTTTGCGCGCGAAAATTTAAAGTTACGTCTCTTGAACGCGCGACTTGCGCTCTTATCGCGTAACGACACTGCATTTCGAGCAGATTTAAATGAAGCGGATCGCGCTTTGCAACGTTACTTCGATACTAAAGCGCGTCAGACGCAAGCAGCACGAGAAGTCATTAAGCAATTGCAAGCGAATGTGCTGAGTATAGATATGCCTACTCTTTCCAATAGCTTAGCTGCTTTACAGCATTCACGGCCGCGGCCTTGAGTTGATCACTAGCCCTAATAAAAATACATCTCATGCGATTCTTTCTTTGGCTAATGACATTGTTTGCTGCGGCCATAGGCTTGGCAGTGTTAGCACGTTTTAATCCTGGAAACGTGGTGTTATTTTATCCACCGTATCGTGTGGACTTATCACTTAACTTCTTTCTTTTTTTGCTCACTACAGGCTTCGCTTTATTATTCTTTCTCATTAACACTGTGCGTTTGACTATGGATATGCCTGGGCGGGTGAGTCAATATCGCTTAGAGAAACGTCAACGTGAATCAGGTCGCGCGCTGTTAGATGCGTTAAAAGCTTATTTGGAAGGGCGCTATGGTCAGGCTGAAAAATCAGCGGCGCGTGCTACGCAACTACCAGAGAATGAAGGGCTCGCTGCTTTATTAGCGGCACGCTCAGCGCATAGGTTGCAACAGCCAGCTCGTCGTGATGCATGGTTGATGCAATCTCAAAAAGATACCGCTTTACGTAATGCGCGTTTGATGACCACCATAGAATTATTAACTGAAGAAAGTCGCGATAGCGACGGTGCATTACAAGCACTAGAAGAATTAAATGCAAGTGGTATTCGTCACATACAAGCATTACGGCTTGCTTTGCGAGTCAATCAACATAAACGTAATTGGCAAGAAGTATTGCGATTAGTTCGTTTACTTGATAAACGTCAGGCATTGCATCCCACCTTATCGCAACGATTACGTGATCTTGCATATGAATCTTTACTTCCCACCGCGGCGCATGATGCAGATACGCTAAAAAATTTCTGGGTAAAAGTGCCGCCTGCCGACAAAACTAGTCCAGCTACAGCAGTGGTTGCTGCATCGGCTTATATGTCCATAGGATTGCAACAAGATGCAGCTGGAATCATAGAAAAAGCATTGTCGGTCAATTGGGATGGTCGTTTATTAAAAGCGTATCGACTATGTGCAGCACCAGAAGGAACAGCCACCTTATTAGCGCAAATTGAATTTTGTGAAAACTGCTTACGTGAACATCCGAATGATGCTGAATTAAGTTTAACCTTAGGTGCATTCTGTTTGCGTCAAAAATTATGGGGTAAGGCGCAACGTCATTTAGATCGTGCTTTGTCTGATGCTATTGAACGCAGCACCATTCAAGAGTCTCATTTAAGACTCGGGCAGTTACATGAAGCCTTAAATCAAAGCGAAGTAGCAGCAAGTCATTATCGTCAATGTGCCATTGCGACTATGCCGCGTTTAATTCGCAATTAACTCAGTAAGTCAGTCCCCGATTACTTGTGTAAGCCCACCGCAAGCATGGGAACGTATAATTCCGTTTTTTCATTTTTTACTTCCGAGAGAGTGTTATGAGTCTTAACCTGGTCCCAGCTGGTCGCGATTTGCCGCATGATTTCAATGTCATCATTGAAATCCCTATGAATGCAGATCCAATTAAATACGAAGTCGATAAAGAATCTGGCGCGATCTTTGTGGATCGATTCATGGGTACGTCCATGCACTACCCTTGTAATTATGGTTATGTGCCACACACTATCGCTGATGATGGCGATCCAGTTGATGTCTTAGTGATTACGCCATTTCCTTTAATTCCTGGCGTAGTCGTACGATGCCGTTCAATTGGCGTATTGAAAATGACCGATGAATCGGGTGGTGATGCCAAAGTGTTAGCCGTGCCTGTCGATAAGGTGTTACCGATTTATAAGCACTGGCAAAAACCAGAAGATATGAATGAACTGCGTCTTCAACAGATACAGCATTTTTTCGAGCACTACAAAGATCTAGAGCCAGGTAAATGGGTCAAGGTTGATGGTTGGTATGGACCAGATGAAGCAGGTAAAGAAATTATGTCTGGTGTTGAAGCTTATAAAAACGCAGCAAGCAAACCTAACTTTTAATTAAGTCTTATCGAGCCTATCTGTTTTAAAAGGATTGCGTTCGTTTAGTTCGTCCATGTATGAGTCGATTCCTGCGCCTTCTCGGCTCAGGAATCGCTCAATGGCATCAGCAAACGCAGGATGGGCAAGCCAGTGAGCAGAATGCGTACGTTGCGGTAAAAAACCACGCGCCATTTTGTGTTCACCTTGTGCGCCACCTTCAAAAGAGTGAATTCCCTCTGCGATGCAAAATTCTAAAGGTTGGTAATAAGCTGTCTCGAAATGTAGGCAAGCATGATGTTCAATTGCGCCCCAATAGCGACCATACAAGGTAGTTTGATCGTAAATAAGTAATGAAGCTGCGATAGCTTGATTGTCGCGTTCAGCGATTACAAGCAAAATATTTTCTGGCATGGTGGCACCTATGCGCAGAAAAAAATCGAGATTTAAATACGGTGTTGAGTAATGCGCGCTATAAGTTTGGTCATAGCAGCGTTTAAAGAAACGCCAGTCGCTTTCACTAAGATCAGCCCCTTTGATTTGTTTAAAGCTAATACCTGCTTCAGCAACTTTGCGACGTTCAGCGCGTATATTTTTACGTTTCTTTTGTTCTAAGGTCGCAAGAAACTCTTCAAAGTTTTTATATTCCTTATTCTCCCAATGAAATTGCACGCCCGAGCGCAACATAAAACCGGCATCTGCCAGAGAATTCGCTTCAGCTTCTGTGGGATAAAGAATGTGAGTAGACGATAAACCACGACTTGTTTGCAAATTTTGTAATGCGCTGATGAGAGCTAATCTGCTTGCATCGTCGATTGCTAGTAGACGAGAACCTGTAACCGGTGTGAAAGGTATGGCAGAAAGAAATTTTGGATAATAGTCTAGGCCATTCCTTTGATAAGCATCTGCCCAAGCCCAATCAAACACATATTCACCGTAAGAGTGGAATTTTTCATACAGCGGCATTGCTGCAATGAGTTGATCTTCATCCCACAAAGTTAAAAATTGTGGTTGCCAACCCGATTCACGACTCGCACTACCGGATTCATGCAGCGCATGCAGAAATGCGTACGATAAAAATGGTGTAGGATGATTTTGTATATGTAATAAGCCATCCCATGCTGTTTGCCCAACCTCAGCAAGAGAAGAAACAATACGCGTGCGATAATTCAAATTTTGCAGAGTCGGCCTCATGCCATGACAGTGAATGTAGCAATAGCCCAAATCAACAGCACCGTAGGCGATTTAGCCGGAAACAGTGCAAAAATAGTGGACTGCGCTCGACGCGCTTCACTAGAGAATGCCGATATTCTTTTGACGCCTGAGCTGTCATTAGTCGGCTATCCGCCGGAAGACCTCTTGCTGCGGGTGTCATTTTACGCAAAATCTCAGATTGCGTTGCAAGCCTTGGCACTTGAGCTAGCAGCGTACAAGGATTTGCATGTCATCATCGGTCATCCACTTGCCCAAGATGGTCTGCATTACAACGCTGCATCGGTTTTATGCAATGGTGAAATCATACTCACCTATCGTAAGCATGCACTGCCAAATTACACCGTGTTTGATGAGAAGCGTTATTTTTCTAGTGCACAGGATGCTTGTACCTTCACACTAAAAGGCGTTAATTTCGGTATAAACATTTGTGAAGACACGTGGTTTGATGAGGCACCTGCAAGAGCTCGTGAAGCAGGTGCTGAGGTGTTGTTGGTATTAAATGCCTCTCCCTATCATATGCAGAAACAGAATTTGCGCCATGATGTCATGCGGTTCAATGTAACTGGACAAGGTATGGCTTTGGTGTATGCCAATTTAGTGGGTGCGCAAGATGAATTGGTTTTTGATGGCGGCTCCTTTGTTATGGATGCTAGTGGCACCATCACCAATCAATTACCGCATTTCGTGGAAGATTTCATAACAGTTAGTTTTGATGGTGCGCAGCCCTTAGCCCACGACCTACCAGCAGAGATGTCAACCGAAGCGCAAGTGTATGCAGCGCTAGTGTTAGGTGTGAAAGATTATGTAACCAAGAACGGATTTCCAGGTGCCCTTATCGGATTATCCGGTGGTGTGGATTCTGCGCTCACTTTAGCAATTGCCGTCGATGCATTGGGTGCTGAGAATGTTCGTGCTGTGATGATGCCATCGCCTTACACCGCTGAGATTTCTTGGGTAGATTCACGCGAGATGGTGCAGCGTTTAGGTGTGAAATATGATGAAATCGCTATCGATGATTGTTTTTCTGCTTTTCGTGATGCGTTAGCCTTTGAATTTAAAGATTTGCCTGAGGATGCAACGGAAGAAAATCTACAAGCTCGCATCAGAGGTACATTACTGATGGCGCTGTCAAATAAAACAGGTGCCATTGTTCTTACAACAGGCAATAAAAGTGAAATGGCCGTGGGTTACTGCACTTTGTATGGCGACATGGCAGGGGGCTTTGCGGTGATTAAAGACATCGCAAAAACGCTGGTTTATCGGCTTTGTAGTTATAGAAATAGCATCAGTGATGTTATACCTGAGCGCATACTGACCCGTGCTCCCTCAGCAGAATTGCGGCCGAATCAGACCGATCAGGATTCTTTGCCTAGCTATGAAATCTTAGATGGCATCATGCAAGGTTATGTAGAAGACGGTATGGGCATTGCAGAACTGCTGGAGGCGGGGTATCTTAAAGAAGACATCGATAAAATTACTCGACTCATCAAGCTCAATGAGTATAAAAGGCGTCAGGCGCCAGTTGGTGTGCGTGTAACCAACCGCGCTTTTGGAAGAGATTGGCGTTATCCGATTACATCTAAGTTTCGTGAGCAGTAAGTCGTTAATATAACGATCTGAAAAATAGCAGGCATATTCATCATTACAACATTGAGGAGTTACTCGTGAAGCAAATCACCGCAATCATTAAGCCATTTAAGCTAGATGAAGTTCGTGAAGCATTAGCAGCCGTTGGTGTGAGTGGATTAACTGTGACTGATGTAAAAGGCTTTGGCAGACAAAAAGGACACACTGAGTTATATCGTGGTGCTGAGTATGTCGTCGATTTTTTACCTAAAGTAAAAGTAGAAGCCGTGGTTGCTGAAGAGGTCGTTGAACTTGCAGTGGAAGCTATTATCAAGGCTGCACGCACGGGCAAAATTGGTGATGGAAAAATCTTTGTGCGTCAGGTTGATGAAGTCATTCGTATACGTACAGGTGAAACAGGCGCTGAAGCAGTGTGATGCTAGCTTAGTTGAAAGCTTACTAAGCTAAGTATCAGCCTTTGAGTAAAACCACTAACGCGCCGCTTCCACCTTCTGCGGCGCGTGCTTGGCAAAAAGCCATAACTTCTTCTTTTTGAACTAACCAGTTACGTACTTTCTTTTTCAAGACTGGTTCTTTGTTAGCTGAGCCTAAACCCTTGCCATGAATGATGCGTACGCAGCGATAACCTTTGCGTAAAGCATGACGTAAAAACAGCGCTACAGCTTCGCGTGCTTCATCGGTACGCAGACCATGTAAATCTAGTTGTTCTTGAATCACCCACGCGCCGCGCCTTAATTTACGCAAAACGTCTTGTCCCACACCATTGCGTGCAAAACTTAATTCTTCATCGGATTCCATCAGTGTTTCAACACTGAATTCATCAGAGAGTGATTCTTCTAAGGCAGCTTGTTCATCTGCTAAATGATGACGTGCAACCGGTAAGGGTCTTGGCGCATCAATCACAACCCGTTGTTCTACACTCAAAGGTTGGACATTACCTACGCTAGTGCGAAACAGAGAAGCTTCTCGCTCCATTTCGCGTTCATGTTCAAGACGTTGTTGCTCTTTTTCTGCACGCAATTCTGCTTCTGCTGCAAGTTGTTTTTGCAGTGCTTGTAAATCCGCAAAATTTTTCAGCGAAGTAGCCATAGTCCATCATAGGTAATTAGGAAGTCTTAAAAATTTATTCCAGACTCTCTAAATAACGTTGTGCGTCGAGTGCTGCCATACAGCCGGTGCCTGCACTCGTGATAGCTTGACGATAAATATGATCTTGCACATCGCCTGCAGCAAAAACACCTTTAGCACTAGTTGCTGTTGCCATGCCTTCAAGGCCAGTTTGCGTGACGATATAACCATTATTCATTTTTAATTGGCCATCGAAAATACTGGTATTCGGTTTATGACCAATCGCGATGAACACACCGTGCAAAGGAATAGAGGTAATTTTGCCTTCTGCTGATTTGATATTAATGCCAGTGACACCACTATCATCACCAGTGACAGCATCTAAGGTGTGATGCCATTGAATATCCACTTTTCCTTCTGCTACTTTCGCCATCAAGCGGTCAACTAAAATTGGTTCAGCGCGGAATTTATCGCGACGATGTACAACAGTGACTTTCTTGGCAATGTTAGAAAGATAGAGTGCTTCTTCGACAGCGGTATTGCCGCCACCAACGACTGCGACGTCTTGATTGCGATAGAAAAAACCATCGCAAGTTGCGCAAGCCGAGACACCTTTGCCAATGAAATGTTCTTCAGATGGCAAACCTAAATATTGTGCTGATGCGCCAGTCGCAATAATGAGTGCATCACAGGTATACACACCAGAATCACCTTCAAGACGGATTGGTTTTTCATTCAGATGCGTGGTGTGGATATGATCAAATACAATCTCAGTATTAAATCGTTCTGCATGTTGTAACAATCGTTGCATGAGCTCCGGCCCTTGCACACCCATGGGATCACCCGGCCAGTTTTCCACATCGGTGGTTGTCATGAGTTGACCACCTTGTTCAACGCCAGTGATCAACACAGGATTAAGATTGGCGCGAGCAGCATACACAGCTGCGCTATAACCGGCGGGGCCGGAACCAAGAATCAGAACACGAGCATGTTTTGGGGTTGACATAAATTTTTCAGAAAAAGAAGAGAAGAAAACGAAAACCTATCGCCTAAAAAGGACGAATACAGGGGACAATATCGCGCATTTGCTATTTAACGTATTGATTAGCACGTGGTTGCGGTCGGGAGGTGTATCATCGTGCCCGAAACATGCGATAGTGCCACTCAGTAAAGACTTAAATTATAGTCGACCTACCAAATCCGCATCGTAGCGATACAAAATCAATCTGCAATGACTAGAACGACTCCTAGCTATAGCCGTAATCCTCAAGTTGACGCGCCAACGCCTCTGCCTAACCGTTTATTGCGCTTGCTGTCAGAAGCACGCTGGCTGGGTTTTGCTGTGGTCGCGGTATATCTGACTTTGATTTTTTTCACATTCTCTGCACAAGATCCGGGCTGGTCACATGCTACCTCCCTTAACCGTGCCTCAAACTGGGGTGGCTTAATTGGTGCTTGGCTGGCCGATCTGTTTTTATATATTTTTGGTTTTTCTGCGTGGTGGTTTTGTGTTGCCTTAATTGCATTAGTTTGGAGTAGCTATAAACAATTAGCCAATCGCTTTTTGCTACAAAAACCAGTCAATCCAGCGCATCGCTATGAGCCTTTGATTCGTGGCTGCGGTTTTGTCATGCTCATGTTGGGCAGCTCAGGTTTGGAATTTGTACGTATGTACACCTTAAAAGCGCAACTACCGCGTGCTCCTGGCGGTGTGTTGGGTGAATTATTTGGTGGCACTGCGCAGACTGCATTTGGTTTTAATGGCTCCACACTCATCATGCTGATGTTGTTTGGATTAGGTTTTAGTTTGTGCTTTCATGTTTCATGGATGGCAGTTGCTGAAAAATTAGGTGGTGCACTTGAAGGCATAGCTGAATGGGCAGTGGCTTTTTATGCGGCTCGTCAGGATAGGAAAGTCGGTCAAGAAGCTGCCGTTAAACGTGAAGTCGTTGTTGTACAAGAGCGTGCAAGAATTATTGAAAGCCCACCTATACACATAGAACCTCAAGTGGTCGTAGTGCCGCGTTCAGAGCGCATGGAAAAAGAAAAGCAAGTTTCACTTTTCTTAGATATGCCAGATACCAATTTGCCTCCACTCTCGATTTTAGATGAGCCGCCGTTGAATCAAGAAACGGTGAGTGTAGAAACACTAGAGTTTGTTAGTCGTCTGATAGAGAAAAAACTTTCGGACTTTGGTGTGGAAGTAAAAGTTGTTGCAGCTTATCCTGGACCTGTAGTCACACGCTATGAGATCGAGCCTGCTGTCGGTGTGAAAGGTAGTCAGATTGTGAATTTAGCGCGTGATTTAGCGCGCGCACTCTCACTGATTTCAATTCGTGTTGTTGAGACCATACCTGGTAAAAATTATATGGGATTAGAACTTCCTAATCCTAAACGTCAAAT
>JACCDN010967914.1_pt1 | contig 12515 bp, 10 predicted proteins | sample 7441691 | NCBI WGS metagenome assembly JACCDN01 (sample SAMN15323439, study PRJNA562643) | freshwater metagenome | isolation source: river surface water | place: USA:Blue River Watershed | collected 2017-08-16 | reverse complement strand
TCCGTTTCCTGATCAAAAATGTCGTTGATGCCGTAGATGAGGATGTTGAACGGGAACGTCACCCAGATGAGGATCGGCAGAATCTCCCACGTCCACAGGTACCCCGCCAGCCACATCCCCACCACCGTGGTTCCGATGGTGTTCACCCACAGAACCGGCCGCGAAATGATGAGCAGGCGTTTCAGCACGTCTTCAGACTATCGGCGGTGATGGTCATGACCTATCGTGGGGTAATGCCCCGCGTTGCACAGACCAAGAACGGCCACCCGCCGAAGGTGTGCGAGCGGTGTGGGTTGCCGTTCGAGTGGCGCAAAAAGTGGGAGCGCGACTGGGAGAACGTGAAGTACTGTTCGGACAAGTGTCGTCGCGGATGATTGAGCGGATTCTCTACGTCCCGTTCGATCATTTGGACCGGCGAAAGGGCGTTCTGAAAGACGCCAACCGCGAAACGGACGCGATTGTGTTCGTCGAGAGTGCGCGAATGCTCACCGGTCGCCCCTGGCATCCCGAACGCCTGTTTTTTCTCGTGTCGTCGGCGCGCCATGTCGCGCGCGACCTTGAAGCTGATGGTTTCACCGTTCGCTATATTCTGGCGCCGACCTCGGTGGACGGACTACGTGTTGCCCGCGACGAGTTCGGTGACGTACCGATTGTTTGTGCGGAACCGTCCTCTTTCAAGCAAACCCGCGCGCTCACCGAGTTCGGGGTCGAATTCGTGCCCAACGACCTGTTCCTCACGCCGCGGGAGTTATTTGCCGAATGGGCGGGGTCACAGAAGTCGTTTGTGATGGAGAACTTCTATCGTGCTCAGCGGGTTCGACTGGGGATCCTCATGGACGGCGGGAAGCCGGAGGGCGGGCGCTGGAATTTCGACCACGACAACCGGTTGCCGCCGCCGAAGGAGTACGACTGGCCCGCCTATCTCGAACACGAACGGGACGACATCGACCGTGAGGTCGCGGCGCGACTCGGCCACACCCTCACTAGGACGTGGGCGACGTCCCGGGCGGGGGCACTCGCGCAGCTCGACCATTTCATCAAGCACCACCTGGCCGGGTTCGGACCTTACGAGGACGCGATTTCGAAAGAGAACTGGGCGATGCACCACTCGTTGCTCAGCCCGTACCTCAACAACGGGCTGCTGTCGCCCGAGGACGTCCTCCACGCCGTCATTCGTGCGCATCGGGCGGGGGATGCGCCAATCGAATCGACCGAGGCGATTGTGCGGCAAATCATCGGGTGGCGCGAATACATCAACGGCATGTACTGGTTCCTCGGCGAGGATTATCGGAACCTCAACGGGTTAGAGGCGGGCCGGCCGTTGTTGCCGGTGTTCCGTGATTCGTCAAAGACCGAGATGAACTGTGTGCGGTCGGTTGTTGCCGACGTGGAGGAGCGTGCGTGGGTGCATCACATCCCGCGGCTGATGATCCTGTCCAACCTCGCACTGGTAACGGGCGTGAATCCGCAGGAGTTCCTCGATTGGATGCGTGAACAGTTCATTGACGCCGCCGACTGGGTGATGGTGCCGAACATCATTGGGATGGCGACTCACGCCGACGGCGGACTGCTGATGACCAAGCCGTATGCGGCCGGCGGCGCGTATGTGAAGCGCATGACTGAATACTGCGGCAGTTGCCGGTTCAACCCCGCCAAGCGCACCGGCGAGGACGCCTGCCCGTTCACGACGCTGTATTGGGACTTCCTCGATCGTCACCGCGACACGTTCAAGGGCAATCACCGGATGGCGCAACAGTTGGCTGGGCTCAATCGGTTGAGCGATTTGGATGAGGTGCGGGAGCAAGCTAAAAACTTCATGAAGGAACTCGCGGCCGAATGAGACTTTCCCCTAAACATTGTGTTCGAGTGTTGTAGACGGGAGGACGAAGATTCCTTCGATGCTTATATGCCGAGACTTGACTGGAACGGCACCCAGAAGTGGAAATGGGTCAAATCCACTACTTCCGCGATTTGCCAGTCAACTTTATTTCAACTATGTGTTGTCGATGGTTTTCATCCAAGCGACCGGGTTTGAAATCAAGCGCACGCAATTCAGGACGGTTCCAGGTATTCACCTAGTCCGATTGCTTTGAGTGCCTAAATCATGGGCGCCGGACACCGCCGGCTGGCTGACTGCTCAAGAAATTCCCGGTGGAGAGTAAACACTTTATGTCTGCCACATGCTGGGAAATAGGGATGGGAATATTTCGATATCGGGTCCGGCGGTTGCGGCTTCACAGGTTCACGCTCGCCACGACGTGCAAATCACATCCGGACGTTCCGTAACTTCCTGCAGAGATTTCGACAGTCGTGAGACAGGGACTCGTCAAATTCAAGCCAGAAATCTTGTGCCATTTGACCAAAATCAACTTCAAACCGCCGCCATTTCTTGGGGGTCAAAATCCTCACGTGCAGCTAGAGAATTCGTGCCCTTTGAGTTAGATTGACGCCGCCAGGAACAAGACCTCACCAAGATTGAACATAACGTGTCAGTCCGCCGGGTTACTCTTATGTGACAAGGACGCGGCGTGTTGATTTAATCTCGTTTTGGACCTGCAAAGAACAAGGAAATGCAAAAAAATGACCCGAACTCCACTTAGGTATCCAGGGGGAAAGTCGCGCGCACTTCCTACAATTTTACCTTTGGTGCCGGACTTCGGCGAATATCGTGAACCATTTCTAGGTGGCGGATCGGTATTCCTTGCATTGAAGAAGCGCTTTCCGAATCGGAACTACACAGTCAACGATTTACACGTGGACTTATTTGATTTCTGGGACGTTCTTAAGTCCGACGACGAAAAGCTGATCCATTCCGTGTTCGATTTGAAGCGAAGGTTCACGGACGGACGTGAGTTGTTTGACTTTCTCAAGAGTCAACCCCCGGGTGATCGGATTGATCGTGCCGCAAGGTTTTATGTGTTGAATCGAATTTCATTCTCGGGTTTAGCGGAGACCGGGGGTTATTCGAATGCGGCATTCGAAGGTCGCTTTCTTGAGCACCATATTTCGCGACTGCGCGAAGTATCAACGGAACTTAGGGACGTTAGTATTTCTAACTCGGACTATTCAGAACTTTTGGCTCGTGATGGAAGTGACGTATTTCTTTTCCTCGATCCCCCGTACTTCAGCGCACGGGGTTCACGGTTGTACGGTCCCGGCGGAAAGCTTCACACCGATTTTGACCATGAGAAATTTGTGGGAGAAGTTTTGAATACCGAACACAAATGGATGATTACATACGATAACGACCCGCGTATTCGGGAAATGTTTGAGGGTCGTCCTGGGCTTACCTTGATTCAGTGGGAATTGCACTATCCGATGACCAACTCCAGTGGGAAAGATCGTCCACTCGGCAGGGAACTGATGGTCGTGAATTTCCAGTTGCCAGAGGTTTTGCGTGCTTAGAGACTTGGTTTTGAAATCAAATTATTCAACGTCACGAGACGACTTGATGAGAGATTTCTATGTCAAGGTCTTGGATAACGCATCGTCGTATTCGCGAGCTACTGGCTATTTCTCGTCGGCAGTTTTTGCATTGGCACCACTCGCTTTTGGAGAGTTCTTTGCGAGTGGAGGAACAATCCGTTTGGTGTGCTCGCCCAAGCTCACTGAAGTTGATGTGGACTCCTTGGGTTCTGTGTCTGCATCGAGTTTTAATGCGGAAGAGCAATTTCGACGTTCCTTGCACTTCCTTAACGACCTTGCCTCGGACGAGTCCAATACAACTGGACTACTTTTTAGACTATTCGCTGCCTTGATTGCAAGCGGAAGGCTGCAAATGAGATTGGCTGTCAATTTGGACGGTAATGGAATTTTTCACGATAAGTATGGCATTTTCATGGATGAAATTGGCAACGCAGTGACGTTCATCGGAAGCGCTAATGAAAGTGCCGCAGCCTGGTCCGGAATGGGCAACCATGAACAATTCGAAGTATTTTGCAACTGGATTCCAGATGATGCGGCCAGGTCGCTCGCACACATCGAGCGTTTTGACGACCTTTGGAAAGGCGCTGATAAAGGGATCGAAATTGTCGAATCAATAGATGTTCGACAAATTGTTTGCGAGTTTGCGCCGACTGAACCGGTTCAAGAGATTCTTTCATTACTTCGAAAGAAGTTTCCGCAGCGGAATACTTCAAAACATGTATCACTCGAAATTGCTCCGATCAACCTTTATCCGCATCAATCTGCCGCCCTGGAAAATTGGCGGGCCGGTGGACGCAAAGGAATCATCAAATTCGCTACCGGTGGCGGGAAAACTCTTACAGCCATAAGTGAGATCTCGGAATGGCTTGCTAGCGGCGGTGTGGCGCTGGTACTGGTCCCATCAGTACTTCTTGCGAGACAATGGTATGGCGAACTGATAGAACACATCGCCGGGGTTTCGATTTTCGAGGTGGGGGGTCGGTCGCCAAAGGCGCGCTGGAAGAAGCTACTTGAGCCCTTCGTGCGAACATCCGGCGGTTCAAGGCGTGTTGTTTTGTCGACATATACTTCCGCAGCTTCGCCTGAATTTCGGCTGCTTTTTCCAAATTCGGCCGAGCTGCTGGTCATTGGTGATGAAGTACACCGGTTTGGCGCGCCCGACACGCGGGGTATTGGGTCTTGGTTGAAAGCTGATTCAATTCTGGGGTTAAGTGCAACGCCGGAACGTTTTGGTGACGCTGACGGTACCCAGGCAATTCTCGAGTTCTTTGGACAAGTTGTTTACCCCGAGTTCACTCTTTCAGACGCAATCGCGGCGGGCGTACTAGTTCCTTATGAATACCATTTGGACACCGTCGCATTGTCGGAAGAAGAACAACACCGTTGGGACTCGCTGACTCAACAGATTATTCGCGACTGGTTGAAGAACGATAAGAAGTTCAGTGAGTATTGCAAAAAGTTGCTGATTCGCAGATCCAAAATTGCAAAACGAGCGTTCGCTAAAGGCGCAATCGCCTCCGCAATCTTGTTTGAAAACTACAAACCTGGAGACAGATGGCTGGTCTACTGCGAAAGCGTCACCCACCTTGCCGAAGTTCGGGCACAGATTGAAGGCTCTCTAGACGGCTCGGTGACAATCATGGAGTATCACTCTCAAAATGTTGAGGAACGCGAACGGGTAATTGAGTTTTTCACGAATCGCGGTGGAATCATTTTGGCAATCAAGTGCCTCGACGAAGGAATTGATATACCGGAAATTAACAAGGCAATCATCCTTTCATCGTCTTCAAATCCTCGAGAATTTATTCAACGGCGTGGACGTGTTCTTCGTCGCGCTCCGGGAAAGTCCTACGCGATGCTTTGGGACATAGTAGTGACCGATGTCGCTGGAGTCCCGCTGACACATTCTGAGCTGATGCGGGCCCAAGAATTTGCTACAAATGCAAGAAACTACGCATGCAAAATCTTTCTGGAAAATCTCATCGAACGATATCCTGGCCGAAATGAGTTTGACTCGATGAATTATGGTATTGAAGAAGACTGGAGCTCGAAATGAAATACAAAGATGCGAAGGCACTATCACTTGACGCAATTTCCAAATCGAGCAAGCTCGCGGGTTGTTCGCTCATTGACAACGAGTTCATCAAGGACGTCGTCGAATCGGCGTGGAACTCGCAGGCGGAAGAATCTCCTCGAGCAGGTGCGATTGCAAACCTGCAAGAGATTATAGAAACTCAAGCGCGACGCATGGGCGGAGACGTGATCTAAGTGGAATTCTACAGCCTGGAACTTGAGAATTGGGGGCCGTTTGAAGGAGTCCACAAGATTGAGTTGCGCACAACGGCTGCGCCAATTATCACTTTTCACGGCGAAAACGGTCGCGGCAAGACTACGATTATGAGGGCCTTTTACTGGGCGCTGTACGGGCGGGTACTTGGCAAGAACGATCAATATTTAAAAGATTCACAATTAGTTACCGAGCATCATCACGAGCTCTCGGACGGCGTAGACTTTGGCGTTCGGTTGCATTTTGGGCACGAGAATTCGAAATTTGAACTCGAACGCCGAGCAAGAGCCGTGGAATCGGATGGGCACATTTCGGTGTCTGAGCAAACCGTCATTTTCCGGCCCGATGGTGGTGTGCCATTTCCAGATTCAAAAGTCAAAGAGCGAATCAATGAAGTCCTTGACGAGAACATTGCCGAGTTTTATCTGTTCGATGGTGAAAAGCTCGAAAAGGTCGATTTCAAACTCTCAAGCGTTGGCGAGGAATCAAAGCAATTTGTAAAGCGTAGCGTGGAGAGGGCCCTTGGATTGACCTTTCTAGAAAAACTGCAGCGCGACTTGGAAACCGTGCAGGAACGCTATGCCAAAGAGATATCGCGTGGTGAAAAACTCGAACGTGAAACACAAAGTTTGGTTGATGGGTTAGCAGCGTTGCAATCAGATCTGGATTCACAAATCCGAGACCGAGACTTTGTGAAAAAGTCGTTGGATGAAACCGAAATTGAACTTAACAATCTTCAGGCGCGTTTGAAGAGCTTTGATGCAGTTCGCGATTATGCAGTAGAACGCACCCTCCGGTTGAAAGATTTACCCTCTATTTCGTCGGAATTGGAAACCGCGGAGCAAAAATTTCGCGAATTGGCCGAAAACAAGTGGCTATACAGTTTGGCTTCAGGACTCGAATTGGAACTGCAGGAACTCGAGCAAACAATTGACGAGTCAAGAACTAAAGGTGCAGAACTAGATGTCCTGCGAAATGAGATTCGCATCCTTGAGGACTCAAACAGCGCCCACAAGTGCCGTGTATGTGGCAATGAATTGGACAAGGAAACACAAGAGAAGCATCAGAAGCGAATTGCCGAATTGTCAAAGAAACTTGAAGCTACAGAGGTCGCGGATGTTGTCTTGGCCGAGCAATCTGCGCGAACGATTCGAGGGCTGAGAAACTCATGGGACAACTGCGACGCCCTAATCGATCTCGAGACTCGAATTATGGACGCGCGCGCCAAACTCGATGAGGAGAGAACTGCCATCCGTGACTTGGACGAGAAAATTGGATTGGTGGATAGCCCTAACATCCTGGCCATTGAGGATAACGTTCAAGACTGCAAATCGAAAATTCAACGTTTCAGGGACACGCTCGTATTGCTTGACGAGAAGATTTTGTCCATTCGGTCCAAGATCGACACTAATAACCGTAAGATCTCGCAAAGTCCGTCGTTTTCAGATTTTGACCGCAATAAGTTAAAAATCCTTGACGAGTTGGTTGTATCACTCAATTCTGCGATGGTGGAGTTCCGCAACAGGATGCGAGAGCAGCTCCAACAAGCGTCAAGCGAGATATTGCGAAAGCTGTCAAGCGAACAAGAATTTAGTGCGGTGGACATCACTGATCAGTATCAGATTTCCATGCTGTCTGCCGATGGCAGAACGTATTCGCAACCGTCAGCGGGTTACACACAGATACTCGCAATGTCTTTCATCGCAGGTTTGGCAGAGGTATCAGGAAGTAAGAACGCGGTAGCAATGGACACACCGTGGGGCAGATTGGATCGAGCAAATCGAAAACTTGTGCTTGATTGGATCGCGGGGCGAGAGCCGCAAACTATCCTTTTTGTGCAGTCGGGCGAACTGACAATAGACCAAGCTCGCGAAACGTTCAAGGGACGTCTGGGTCGGCAATACGAGATTCAAAGGATTAGCGCAAACCGTTCAAAGATTGTGGGAATTTGATGGCAACGGAAACGGTAAAGGATGTAGCTGGTATTGGCGTCGCCCCGGAAGTGCGACAAACTTTGGAGGAACTGCAGAAGGCTTATTTCTTGACAATCGGCGGCGCTTTCAAAGCTTGTGTGGCCCTGGCGATTGCCAAGAATCTTTCACTGGTAGAACCAACTAAAGTAGAAAGAACCTGGCAAACAGGAGGGGCGTTCAGCGACGTCATGGACTTAGTTGCATGGAAATTCGATTCTGACCGTCCCGCGAAGATGGTGGAGGCACTCGGACACACGGGATTAGTCCACGTCAGGGAGCAAGTTCGAGCTGGCGCCTCGTTTACGACCATTTTTGGATTCTGAACACATTGTCCGAAGGCCAATTCGGTTCATCGTCCGAAGTCAACCGCTTCGAAGAGATTTACGCCGGGCTCGCAGAGGAACTGATCGCACGCAATTTAGAGCTGTTGTCAAACGGTGGTTTGCCGGAGGCCGCTGGCTCGCACCTTGAGCATAAATCATCAAACTCGGTAACTCCTGGGCATTTCCTGGATGATTGGGCTAGTGAATTAGGGACACTCTCGAAGGCGGCGGAAGGTGCTTTTTTCGGGATGCTTCGAAACGGCAACGACGAGGAATCAGAATACGCGCTAGAGCGTATTTTGGCGAGTCAATATCCACTCGTCACAAAATGCGCAGAGATGAATTTGTCCCGTGGTGGTGAAATTGACGATCTGATTCAAGCCGGATTTGAAGGTGTGTTGGCAGCGACGAAAAAATTTGACGTGAACCAATCGAATCGCTTCGGCGCTTATGCCGTTTGGTGGATTCGGCAAGCCCAAGTCAGAAGCATCGATAAATACGAACGAGTAATCCGGGTCCCATCACATGCTGCTGAAAGCTACGAGCTATATCAAAAACTCTGGGCAGACAAGGTGGGAACGGAGCTCGAATTGCTTGTCGACCCAGAAATTTGTGAAATCATGTCCATCAGTCCCGCGTCAATGCAACTAATCCTGAACGCAATTGCGGGATTATGCTCAATCGATGATAAAGATGTTTGGAACCTTGTGAGGAACATCCCGAACGAAATTGAAGCAGAAACTGCAATTGAGGTTGACCAGTTCTTGAAAATTTTGGAATCCATTCTTGATTCGCTAAGTGAACGGGAGTCGGGAGTAATTAGGATGCGATTTGGACTAGGAGTCGGAAGCCCCGCGACACTTGACGAGATCGGCGAGATGTTTGGTGTGACGCGCGAACGCATTCGCCAGATTGAATCAAAGACGATGGCAAAACTTCGACATCCGTCGAGAGTCCATACGCTCGAGCATTTCATGGGCACTAAGGATGGTCCACCGCCCTTAGATTTGGGTGACTGGTGAACGCGGGCTTAACTGTCGGGCAAATGGACCTCGAGGACCGCTCGACTCTCCGCCGCGTCGACGGACTTCGAACTGAACTCGAGGATATTACTGAGGTTGAATACCGCCAGGTTCGACTTGAAAAGGTCGTCATCATCGGCGTCTATCCGCGCGGGCAGGAAGTGGACGCCGAGAACTCTCTGAAGGAGCTGGCCGCGTTATGTGAGACGGCTGGTGCCCAAGTTTTAGATGGATTGCTGCAACGAAAGCCCCACCCTGATCCCGCGACATACTTTGGCAGAGGCAAAGTCGAAGAACTCGCCGCGATCGTTCGAGCGGAAGGCGCGGACACCGTCGTCGCCGACACCGAACTCGTGCCCAGCCAACGGCGTGCGCTCGAGGATGCTGTCAAGGTGAAGGTCATTGACCGCACCGCTGTCATCCTCGACATTTTCGCGCAGCACGCGAAATCGCGTGAAGGTAAGGCGCAGGTCGAACTAGCACAGCTCGAATATTTGCTACCTCGCCTTCGCGGGTGGGGTGAATCGATGTCCCGTCAGGCCGGTGGTCAGGTTGGTGGACAGGGTGCCGGTATGGGTTCTCGTGGACCCGGTGAAACCAAGATTGAGATTGACCGTCGTCGAATTCGCACTCAGGTGGCGAAGTTGCGCAACCAAATTAAGGGATTTGAACCGGCTCGCGAAGCCAAGCGCGCCAACCGCAAACGCAACGCCATTCCTTCGGTCGCCATCATGGGCTACACCAACGCTGGCAAATCGTCCCTGCTGAACCGCATCACTAAGGCGGGTGTTCTGGTCGAAAACGCTTTGTTCGCCACGCTTGACCCGACCGTCCGCAAGACCACCACGCCCGATGGGCGCCCATACACCCTCGCAGACACCGTTGGCTTTGTCCGTCAGTTACCGCACCAATTGGTTGAGGCCTTCCGCTCGACCTTCGAAGAAGTGACGATGAGTGACGTCATCGTTCACGTTGTTGATGCGTCGCATCCTGACCCGGCGCAGCAGATTAAGACCGTTCGCGACGTCGTTGGTGAGGTTAACGCGCGGGACATCCCCGAGATAATCGTTTTCAATAAGGCAGACCTCATCGACGGCGACCAACGGCTGTTGTTGCGCGGCCTCGAGCCTAACGCTGTCTTTGTTTCAGCTAAGACGAGGGAAGGAATCGACGAACTTCAGCGACTGATTGCCGACACCATTCCCGAGCCAGATGTTGAGCTGACCGCTGTCATTCCCTACGACCACGGCGAGCTGGTCAGCATGATTCACCAGTCGGGACAAGTTCTCGACACTGACTACGTTGAATCGGGCACTCGAATCCATGCCCGCGTTTCGCCCGAAATGGCTGCTCGGCTAGAGCAGTACATCGAGCACTAAGAAACTGAACGAATAACGGCAACAACCTTGCCCATGACCTCGGCGTAGGTTCCGTCGATCGGTTCATAGGCGGAGTTGCGGGGGAGTAGCCAGGTGTTGCCGTCGCGCTGCTTGAACACCTTGACGGTGGCTTCGTGGTCGAGCATCGCCGCGACGACGTCGCCGTTCTCGGCGGTCTTTTGTTCGCGCACGACGACGTAGTCGCCGTCGCAGATGGCGGCGTCGATCATCGAGTCACCCTGAACCTTGAGCATGAACACGTTGCCCTGGCCGACCATTTGGCGGGGGAGTGCAAACATGTCGTCGACGTTCTGTTCCGCGGTGATCGGAATACCGGCGGCAATCTTGCCGACGAGCGGAACGTGGACGATGTCGTCTTCGCGCACGCGAACTGCGTCAGGGTTGCTATCGAGCTCGACGAGTATTTCAATCGCCCGGTTGAGGTTAGGGTCGCGACGAATGAAGCCGCGAAGTTCAAGCTGGGTCAGTTGGTGACTGACGGACGAGATCGACGAGAGGCCGACTGAGTCGCCGATTTCGCGGAGGCTCGGCGGGTAGCCGGTGCGGGTGATCGCCTCGTTGATGTAGGCGAGTATTTCGCGCTGCTTGTCACTCAGTGAATCGAGGTTGCTCATCGCGCCTCCTGGGTTTCGTGTCCGACCTGTGCCGTAGACATTTCGTATGGATGTTCGAAAGGTTACCAGCCGAAACGGCATTCATCAAACATTTGTTCGAATCGTGTCGCAAAAACTGTCCGGATTTTGTTCCTCGATTCACTTGACAGGGAGGTAAATCGAATGTATGTTCGAAACAAAGATGCGAGATCGGCCCTCCCGGCCGAGGGCCGGACTCACATCTCACACACCGAAGGAGACACCATGAGCACCATCGCAATGCACCCCACCGTGGCATTCACGCGATCTGCTGCGGCAACCCGCCCCGCCCCGATGCGCCTGACGCGTCGCGGTCGCATCGTCGTCGGAACACTTGTGGCGCTGCCAATCGTTGTTGGCGCGTACTTCATTGGTCTCGGATCGTCGTCGGCCGGTGCCGACTCGGTGCAATCGACGGTTTCGTTCGAAACGATCACCGTCATGCCCGGTGACACGCTCTGGTCGATCGCGCAGAAGATCGCACCCAACGCCGATGCACAGGCGGTCATTGCAGGCATCGAAGCGCTCAACCAGCTCGAGTCGCTTACCGTTCAGCCGGGACAGAAGTTGGCGATTCCTGTCGAATTCAGTGACTAACGGGAACCCGGCTGTCGTCGTCACCTACGATTAATGGGTGAGCCTCGACGACCTGCCCGTTCGCGACGACCTGCGCGGCAAAAAGCCATACGGTGCGCCACAGGTTCACGTGCCGATCCAACTCAACGTCAACGAAAACACGCACCCCGTCCCCACGGATGTCGCGGACGACATCGCGAACGCGGTTCGTGAAACCCTCGCAACCATCAACCGATACCCCGACCGCGAATTTACGGGACTGCGTGAAGCGCTCGCCCGATACGTCGGTGAAGGCATCACCGCAGACCACATCTGGGCCGCCAACGGCAGCAACGAAGCACTCCAACAAATCCTGCAAGCATTCGGTGGACCCGGCCGCACCCTGCTCGGATTCCCACCCACCTATTCGATGTACCCGCTGCTCGCGGAAGGCACCGGCACAACGTGGATCACCGCGGAAAGAGCCGCCAACTTCGAGATAACCGCTGAAATCGCGGTCGACGCCATCCGCACACACAAACCCAACATCACCGTGTTTTGCGCACCGAACAACCCGACGGGCACAGGTGTAGACCTGGACGTAATCGCCGCGGCATACGACGCCACCGGCGGAATCGTCATCGTCGACGAGGCCTACCACGAATTCATGCCCGACGAATCACCGCGCGCGACAACGCTGCTGCCCGGCCGATCACGACTACTCATTTCGCGCACCATGTCGAAAGCGTTCGCCTTCGCGGGTGCACGGGTCGGATATCTCGTCGCCGACCCCTCGGCCATAGACGCACTGCGACTCGTGCGACTGCCGTACCACCTCAGCGCGTTGACCCAGGCGGCGGCGACCGCCGCCCTCGCGCACGCCCCGACTATGCTCGC
>JACCDN010138355.1_pt1 | contig 12515 bp, 10 predicted proteins | sample 7441691 | NCBI WGS metagenome assembly JACCDN01 (sample SAMN15323439, study PRJNA562643) | freshwater metagenome | isolation source: river surface water | place: USA:Blue River Watershed | collected 2017-08-16 | reverse complement strand
CGATGCCAAAAGGACTCATTGCCTGTAAGAGTGGTCCATTGATGGCGAGCGCCGGCGATTTGAATGTGACATTCCATGGCTCTGGTGGCCACGGATCCATGCCGTGGCTCAGCAAAGACCCAATCACACCAATGGTCGAATCGATTACTGCTTTGCAAAACCTTCTGAACAAGCAATTTGATCAGTTCGACCCGGTCATCATGAATGTTGGCTGGATTCGAGCAGGTGACGATGCCACCACCAACGTGATTGCCGACTCTGCCAGTTTCGGTGCAACCGTTCGAACATTTTCTGAAGAAAACACCAAGAAATTACACGAGCTGGCACCCAAGCTCATTCATAGCATCGCCGAAGGATTCTCAACCACCGCCGAGGTCAGCTTCGGCAGGGCCACCAAGGTCCTGATGAACGACTCCAAGGCAGTTGAGCGGGTGGAGCAGGTAGCTAAGCAGCTGGTGGGCGAGGCTGGCTACATGCCAATGCAGAAACCGATTGCTGGCGGTGAAGACTTTGCCTCAATCGTGGCAGAGGTGCCAGGTGCTTTTGTGTTTGTAGGGGCCTGCCCGCCGGAGATTGACTTCCAGAGCGCTCCTACCAACCACTCGGCCAAGGCCCAGTTTGATGACTCGGTCTTGCCGCTTTGCTCGGCGCTACTGGCAGCGCTGGCTTTTAGCCACCTGGGCTAAAGTTACGTTCTATTACTTGGCTACTTGATTCCAATCATTAGCTGCGCCATAGTTTGCTAACACTTATCAAACACGAAGGGTAGTCATGTCTGATTCAACGAACTGGGGCTTTGAGACGCTGCAGATTCACGCCGGTGCAACCAGCGATCCAGCCACCAACGCCAGAGCTGTACCTATTTACAAGACCACTGCATACACGTTCAACTCAGCTGAGCACGCTCGCAACCTCTTTGGTCTAGCGGAGTTTGGAAACATCTACAGCCGAATCATGAACCCTACCCAGGATGTGGCTGAGAAGAGAATTGCTGCCCTCGAAGGCGGAACTGCGGCCCTGCTTCTTTCAAGTGGTCAGTCGGCAACGACGTTTGCAATCTTAAACATTGCTCAGGCTGGCGACCACGTGGTTTCTTCCTCCACTCTTTACGGTGGAACCTACAACCTCTTCAAGTACACCCTTCCGAAGTTGGGTGTCGAGGTAACCTTCGTTGAAAACCAAGACGATGAAGAGGAATGGCAGAAGGCAGTAAGGCCAAACACCAAGCTGTTCTTTGGGGAAACCATTGGAAATCCGCGAGCCTCCATCTTGGACATTCGCAAGGTTGCAAATGTTGCGCACAAAAATGGTGTGCCACTAATTGTTGATAACACCGTTGCTAGCCCATACCTGATCCAGCCACTGAAGCACGGGGCAGACATCGTGGTTCACTCCGCAACCAAGTTTTTGGGCGGTCACGGCACAGTAGTTGCCGGTGTAATTGTTGATGGTGGAAAGTTTGAGTGGTCAAAGTCCGACAAGTTCCCAGGACTGACCCAACCAGACCCTAGCTATCACGGAGTTGTTTACACCCAGGCACTCGGAGATGGCATTGCCTACATCATCAAGGCTCGCGTGCAGTTGCTGCGCGACATTGGTGCAGCCATCTCGGCAGACTCTGCTTTCTCGTTGATTCAGGGGATTGAAACCCTGAGCTTGCGACTTGAGCGCCACGTAGAAAACGCAACCAAGGTTGCTCAGTGGCTAGAGGCACACCCACAGGTAGGCAAAGTGAACTACGCCGGTCTTGCTGGCTCTCCCTACCATCAGGCTCAGAAGACCTATGCTCCCAAGGGCGCTGGCGCTGTTCTATCTTTTGAAATTGTTGGCGGGGTTGAGGCTGGAATCAAGTTCGTCGATGCGCTGGAGCTGCACAGCCACGTTGCAAACATTGGTGATGTCAGATCACTGGTTATCCACCCAGCTTCCACCACCCACTCGCAGCTGAGCGAAGCAGACCAGCTAACAACCGGAGTAACCCCGGGGCTAGTTCGTCTCTCGGTTGGCCTCGAGACCTACGATGACATCATCGCTGATCTGCAGAAGGGTTTTGCCGCCGCAAAATAAATGGACTTTCAGATATCTGAAGACTCTGCTCCCTCGGAATTTATTTCCGAGGAGCAGCGTCGTCAGTTGGTTGGAAGACCACCCGCAACTGGTGCTTGGTTAGCCGGCGATCCAGTTGGCCACAGAAAGTTCTCTGAGCCATTTTCCATGACGCTGGAATCTGGAAAGCAAATTCAATCAGCTCGGTTGGCTTTTGAAACTTGGGGCAATCTCAACGCCGCAAAAGATAATGCTGTTTTGGTTCTGCATGCTCTCACTGGAGATAGCCACACAATCGGTAATTCTGGCGAAGGCCACCCCACCGCCGGTTGGTGGAACGGAGTGATTGGACCGGATCTCTACATCGACACCAATCGCTTTTTTGTTATTACTCCCAATGTATTGGGCGGTTGCCAAGGATCAACTGGTCCCAGCTCGCTCGATCCAAAGGGCCGCGAATGGGGTGCCAACTTTCCACAACTTACTATTCGTGACCAGGCGCAGTCATTTGCAATTTTGATGCAGCAGCTTGGGATCGAAAAGTATGTGGTGATTGGCGGTTCGATGGCCGGCATGCATGCACTTGAAATGGCAATTGAGTATCCGGAGCGAATCAGCAGATTGGGAGTTTTGGCCGCTCCCCCATATTCCACCGCTGATCAGATTGCACTAAATACTGTGCAGCTGGAAGCAATTCGATCGGATGAGAACTTTGCAGGTGGTTGGTACTACGACGCGAAACCAGGATTTGGTCCCCATCGAGGTTTAGCTCTTGCTCGCCGGATGGCACTTTTGAACTATCGCTCACCGCAAGAGCTAAACGAGCGATTCGGAAGAACTTGGCAGTCACAGGTCAGTCCAATTACCGAGCAAGGTAAATATGCGGTTGAGAGCTACTTAGACTTCCATGGCAATAAGTTCGTTCGGCGCTTTGATGCCAACAGCTATATCACTTTGGTTAGTGCGATGAATTCACACGATGTTGGCCGAGGCAGAGAGTCTGTCGTCTCGGCCCTGCACCAGATTAAGTGCCCAACTTTAGTGTTGGGAATTGAAAACGACCGACTTTTTCCAATCAGCGGACAAAAGTTGATAGCCGAATCAATCGGCGGTCCCCTGATTGGTGGGGAGCTGCAGATAATCCAGAGTGAATTTGGTCACGATGGCTTCTTAATTGAAACCCAAGCCGTCGGATCTCGCCTGCAGCAACTGCTGCTCTAGAGTTGAGGGCGTGAGTCTTCTTCGTCCAAAAATCGCAGTTTCATTCTTCTTTCTCTCTGGTGGCAGTGCGCTAGCTCTCTGGGCCGTACACATTCCTCTGATACAGAGAGTTACTAGCGTTGACTACTCAGTGCTTGGAGCCCTACTAATGCTCAGCGGAGTCGGCGGTTTTATCGCCATGCAACTGTTTGGTTACCTGGTTGACCATGTTGGCGCGAAGACAGCGACGAGAATTGGTGGAGTTGCAGTTGGTCTTTCCTTGTTGGGGCCAGCCTTTGCATTCAATCCATTTGTTTTGGGAGTAGCCATCCTTTTGCTTGGCTTCGGTATTGCCGGTGTTGACGTGGCAATGAACGCAGCTGCTTTGCAAGTTGAAAAAGAGAACTCACGTCCCATTTTTACTTTCTTCCACTTGTTCTGGTCAGTGGGTGGTTTGCTCGGTGCGGCGCTTGGATTCGCAACTATCTCAGCAGGTCTTAATCAAACACAAACCCTGCCAGTCGTTGGTTTGACTTTGGCAGTGATCGGATTGTTTATGGCCAATTGGCTGCTACCCAATAAGCCAAATGTCACCAGCGATCGGGCAACCGATAAGGAAAACTCGAAACAAAATCGCAGAGTCCTTGGCTTCGTGATTTTGGCAGGACTTATGAGCGCATCGGGGGCAATCATCGAAGGAGTTGCCCATGATTGGTCTGCCCTCTATCTCGTCGACATTCAACTAGTTGGTGCTGGGGTTGCAGCCTGGGGACTTGCCTCATTCAACATTGGAATGATTACTGGCCGACTCTTTATCGATCGCATCGTTGAGAAAAAGGGCAGAGGCTTCATTATTATTTGGGGTTCGCTTTCGGCGGCGGTAGCAATTGGCCTGCAAGCAATTGCCCCAAATCTGACATTCTCATTAATTTGTTGGTTCCTACTGGGTCTTGGCATCTCGGGCGTTGTGCCGCAACTATTTGCAGCTGGTGGAGAAATCGGTGAGGCATCACATTCAGGAAGAAACATGGCACGTGTAGTGGGCATCACCTACATCGGTGGACTAGCCGGTCCATCTGTAATCGGACTTCTAACCTTGGCAATTCCACTTAATTTCGCAATTGGTTGGGGTGCGCTGTTGGGATTGTTTATTGTTTTAGCCTGGCCAAGACTTCAGAAGATGGATAAATGAGCAAACTTTTCTCCCCTCTCAAGATCCGCTCGGTAGAAGTTAAAAACCGACTGTGGGTATCACCGATGTGCATGTACTCCTGCGAAAACAAAGATGGCGTGGTTGGTGATTGGCATCTAGTTCACCTCGGCGCCAGAGCAATCGGTGGAGCAGGCCTTGTAATGGTTGAAGCCAGTGGCGTAAATCCGGAGGGACGTATAACGCCGTGGTGTGCTGGTATCTGGAATGACGAGCAGGTAGTGGCTTGGAAGAGAATCACCAACTTCATCAAAGAAGCCGGAGCAGTAAGTGCGATGCAGCTGGCTCACGCTGGTCGCAAAGCTTCTGTTTACAGAAGTTGGTCAGGTTCTGGCTCTGTTCCAATCAGTGATGGTGGCTGGCAAACCTACTCCTCCACGGATGAAGCTTTTACGGGTTATGAAGCGCCTAGAAAACTAACTACCGAAGAAGTCTCTGGCCTAGTCGATGATTTCAGACAATCTGCCCGGCGAGCGATTGCAGCTGGATTTGACGTGATTGAAATTCACGCCGCACACGGCTATTTGATTCACCAGTTTCTCTCTCCAATTTCCAACAAAAGAGACGATAAATATGGTGGCAGCTTGGAAAACCGAGCACGCTTGCTTTTAGAAATTGTTGAAGCAGTGAGGTCTGAGATTGGCGAAGAGGTGCCACTGCTAATCAGATTCAGCGCAACTGATTATGTTGAGGGTGGCTGGGATCAAGAGCAGACTAACCAAGTCGCTAAGTGGGCATTTGAAAAAGGTGCCGACATGTTTGATTTGTCTTCTGGTGGCCTAATCACAGGTGTCAAGATTCCATCTGGTCCTGGCTATCAGGTTGAATTCAGCAAATCAGCCCACGCCGCTACCAGCGCCCCTGTTTCTGCAGTTGGTCAAATTACGGACGCTCAACAAGCGGAGCAGATTGTTGCCTCCGGTGAAGTTGATGTTGTGATGATGGCAAGACAGCTACTGAGAGATCCATACTTTCCACTTAGAGCAGCACACGAACTTGGTGTTGAGGTGGCTTGGCCAAGTCAATACGAAAGAGGAGTCTGGCCTAGCGCCTAGTGGCGTCTTCGATTTCTCCAACCAAGACTTCAATAATGTCTTCCAGGAAGAGACAGCCGGTAATTTTGCCATCCGCTGAGAAAGTGCGGGCAATGTGAGCGCCATACTTTCGCATCTGAGCAAGGGCATCTTCCAGCTCTGCACTCTCGGAAACTGAAATCAGAGTGCGCATGCGCTTTGACTGCAATGGCCTTGTGAACTTCTCAGAATCTTCAATCAGAGCATCTTTGATGTGCCAGTAGCCAACCAGATCTCCAGCCTCACTCTTTACTGGATAACGACTAAAGCCGTGCTCCGCAACTGCTGCTTGCAACTTCTCAGGCGTTGCGTCGGATGGCAACGTAATTAGTTGCTCGATTGGGTGCTTGATGTCGCCCACCACTTTTTCAGTGAATTCAAAAGCATTCGTAATCGTCTCAGAAGCATCAGCCAGAGTTCCGCTGCGCTGTGATTCCTCGACGATGTCTTCTACCTGGTCCAACGTGAAGGCAGAGTTAGCCTCATCGCGAGGAACAAACCTAAAGAGCCGAAGAATCATGTTTGAAATCTGATTTAGTACCCAGACCACCGGCTTGACTACCTGCGCCACTGCATAAAGCATCGGTCCAAGAATCAGCGCCGTAGAGGTTGGTAGTGAAATAGCTACGTTTTTTGGAACCATCTCCCCCAGCACCACGTGCAGGTAGGTAACCAGAATAAGAGCAACGATAAAACTCACAACTGATGCAGCCGCATAATCCAGCCCCAGTGCAGTGAATGGGCCTTCCAAAACGTATTTGATGGAAGGCTCAGCTATCACCAAAATCAACAGTGAAGAAACAGTGATACCAAGCTGAGCGGTAGCAAGCATCAAAGAAACGTTTTCCATCGCTTTCAGGGTTATCTTGGCTGCTGGATTTCCCTTGTCGGCGAGTGGTTCAATCTGAGCGCGTCTTGCTGAAATTACTGCAAACTCTGAGCCCACGAAGAAAGCATTAGAAACTAGCAGGGCGGCAAGCCAGATAAAACCAGAGAGGTCACTCGACATCTTCGCCTCCTGGTTGATACTTGATTCGATCGACTCTTCGTCCATCCATTCGGATTACCTTCAGCGCACCAGTCGGCAGTTCGACTACATCGCCATCTTGCGGAATCTTGCCGAGCTCACTCATCACAAAACCAGCGATGGTGTCGTAGTCCTCATCGTCGGCGATGTTCAAACCAATTTCTCTGAGCTCACTTGGTCGAGCAAGTCCGCTAAAGGAAGCAGAGCCATCGGAATACTGAACTATGTGAGCTTTAGTTCTATCGTGCTCGTCGGCCAATTCGCCGATTAGCTCTTCCACTGCATCCTCCAGCGTGGCAATGCCAGCAGTTCCGCCGTACTCATCAACCACAACACCAAACTGCAATCCTCTTCCGCGTAAGGTGAGAATGAGTCGATCCAGTGGCATAGTCTCCGGAACACGAATCGGTTCGACCATGATTGCCGTAATTGGAACCTGCGAGCGCCGCTCCAGCGGAATAGCAACGGCGTTCTTTACGTGCGCTACACCAACAATGTCATCTGAGTCTTCGCCAAGGATTGGAAATCTAGAGTGTCCAGTCTCTCTGGCAAGTGCCACCAAATCAGCTGCAGTTTGCTCGCGCTCCAGGGTTTGCATCTGTGGTCTTGGGGTCATGATGTCACTGGCCAAAAGCGAAGTCATGGAAAGAGTTTTTTCAAGCAGCTTCGCAGTGTCGCTCTCCAATGTTCCCAGATTGGCCGAGCGTCTGACCAATGAAGTTAGCTCCTCGGCTGTTCTTGCAACTGACAACTCTTCCTTTGGCTCAATTCCAAATCTGCGAAGAATCCAGTTTCCGTTCTCATTCAAAAAGACGATCAACCACTTAAAGACGAACGTGAATCCAAGCTGAAATGGCGCAACCGCCTTGAGGACTTTCTTTGGCGAACTCAACGCCATGTTTTTCGGAACCAACTCACCCAATAAGAAGGAGATCACCGTAGCGATAGTCATAGCCAGGATTACTGCTAAAACCGAAACGCCGTCTTCGCTCAAGCCAAGTCCTGAGAGTGACGGGACTAGCAATCTCGAAAGAGCCGGTTCCGCCACAAAACCAGTTAGCAAAACAGTCAGGGTAATGCCGAGCTGAGCCGCTGAGAGCTGGGTAGCGGTGGTCTTCACCGCCTTGATTGAACGATCCAGACCCCGCTCGCCGGCATCGCGCTTTGACTCAAGGTCAACCCGGTCAACGTTGATGATGGCGAACTCGCTGGCTACGAAGAGCCCCGTGCCTGCGACAAGCAGGGCCCCAAACAGGAGTATGAGGTAATCGCTCAAGCAATCACCTTAGGAAAGCGTTTATCGTGCTCCATTTCAGAAAACACTATAGCCGCTGGATTGGTTAGACTTACGGCGTCCGCCAGCAAGTAAATAAGGGGAAAGATTGTCCTCCAACCCAGGCAATACGCAGGCTGATTTCGGTGCAAATGAGTGGTTAGTAGCCGAAATGTATGCCCAGTGGCTCGAAAACCCAGATTCTGTAGACAAATCATGGATTCCAATCCTCGAGCGCTACTCACAATCCCAATCAGGTCAACCAACTCCCCCACCAGCCACTCAAACGACTTACTCACAACCCACTCCGACCGAAGCCATCACCATGCCAATTGCCAAGGCAACTGACACTGGATCATTCACGGCTCCTGTCCCTGCAGACCTTCCTGCTACTGGCTCCATGCCAGTGGTTGAGCAAGACGAAGAGCCGCAACCTGAAATCAATATTTTGCGCGGAATGGCAAAGACCCTAGCTTCCAACATGGACGCATCGCTCAGCGTGCCAACTGCGACCAGCGTTCGCCAACTTCCTGCAAAGGTGCTAATCGATAACAGAATTGTTGTGAACTCACACCTAAAGCGCACCCGCGGTGGAAAAGTTTCATTCACCCACCTAATTGGATATGCGGTCGTCCAGGCATTAAAGGAATTTCCAAGTCAAAATGTTTACTACGACGAGATTGATGGAAAACCTGCCGCAATCACACCGCCAAACATAAATCTCGGCCTCGCTATTGATATTCCCAAACCAGATGGCACTAGAGCGCTACTAGTTCCAAATATCAAAAAAGCCCAAAAGCTAAACTTTGCTGAATTCCTAGCCGCCTATGACGATCTAGTAACGCGGGCCCGCGACAATAAATTGTCAGCAGATGACTTTGCCGGCACAACAATTTCGCTAACGAACCCAGGTGGCATCGGAACAGTTCACTCTGTTCCGAGACTGACCAAGGGGCAGGGCTGCATTGTCGGTGTTGGTGCTTTGGAATACCCAGCTCAATTCAAGGGGCTAAGCGAAGAACAGTTGGCCGAGCAAGGCATCGGTAAAGTCCTGACCCTCACCTCCACCTATGACCACCGCGTCATCCAGGGAGCTGGTAGTGGAGAATTTCTAAAGATTGTTGAAGAACTGCTGCTTGGTGAGCGCGATTTCTACGTCAAGATTTTTGCCGACATGCGAATCCCCTACACCCCGGTGGTTTGGGTAAGTGACTTCCACTGGGATTTGGCGGACCAGTCTGGTAAGAACACCAGAATTCAGGAATACATCAATGCATTTCGTGAGCGCGGCCACCTGATTGCTGATATTGATCCCCTGGAATACGTTCAGCGCTGGCACCCTGATCTGGATATCAGAAACTACGGTCTCTCGCTCTGGGATTTGGATCGAACTTTCAAGACCGGTGGTTTTGGCGGCCGAGTAAAAGCCAAGTTCCGCAACATGCTTGGCATCCTGCGCGATACCTACTGCCGCACGGTGGGTATCGAATACATGCACATCGCAGATCCAACTGAGCGCAAATGGTTCCAGGACACCCTAGAGCAGCCATATCGAAAGCCTTCTAAGGAAGAGCAATTCAGAATTCTTGCCAAACTAAACGAAGCAGAAGCTTTTGAAACATTCCTTCAAACGAAGTTCGTAGGTCAAAAGCGCTTCTCACTCGAAGGCAGTGAATCACTTATTCCAGCTCTAGATCAGATTCTGCAGGCGGCAGCTGATGCGAGCCTGGAAGAGGTTGCAATTGCCATGGCTCATCGTGGTCGTCTAAATGTTCTGACCAACATTGCCGGTAAGACATATGGCCAAGTGTTTAGAGAATTCGAAGGCAACACCGACGCTAAGGGCGTGCAGGGCAGCGGAGACGTGAAGTATCACTTGGGAACTCATGGCACCTTCACCTCAGCTCACGGAACATCCGTCAAGGTTTACCTTGCGGCCAATCCATCTCACCTAGAAGCTGTAAATCCAGTGCTAGAAGGAATCGTTCGAGCCAAACAGGATCGACTAGGTAATCCAGAGAATTATCCGATTTTGCCAGTTCTAATTCATGGCGATGCAGCTTTTGCAGGTCAAGGTGTGGTTCCTGAGACCATGCAGTTCAGCCAGCTAGAGGGTTACAAAGTAGGCGGAACAATTCACGTAATCGTGAACAACCAGGTTGGTTTCACCACCTTGCCAAAGGATGCCAGAACCTCCACCTATGCCACCGATTTTGCCAAGGGCATTCAGGCTCCGATTTTCCACGTCAATGGCGATGATCCAGAGGCTGTGGTGAGAGTTGCTCAGATTGCCTTCGACTACCGTCAAAAGTTCAACAAGGACGTGGTGATGGACATCATCAGCTATCGTCGCCGCGGTCACAACGAAGGTGATGATCCTTCAATGACTCAACCGTTGATGTATAACCTGATTGAAGCCAAGCGCAGCGTCCGCACTCTCTATATGGAGAACCTGGTTGGTCGAGGAGATATCACCCAAGCAGAATTTGATCAAGCGAACGCAAACTTCCAGTCAACTCTGGAAAACGCCTTCGTAGAAGTTCACGAAGCAATGAGCCAGCCCGTTGCGCTACCTGAGCGACCTATCGGCATTGGAACCACCGCCAGCGAAAAGCAGGAACTGGCTAGACCAACTGCAATCGCTAAAGAAGTAGTTGAGGCAATCGGCAACGCTCACGCCAATTTGCCAACTGGCTTCACCGTTCACCCCAAGCTCGCGCAGCTTCTGCAAAAGCGGGTGGAGATGAGCCGCGAGGGTGGAATTGACTGGGGCTTTGGTGAACTGCTTGCCTTTGGTTCGCTTCTGATTGAAGGCACCAAGGTTCGCCTAGCTGGTCAGGATGCCAGACGCGGAACCTTCGTTCAGCGTCACGCCACATTCTTTGACAGAGAAACCGGAGCTGAGTGGATGCCGCTGAGCTTCATTACTGAACAGCAGGCGCAGCTTCAGGTCTATAACTCGCTGCTTAGCGAATACGCAGCCATGGGATTTGAGTATGGCTACTCAGTTGAAGAGCCAAATGCGCTGACACTGTGGGAAGCACAGTTTGGTGACTTTGCCAATGGTGCACAAACCATCATTGATGAATTTATTTCCTCTGGTGATCAGAAGTGGGGTCAGCAGTCCTCGCTAGTGCTGCTTCTCCCCCACGGCTACGAAGGACAGGGTCCAGATCACTCATCGGCCAGAATCGAAAGATTCTTGCAGCTGTGTGCTGAAAACAACATGACGGTTGCGCAGCCTTCAACGCCGGCAAGTCACTTCCACCTGCTGCGCAGACAGGCTTATGCCACTCCGCGCAGACCGCTGGTTATTTTCACGCCTAAGTCAATGCTGCGACTAAAGGCCGCTTCCAGTGAGGTGAGCGACTTTACCAATGGCGCTTTCCAACCACTCATTCAAGATCAGCAAGGATTGCAGCCGCAGAGCGTCAAGAAAGTATTGTTCTGCTCCGGCAAGATTTACTGGGAGTTATTGGCAGAGAGTCAAAAGCGCGCCAGTGGCGACACGGCAATCATTCGCGTTGAACAGCTCTACCCAACACCGGTTGAAGAAATGAAGCAGGCAATTGCGCAGTATCCAAATGCTGAGCTTCGTTGGGTGCAGGATGAGCCAGCCAACCAAGGTCCTTGGACCTACATGGGTCTGTTTATGTCTAAGTACGGAATTAACCTCAAGGTTGTTTCCAGACCTGCCTCGGCATCTCCCGCCACCGGTTCCAGCAAGCGTCACGCTGCTGAGCAAGCGGATGTCATTGCCCGGGCGTTTGCTGACTAATGCGCAATATTCGAGTAGTCGTTCTCGGTGACGAGCTACTAACCGGCGTAGGCGATCCCAAGGGTCTGGGCTGGCTGGGAAGAGTGCAGGCACGGATTCCGCAAGGAGATGATGTTGCTGTTTTCCCACTTGCCAAGATTGGCGAGACCACTGCGCAATTACTAGATCGCTGGCAAGCTGAAGCTCTACCGAGATTCAGCAAAGAAACTGAAAACTATTTGGTGCTAGCTCTTTCCTCGCAAGACATTCTGGCTCAGACAACTATCTCTCGTTCGCGCCTGAATTTGGCATCTCTACTAGATGATGCAATAAGAGAAGGTGTAAGTGTGTTTGTGGTGGGACCAACCCCAACCGGAGTCAAAGAGTATGACGCTGAAGTTAGTGAACTAAGTGCAGGCTTTGCTGATGTGGTGAAGCGCAGACAACTGAAATATGTCGACTGCTTCAACCCTTTGAAAGAACATGAGGGCTGGTTGGCTGAGGTTTCCAATCACCCGAGGCGACTGCCTGGTCAAGTGGGTTATGGCTTGATGGCGTGGCTGGTTCTAAATAAGGGTTGGTTTGAGTGGCTGGGGATGACTGAGCCTCAGTCGTGATCCTGAATCTCGCGCAGGCGCTGCTTCACTCGCTCCGCTAGCTCTTCGGTTGGGGCCTCGTCGCAGGAGCGCTGGATGACCTGGTTGAAAACCACCTCAATGTCATAGTGCTTCTCACAGGACTCGCAATTGGCGATATGAGAAGTAATTCCCGCTAGGTCATCGTCCTGCAGCTCGGAATGCAGGAATTCATGGACGTTGCGCTTTACTTCCTCGCAGTCAACCTGCTTCATTCCTGCACCTCCTCAGTCTGGTAGCCCTCTTGTTCTGCGTATTCATGCAACAAAGTTCTAAGCATTTTCTTCCCGCGGT
>JACCDN010081222.1_pt1 | contig 12517 bp, 12 predicted proteins | sample 7441691 | NCBI WGS metagenome assembly JACCDN01 (sample SAMN15323439, study PRJNA562643) | freshwater metagenome | isolation source: river surface water | place: USA:Blue River Watershed | collected 2017-08-16 | reverse complement strand
TTTATATTTATTGAATTACCAAAATTCAAGAAGAAAATAAATGAATTAGTAACGCTTGAAGAAAAATGGTGTTATTTCTTTAAGCATGCAGATGAGAGTACATTTGCCGAAATACAGTATCTTTCTGGTCAAGATCCAATTATTGGGCGAGCGTTTGAAGCAATAGATCAAGCTAGCTGGAGCGAAGAAGAATTACGCACATATGAGCGCATAACTAAGACAGATCTTGATAATTTAGCGGTAGAACAGCAAAAGATTGAGGATGCTGAAGCCAGAGGAGAAGCCAGAGGAGAAGCCAAAGGAGAAGCCAGGGGAAAAATAGAGATAGCCCGCGCTATGCTATCAGATGGAGATTCAATGGAAAAAGTAGCAAGAATTACCGGTTTGTCGGCGGGTGAGATTAATAAACTTATTTGAGAGCTATTAAATTCTCAAGAAAAAATAACCATCAGCTTCTATCATGACTATATATTTTGCCTTCAGGCGCAGAGACTAAATAGTCTCTCTGCCAAAGTTCTGTGAGTCTGTTAGGATAAGGGGTAGAAGAGATAAAATGTTAATCAAACGACTATAGACGTTGTATCCACAAAGGTGTAAGCATGAGGATCGCTGAATATTTTTCTTAAAAACTGATTATTTAAATTATGGCTGGTTTTATAGCCGTTAACTTTACCAATAAAATGTGCTCCTGCTGTATATAAATCGCCCATCAGGTCAAGCATTTTATGGCGGACAAACTCGTTTTTATGACGAAGCCCTTCATGATTGAGGATAATATCTTTATCGATACCAATAGCATTATCAAGAGAAGCGCCTTTAGCTAGTCCTCTGCTTTGTAAATAGTCAAGATCCTGCACAAATCCAAAAGTTCTTGAATTTGCTATATCATCTTTAAAATTATGTTCAGACGAGAAAATATGTTTTTGTTTACCAATGATTTTACTTGGAAAATCAATTGTTAAGTCAATTACCATATTGTCTAATGGAGTGGCAAAAATTTCAGTGCCAGAATCTTCAACTCTTATTTCTTTAAGTAATTTTAAGTGTTTTCGAGGGGCATTTAAGACCTTTGATCCAGCGCATTCGAGCATAAATACGAACGGTTTGCTACTACCATCCATTATTGGTACTTCCATACCATCAATTTCAATAATTAGGTTATCAATACCACATCCCCAAATTGCTGCCATTAAATGTTCAATCGTTGAAACATGAATATCAGAGTTATTTTTTATAGATGTTGACAAAGAAGTATCAAAGACATTTGTATAGCTAGCTAAAACTTTATTATCTACAGCAGAAACATCTGTTCTAACAAAAACAATACCAACATCTTTGCTGGCTGGTTTTAGGGTCACTTGAGTTTTATTACCCGAATGCACACCAATACCAAAACAACTTATTGGATTTTGAATGGTTAGTTGCTTCATCATATTACTTAAATATTACACATGCTATAAATAGCTATAGTATCGATTATATACCTAGTCAGTAGCAAATAAAATTTTGTTACATAATATTTCGGCACAAGAATTAAAGTAGAATAAACTTGAATTTTATCTACTAAATAATAGTCAATATAATTAACTATTATTTCTTAAAAATTGCACTTTAAGCCATTTGCTGCTATTGATATGATGTTAGCTTAGTATATTATATTTATTAAATAAAATTATGCAAAAACAAATTATTATTTTGGCTGCTGGAAAGGGCAGCAGAATGAAGTCCGATTTACCTAAGGTGATGCACAAAGTTGGTGATAAATCTATGCTCCAAATGGTTGTAGACAATGCTTATGCTGTTACCAAAGATCTAATCTTAGTATATTCAGATCATATTAAAAAATATATATCCATTTTTGAAGATAAATGCAAGTTTGCTCTTCAGCAAGAACAACTAGGAACTGCTCACGCGGTATGGGTTGCCAATCCTTTAATTAACAATAATATACAAAATGCTGTCATTTACGGAGATAATCCTTTAATTACTCCGCAAATAATTACGGAGTTGTTTAACCATCTTGAAGCCTCAAAGGCAGCTATAGCTACTTTAGTGTTCGAGCATGAAGAACCAAATGCATATGGTAGAATAATTCTTGATGCAAATGGTAATTTCAAAAAAATAGTCGAATTTAAAGTGGCTAGTGAGTTAGAAAAAGAAATAAAATTATGTAATTCTGGCATCATGGCTTTTGCTCCGGGTATTTTAGAAAAGTATCTGCCTGCGTGTGTTAATCAACTACAAAATTATTCAGCTAATGAATTATACTTAACTGCAATAGTCGAAATTTGCAGCAACGCTGACGAGAAAGTTACATATTATACTTCTAAAAATCATCAATTGGTTATAGGTGTTAACACTCAAGAAGAATTAGAGTTTGCCAATAAGATTATTAACAACCCCAAGCCACTTGTTTAAATTTTAAAATATTATGAAAAAACCATCTATCAATAAACCATTATTAATAATCGATGGTTACGGATTCGTCTTTAGAGCATATCATGTTCAACCTCCATTAACATCGCCTGATGGGCAGCCAGTTGGAGCTGTTTATGGTTTTACATCGATGCTTTTAAAAATAATTAATGATTTTAAACCAGAATATGCTGTTGTAGTTTTAGATAGCAAAGGTAAAAATTTTCGCCATGATTTATTTCAAGAATATAAAGCAAATCGCCCGCCCGCTCCAGAAGATCTTATTTCTCAGCTACCGATAATCCAATCAGCGGCTAAAGCGCTTAATTTTTCTGTGCTTAACAAAGAAGGTTTTGAAGCTGATGATATCATTGCTACTATAGCCAAAAATTGTAATTATAATAATCATGAGGCTATAATAATTTCATCTGACAAAGACTTGCTACAGTTAATGAATGATAAAATAAAAATCTACGACCCAGTAAAGTCACGATTTATATCAGAAGATGATGTATTAGCGAAATTTGGAGTCTTGCCAAATAAAGTTAGAGAAGTTCAAGCTCTAATAGGAGATACCTCGGATAATATCCCAGGAGTAAAAGGAATAGGACCAAAAACTGCCTCTGAATTAATAAATAACTTTGGAAATTTAGAAAATATCTATAAGTCTATTGACCAAATTAAAAATACAAGACAACGAGAATTGCTCCTTAATTATAAAACAGAGGCTCTCCTTTCTTGGCAGTTAGTTGGATTAGATACAGAAGTTGATATTCCTCAAAATTTGACCTCATTTTCTTGGGCACTTAAAGAAGGATCAGAAATTACCGAGTTTATTATAAAGCATGGATTTAGATCTCTTAGCAAAAGGATTGAGAATTTGTTCAATATAAAAATAGAACATAAGCTTGAGAATAATAATCCTCATAAACTAATATCAAGCGGTTCGGAACTCAAAAAAATCACTATTAATTCAAACGAGCTATTATCTGAATTAGAGAATAGAATATTTAACACTGGCATAATATCAGTAGCATTTCAAGAAGAAAATTCAAATATTATCGTTGCTATTGCTCTTAAAGATCAAATTTATTTACTTAATTATGATCTGCAAAAATCAGCACAGACGGCAGATCTATTTTCTTACGCTCAAAAAGAGTCTGTGTCTTCATGTTATAACGATTTTATCGACAAAATATTCGCTGATTATTCTATAAAAAAAATTACAATTAACCTTAAAAACTTATATAAAAAATTCAATAACTTGCAAAATAGTTTTGAAGACTTAATTCTGATGGATTATTGCCTTCATGCTGGCAAAAAGCCAAAATCTATTCATGAAATAATACATCACTATACCCAAAACAATATTGACAGCTCTTTGTCTGATATAGATATAGTGCCTTACTTTTTTGAATGCTACGAGAGAATGCAAAATCAACTTTTTCATGAAAAAGCTTTGCATCTATATAAAACTATAGACCTACCTTTATGCAGAATCTTGCATTATATGGAGATAAAAGGTGTTAAAATAAACATCGCTTATTTACAAAAATTATCGGCAGAATTTCAACAAGAAATAAAAATCCTAGAAAAAGAAATTTTTAAATTTTGCGGAGAAGAATTTAATATAGCCTCTCCAAAACAACTAGGCAAAATATTATTTGAAAATCTAAAACTACCATTTTCAAAAATTTCTAGTAAAACAAAATCTTACGGTACTAGTGTAGAGATATTAGAAAAATTAAGTGAAGAAGGACATAGCATTGCCGATTTACTCTTAAAATACAGGCATCTAGCAAAATTAAAAAACACTTATACCGACAACTTACCTAAACAAGCAGATCCAGTAACTCATAGAATTCATACTAGTTTTTTACAAACTTCTACTACTACTGGCCGTTTAAGCTCGCATAATCCAAATGTTCAAAACATACCCATTCGTACTAAAGAAGGTAATAATATAAGAGCAGCTTTTGTTGCTTTGGCAGGTTATAAGCTAATTTCGGCAGATTATTCTCAAATTGAATTAAGGATCTTAAGCCATGTTGCAAATATAGAACCTCTTAAACAAGCTTTTATTAATGGCAAAGATATACACACACTAACGGCAAGTCAAATTTTTGGGATAAATATTGATGAAGTAACGCCAGAACTAAGACGTAACGCTAAAGCCATTAATTTTGGTATTATTTATGGTATTAGCTCATTTGGGCTGGCAAAAAACCTCAATATTAGCAAAAAAGCAGCTGCAGATTATATAGCAAAATATTTTCAAGAATATCCAGGAATTCAAGAATATATGTCAGATACTGTCAATTTCGCCAGGAAAAATCTTTATGTAGAAAATCTTCTTGGCAGAAAATGCTATATACCAATGATTAATGATAAAAACCATAGCTTGCGTTCTTTTTCCGAACGTGCTGCTATCAATGCTCCAATGCAGAGCCTTACTGCTGATATTACTAAAATGGCGATGGTTACCATAGATAAAGAGTTACAAGCAAATTCTTTTAAGACGAAAATGATTCTACAAATTCATGATGAACTAGTATTTGAAGCTCCAATATCCGAGGTCGAATCAGTAACCAAATTGATAAAATCTGTAATGGAAAATGCTATTACTCTTGATATACCAACCAAAGTTGATATATCTTATGGCGATAACTGGCAAGAGATATAGTCATTAGACCTCCTGCATAACTTCATTAAACTTCTTTGGAAACTCTACTACTATAGTTTTAGATTGAATTAACTAAGCGCGAGGAGCGAAGCGTATGGGGATAATATGGGGATAATACGTAAGCAATGAGAGGGCGACGTAGCTAGTTGGAATAAAAGGCATATATTAATACATTCCGGTTCTGCGGGCTTAAAACGTCTATAAATCGCCTCATCATAACTACTTATCTTAAGCTGCGCCATACGCTGCGCTTTTTTTAGAAGCTGATTTCTAAAAATTCCTTATTTATTTATGGGTTATGCAAGAAGTTTATTTATTTTACGGTTCTTTGTAAAACACGTTTGAATTCCAGTAATAATGTGGCAAATTCTACTAACTCAAAATTTTTGTATGGGATAAAGATAACGGCTAAATCTGATAAATCAAAATTGTTGTCGTTGAGCATTATTCTCATCAAATGTCTTATTCGACGTTTAATTTTATTTCTAATGCAAGCCTTTTTTGAAATTTTCCTACTAACTTTCATTCCTAAAAACGTAGGATGGCTAGTATCTGTTTGAATCAAATTGAAGTTTTGGGCAAGCACGACCATAAAATACGGACTAGACGCCCTTTTGCCTTTTGAATTAACTAAATCAAATTTTTGCTGATTTTTTAAAGAATAAAGTGGCACAATTATGCGGTTAATTTTTTTCTGCCTTTAGCTCTGCGATTTTTTATGACCAATCTACCACCGACTGTCTCCATTCTTGCCCGGAAACCGTGCCTTCTTTTTCTTACTAACCTACTAGGTTGAAATGTACGTTTCATATTACCAAACTTACTTAAAAATTATTTACGCTAAAAACAACACCCAAACCTAACAAAAATTGTTTCATCTGTCAACTCAAAAATCTTGACAAGGAGGTTTATATCATTAGTTTTATATAAGATTGGCAGACAAAAATAAAATTATGACAAGTTCACTGATATCATCTCAAATAACATCTCAATTTGATTCATCAATTTTTCAAGATGTATGGCAGTATGGCCTAGTTAATATTTCTGGCAATGATATAAAAATAAGCAATATTATTATATCCTTAATATTATTCTTTACTGGATTAAGATTTTCGAAAAAACTAACCAAATTTATTTTACCAATAATATTCAAAGACTTACATAATGACCAAGATCTAATATATAACGCAGAAAGGATAATTTTAAGTATATTTTGGGGTATTACATTACTTCTTTCATTGCAAATAGCAAATATTCCTCTTGCTATATTTGCGTTTATTGGTGGAACTCTTGCAATTGGTATTGGCCTTGGTGCTCAAGGATTCGTAAATAGTTTGATAAATACTATAATAATCATGCTAGAAAAACCCATAAAAATTGGAGATATTATAGAGATCCAGGATGTTATTGGTAAGGTAAAATCGGTAGGTATTAGGTGCGTGAGCATCAGTAGTTTTAATAATGGTGAGGTATTAATACCTAATATAGTCTTTATGCAGAATAAGCTTTCTAAATGGTCCTGCGATGGGAAAATCAGATACTCGATATACGTCAACGTACCAAAAAAAGAAGATATGAAAATAGATCATAATTTGGTCATTGAGCAGCTAACGATGGCAACTAAAGATCTAAATTTATCATTATCGGCGCTTGAACCTGAAATTTATTTAACTAAAATTTGCGAATCGGAATACCAATTTCTTTTGAAATTTCTTTGCAATTTAAAGTCTATGAAGGCACCTGAATTAGTAAAAGACAAAATAAATTTTGCATTACTTAAACATCTCAATATGCCTTTTAAGGTAGAGTATTCTGAAAATTTAGAACATTATGGCGCAGTAAAGCAACCATAAGTCTTTGACAACTCTCGGTGCAGAGAATATATTTGCTTAAAAACCCACAATAGGTTAAGATAAACCGAGCCAAAATGATTTGGCGAGGCTTGCCAATTCTGATGTAACTATGACATCGCAAATCCTGCGTGCTCTACAAAAGCGTGGGCTTATTTTACGTAAGCAAATAGATGGGGATAAAAGGTGAAATATTCCAGCCTATCACCTGCAGATAAGAAGCTCGTCAAAAAAGCCGCTGAAATTATGAAAACAAATGAGAAAGAATATTTTGCGCCAGTAGAAAAAGATATGGGACAGTGTTTAACTTATCTGAAGATTTTAACCCACCTACGCTCTACGAGCTTCGGAGTGCAGGCACGCGTTAAAGAGATTAATCTGCTATGAAAATCACTTTTGCTCCCTTGGCCAAATCCCATTTTCCGTTACTGTTAAAGTGGCTGGAGACGCCGCACGTCAAAAAATGGTGGGATCAGGATGTGACGTATTCAATGGAGTTGGTGAAAGAGAAATTTGGCAAACATATCTCTGGTATTGCTCTTTCAAAAAATCCAGGCAACAAAACATATGCTTATATCATCTGTGTTAACAAAGAAATGATAGGTTACATACAGGCTTACAATGCCCATGATTTTGCTCATGAGAATGGCTTAGATTTAAGCGCTATTTCTGGCCTTGTATGCGGTATAGATTTATTTATTGGAGAATCATCATTCACGCGCAAAGGATTGGGAGCGAGTATTTTAAATGAATTTGAAAAACAGATATTAGCCCCACATTTTGATTGGTGTCTAATTGATCCATCAAAAGACAACCTAGTTGCAATTAACGCTTTTACAAAGGCTGGATTTAAAATATTTCAGCAATTTCAAACAGAATCTAATATTTGGATGTTAAAGGATTTATCCTCAAGAAATGAACCACTAGCAACCATCCAAAAACTTATTAAAGAACGCTACGCGGATGCCAAAGCAGTATTCTGGGCAGGATCAGTTTCTGAAGATAGCGGCACAAGTACATCTGATTTGGACCTTGTTATTGTTTATGAAATCTTGCCACATGCTTATCGGGAAGCTTTTATTTACGATGGTTGGCCAATTGATGCATTTATTCATGATCTAGATACCTTGCGGTATTTCTGCGGCAGGCTTGAGGCTAGTGATGGCAAACCCGCGCTCATTAATATGATCCTTAAGGGCCAGGAAATTTTACCTCAAAACTCTGTGAGCATCGAAGCTAAGGCTATCGCAGATAGTGCTTTAGCAAATGGTCCGGATGTATGGACTAAGGCTCAAATAGATAAAGAGCGTTTTCTAATCACAGATATTCTAGATGATATTAAATCCCCTAAAAACAAAGAGGAGCAAATAACCTCTGCGGTGCATTTGTTTGAACCGCTCTTGCAGTTTTATTTCAGGACTCAGAAAAAATGGACTGCCAGCGGTAAATCTTTGATACGACTTTTAAAACAAGAAAATCCAGAGCTTGTTGAAGAATGGACGGCAGCTTTTAAAGTTCTGGTACAAACAGGTGATTCTACAGCGGTTGAGACGGTTGTGACTAAGATATTGGAACCACATGGTGGTTACTTGTGGGATGGTTTTAGATCTGATGTACCAGCAGACTGGAAAGTGCTAGATGAAAATAAAATCCTCGATGAACTTAAAATCGATGGAGGTGGCGCATGAGTAAGAATAATATCCATGTTTTAAGCCGGGGCGTGATAATAGATCAAGATCATATTTTGCTTTGCAGAACCCTTGACCTGCCTATCAGTTTTTATTTTCTTCCGGGTGGTCATGTCGAGCATGGTGAATCGGTTGAAACATCGCTCCTTCGTGAATTAATGGAAGAAACTGGCGCTAATTGCAAGATCAAGAGATTTTTAGGATGTTTAGAATACAGCTTTGAACCAGGTCATAGCAGTATCTGTCACAACCATGAATATAATTTTATTTTTGAGGCTGAATCAGAATCTTTGAAAATTGAAAAGAAAATACCGCAGCTTGAAGCTCATATTGAATTAATTTGGATGCCTTTGCATCAATTATCTGAAATTGATTTTAGAGCCGAGCCGCTGCGAGAGCTTGTACCACATTGGTTAAGATCATCAACTTCAGATGTTTTTAGGAGCGTGATGATATGAACAATCTCACTCACAGAAAAGCAAGAATTGCTGATTTACCACGCCTTGTAGAGCTTCTCTTAGAAGATGAATTAGGGAGCACGAGAGAATCAAAATCATCTGAACTTGATAAAAACTACATCAAAGCGTTTCATAAAATCGATTCTGATCCAAATCAATATTTAATGGTCATAGAAAATGGTGATGAGATTATCGGCACTTGCCACCTCACTCTTATGCCATCACTCACTTTTATCGGCAGTATCCGTATGCAAATAGAAGCTGTGCGAGTGACGGGCAAATACAGAGGCCGGAAAATAGGAAGCTGGATGTTTGATCAAGCGATTAGCTATGCCAAAGCTATGGATGTTTCTATTATTCAACTCACAACAAATAAAAAGAGACCACAAGCAAAACATTTTTATGAAAAGCTTGGTTTTGAGCCAAGCCATGAAGGCATGAAATTATATTTGAGGAAGACGCTATGACTAAAAATATTATCAACGTGGAATACAATAAGTTTTTACAGCGTCTTAAAGAGCGAGTTGCATCATCTAGATATAAAGCGGCTTTATCTGTCAATAGTGAGCTTACTCTGCTTTACCACCATATCGGCACGCAAATACTTCAGGCGCAAGAGCGCCAAGGTTGGGGAGCAAAAGTTATTGATCAACTATCGAAAGATCTTGCAGCTGAATTCCCAGAAATGAAGGGTTTTTCTACGCGAAATCTCAAATACATGCGCAAATTTGCGGCAGAATATCCGGATAGTCAATTTGTGCAACAAGCTGTTGCACAATTACCTTGGGGACATATTGTGACAATAATGTATTCTGTTTCAGATGAAGATGAGAGGATGTTCTATATCAATGAAGCAAGAACTAACGGATGGTCACGTAATATTTTATCAATGCAAATCGAGACCAATCTCTTTAAACGCCAAGGAAATGCAGTTACAAATTTCAAAGATAAATTGCCCTCTCCACAATCTGATCTCGCGCAAAATACGTTAAAAAATCCGTATTTATTTGATTTCTTAAGTCTTGGAAAAAATGCACATGAACGCGAAGTAGAAAAAGGGTTAGTCGCCCATATTGAAAAGTTTCTTCTTGAACTTGGCGAAGGTTTTGCATTTTTAGGTAGGCAATACCACCTTGAAATTGAAGATCAAGATTTTTACATCGACCTGTTATTTTACCATATCAAGCTACGATGCTTTGTGGTGATCGAGTTAAAATCAGGAAAATTTAAACCCGAATATGCAGGGAAAATGAATTTTTATCTCTCTGCTGTTGATGATCTGCTGCGTCATCCAGGTGATAATCCTTCAATTGGTCTTATTTTATGCCGCTCTAAAGTTGGTGTTGTGGCTGAATATGCGCTACGTGATATGACAAAACCCATAGGCCTTGCAGAATATAGACTACAAGATGCGCTGCCAGAAAGCCTTCAAACTGCATTACCAACGATTGAAGAACTTGAAGCTGAACTTGCAAAAGATTTGGGAGGTGATGATGAACGAGAATAATACAATCATTCGCACAACCAAGCTTTCTGATATCGACGCCATGGTTTCGCTCTCAAAAGCCAAGCGCATGCTTTACGAAAAAGCCCAGCCCCAGTTTTGGCGATATGCTGGAGAAAAAGGTGATAACACACAGAGACAGTGGTTTAAACAACTGCTGGAGGACAAAAATCATGTGATGTTTACTGCAGAAAACGACACCCAAGAAATCCTGGGATTTATTATTGGCAAGCTCATGCCTGCTCCAGAAGTTTATAATCCCGGCGGCCTAACATTGATGATAGATGATTTCTGCGTGCAATCCGAGAACCTTTGGCAATCTGTTGGGCATGAGTTAATCGGAACCGTCAAAACTGCAGCTAAGGTTAAAGGTGCAACACAAATACTTGTTGTATGCGGGGCTGCAGATCTGCCAAAACGGAAGTTCTTGATGGATCAAAATCTATCGATTGCATCTGAGTGGTTTGTAGGAGGTATAAAATAGCAAATACATACTTAGTCTTCTGCAATTTATCATATATAATCAACACTATAAATTATATATGATAGCATAATGAAGTTGATATTTTATCGCATCAACCTCACAATACTGAATTATTAAAAAATTTGCTGACTAAATATAAGCGTATTGCGATTACCTGCTTTGAAGCAAAAATTTCGCACTGTCATAGAAGCAAAATTGCCAATCTAATGAGAGAAGAGTATACGGTTAGTCATATATGAAAATTGAAAAAATCACGATGCTTATAACTGCAAAAACATATCCTACCGTTTCAAGTCGTTATAATGAAACAGTTTGCACAGCAGGCATTACAAAAGATGGATTATTTCGCAGGCTTTATCCGATATGTTATCGATCATTACCTAAATCTGAGAAATTTGCAAAATATCAATGGATTTCTTGTGATACCGTTCGTGATCTGCGCGATCCAAGACAAGAAAGTTATAAATTGCTTGGAAAAATAAAACCATTAGATATTATCACTACGAAAAAGGAATGGATCAAGCGTCGCAATGCTATTCTTTCAAATGTACAATTTGATTTGCAAAAAATTATCGAAATGGCCTATGATTCAAATAAATGGCGATCTTTATTTACGTTCAAACCCACTAAAATAATAAAATTTAATGTTATAGATTGTAGTTTTAATGAAAGAATTGATAGAAAAAAAGAAATTCTTCTTCACAGACTTGATGGAGTAGATTCTTTATAGCAAATTTAACGAGTATGCATGGTAAAAAACCTTTCCTAAATGACCCATGTATGATAAAGTGATAGCAAATTTAAATTTTAAGAATATATTAGTTATGAAAAAGTTGTTGCTTCTAGTATGTGTTATATTTTGTAATTATTCAGTAGCGCACGCTAATCTTGCTTATGAAAAAGGATATTGGATCGAAGAAATAAGTAAAACAGGCGTCCTTAATCACAATATGATAAGCAAACATTTCAATGTTTCTCCAAAATCCTTTGCAGAAAATATTTTTGGTGGTTCGGAAAGTGATATGGAGTCATGGCGTAAAACTACGCTTGTAATTGCAGAAATAATAAAAAATAATGAAGCTAACTTAAAGAGGCTTGATATTGCTGGATTTAATCATCCTGAATTTAATAATTTTTATATTAATACCCTTCTTGATGCTATTCTTCATAATAAAACTATCGTAGCTTTTACTTGCACACTAGCACCAGCTAATGGAGCATTTCATTTAGCAGATATAATAAAAAAGAATAAAACCATAAAAAGCATTCGGCTAGACGATTCAGATTTTAATGACAAAGGAGCGTTAGCCATAGCTCACTTTCTAAGTGCAAATAATACTCTACAAACATTAAAAATCCCGAATAGTAAATTTTCTATGTCATCTCGTGAAGCATTAAGAAAGGCCTGGTCTATAAATAAGGTAGAAGGTAGGCA
>JACCDN010648722.1_pt1 | contig 12518 bp, 5 predicted proteins | sample 7441691 | NCBI WGS metagenome assembly JACCDN01 (sample SAMN15323439, study PRJNA562643) | freshwater metagenome | isolation source: river surface water | place: USA:Blue River Watershed | collected 2017-08-16 | reverse complement strand
TTTCGGTTGGAGCAATAGTATATACCCAAGTTAATTTACCCGTTGCCTCTTCAAATAATGCATCATTTGCAACATGTTTTACTTGTATATCTTTATCACTCGACAATGGAACCTGATCTAATATTTCAATTTTAATGGCCTTAGTTTTACTATTTCTAACCGAAATTTCATAGCCTTGCATATAGTTCTTCGTGCTTCCTAATGACCTTTTAGAAGTAAATTCTTTTACCATTTTACGTTCCACTTTAATGCCTTCATCATTTCCTAAACTGATTTCTAACGAATCATCAATGGTTTGTGGTTCTAAATAGGTTTTTGTAACGTAATCGCCTTTCAAAAAGATGTTTGCTTCTCCTGATAATATTAAAAACGAATCCCAATCTTTAACACTCGCCATTAAATACGCCTTAGTGTCTAGCTTCGGAATAGTAACATATCTGTAAGTTGCTTTAGAACTATTACGTTGTATTTCTACAATTTTAAATTCACCATCCGACGCAATACTAAATGCTCTTGCTATAGCATATTGCACATTGTTGGCTTGCTCTACCATTTGTACTTCTGGTGGTGCAGCTCCAGTTACTAAACTACTGATGTTTCTTGTTTCCATTTTAGAATAAGCCACTGCATCTGCCATTTCTGTTTTATACATCGGACGTGGCATTGCATCGGCTAAACTTAAACGCCAATCATACAACTCTGGTTTTATAGAACTATTGATAGGGTTTCCGGTAGATAAAGTTAACTCTACATTATCCCAATTAACTCCTGTATTCTGACGGATGTTAGCTTTTAAAATAAAGGTGATCTCTTCACCAATGTCTGTTGAACGAATATCGTAAAATGGCGTCCAGCTTGCATCATAAACCAAATATTTCAAATTAATACGAACATTTTGTGCTTGAGCTAAACTTACTTTTACCCAAATTTGCTTATTGTTTTTACCCGATTGACGTTCTGCTAATTGTAATTGAAATACTTGTAGCTTCTCTGTATTAGCTTGTATAAGCTTATGTAATCTCAACGATTCTCTTTTTAATTCTGGTAGACGTTTGCGATATAAATCGGCCATATCTTCAATATCAACTACAGCCATGTTTTGCTTACTACTGATGTCTTTATTCGTAATTAATAAGTTCTCTTCCTGATCAATCGCATACTTGCGAATGTTATCCATATCTATAGCATTCCTGTAATATTCAATAGAATCTAATAATGCACTGTATTGCTTACCTCGTTTCTTTTGATCGAGGTTCCCTGTTTTACTCTCTACACTCAGAATCGTAAATTCTCCTTCTCCAGAAATCTGAACCGTATTTTCATCTAAGGAATTTGGTAACTCATCTATGATGATAGTATGATCCCCCTTTTCTATGGTTTGAGAAACTTTTGATTCGATTTGAGCAGCATTTCGAAATAAAATTACTTTTTGAACACGCTCGTTTTTAATGATATCGTCGGCATGAGCAAAAGTTAATGTGCTCATTAACAATGTTGTGAATATTATATTCTTCATTCTTCTGTTTTTTCTTTGATAACGACCAAAAATAGCAATTATTGGACGTTTTTGTTAATGTATCATTTTTTATAGATTCGCAGAAATATTATTAAACATTAATTAAATGAACATCAAAAAAGTATTGTTTGCATCGCTAGTAGCATTGCAAGCTTTTTCAGTAAAAGCGACTGACCCGGATGAGGGTATGTGGTTGCCGATGTTGATCAATAAGAATTACGATGAAATGAAAAAAATCGGATTCAGATTATCAGCAAGTGATATTTATAATGTAAATCAATCGAGTTTAAAAGATGCTATCGTATCGATGGGATTTTGTACAGGAGAAATGATTTCTTCAGATGGATTGATGCTTACTAATCACCATTGCGGATACGGAAGTATTCAATATAATAGTACGGTTGAGCACGATTACCTAACTGATGGTTTCGTTGCTAAAACCAAAGCAGAAGAATTACAATCACCAGAAATTGTGGCTTCATTCTTAGTGAGAATGGAAGATGTAACTCCTCAAATTTTAGCGGCTACAAGCGGTTTGTCAGATGTTGAGAAAGATGCTAAAATGAAAGAAGTAATTAAGAGTTTAACTTCTGAAGCAACAAAAGGAACACATTACCAAGCAGTAGTACGTGATGTATTTGGTGGAAATCAATATTTATTATTCGTTTACGAGCGTTTCACTGATGTTCGTTTAGCATTTGCACCTCCTTCTTCGGTAGGTAAATTTGGTGGCGATACGGATAACTGGATGTGGCCTCGTCATACTGGCGACTTTTCAATATTCCGTATATATATGGGTAAAGATGGAAAGCCAGCAGCTTATTCTAAAGATAACGTTCCTTACAAACCTAAGAAGCATTTAAACATTTCAATGAAAGGAATTAATGAAGGCGATTTTGCGATGATTATGGGTTACCCTGGTCGTACAAACCGCTATGCTTTCTCTCGTGAAATGCAAAATGCAGTTGAACGTACTAATCCTGCTATTATTAAATTAATGGGTAAGCGTTTAGAAGTGATGAAAGCTGATATGGATAAAAGTGATGATACTCGTATCAAATTAGCAGCTACTTATGCTTCTTTAGCAAACTCTTGGAAATATTACATCGGACAAAACGAAGGTTTAGTAAAGTTAGATGTTATTTCAGGTAAACAAGCTTTGGAAAACGACTTCAATACTTTTGCTAATTCAACCGATGCTTTAAAAACTAAATATGCTTCTGTAATGGGAAACATAAATACAGTTTATGATGAATTGAAAACATATTCTTTACGTAACTCGTATTATGGTTTAGCTGGTATGGCAGCAGTTAGTATTAGAATGTCTGATATGGTTAAGCCTATAACTGAGCAGTTGAAAAAAACTCCTGTTGATGATGCAGCTTTAAAAGCAGCTGTTGAAAAAGTTAAAGCAGATTTAGATGCAACTTATAAGGATTATGTTCCTACAAACGATCAGAAAGTATTCGCTGCTTTATTAACTATATATTTCAACGATATTCCAGTAGCTGAGCAACCTGCATTACTTGCTGAAGTTGTAAAAAAATACAAAGCAAAAACGGTTGCAGAATCGTTCGAAAAATATGCAGCAGATGTTTTCAAAAAATCTTTCATTACTTCAAAAGAAAAAATGCAAGCATTTTTAGCTGCTCCTTCATTAAAGAAAATTGATGCTGATCCTCTTATTCAGTATGCAATTAAAATGACAGAATACCGTGCTACATTTGCTGCTCCTGTAATGAAATTACAAGCTTCTTTAGCGAAAGAAAAGAAATCGTATATCGCTGGATTAATGGAAATGAATCCATCTAAATTAATGTACCCTGATGCAAACTCAACTATGCGTATTACGTATGGAAAAGTAGCTGGTTACACTGGTAAAGATGCTATAGTTTATAACTATTACACTACTTCTAGAGGTTTATTAGAAAAATACATCCCGAAAAATGAAGAGTTTGATATTCCAGTGAAATTAGTCGACTTATTGAAGAAAAAAGATTTTGGACAATATACTAATGCTAAAGGTGAATTACCTGTAGCATTTTTAACCGATAATGATATTACTGGTGGTAACTCTGGTAGTCCTGTAATTAATGGTGATGGTGAATTAATTGGTGTTGCTTACGACGGAAACTGGGAAGCAATGACTGGTGATTTAGTATTCGATAAAAACTTCAAACGTACTATTGTTTGTGACATTCGTTATGTGTTATTTATCATGGATAAATACGCTGGTGCTACGAACTTAGTTAACGAAATGACTCTTGTTAAATAGAGAATTAAGTATTGAGATATTAGATATTAGAAAGAGGTTGGAGTGAAAGCTCCAACTTTTTTTTTGTCCAACATCTAATATCTAATATCCAATATCCAATATCCAACATCCAATATCCAATATCCAATATCCAACATCTAATGTCTATTATAACACAGGACTCTGATAATAGATATCGTAGATCTTACCAGAGAAGGTTCTAAAATATGCAAAAGGAGAGGAGCCTAGTATAGTTGTAGGTTTTGATACATCAACAAAATTTACAAATAACCCTCGATGCTGTTCTAATACATGTATTTGTACAAAGCCTGGATTAGCACCAAAACGTGGACTAACAAGCGATCCTGTATTTAAAATTAATGGTCCTGTTGATGCATATCCCTCTGGAGTAAACTTCTCGTAATAATGTGTACTCGATCCGAAAACTAAATCAGCTTTATTCATCACTAATCGAAATAATTCCGGACGTAATTCATTTAACCAATATCCGAATCGACTATGAGCTTCTAGTACTATAATATCATGGTCTGTTTTATTAATTCTTAATAAACATTCTCTTAAAAAATTCTTAGAACTTTCTTTAAAAGATAATGATGTATTATCCGGTTCATCTGGGAAATGAAGTGAAATAAAGTGAATTTTAAAATTATGTGGTGCATCTATAACCGCATAATAATCTACACCTTCTGGACTAAAGCTTACATTTTTGCGATTATGCATACCGATGGCATCGAAAAATGGTCTTCCTGCACCCCAATCCGATTGTGCATTTCCATAAAAGATATTCTCACCGTCTGAAATTGTTGGATAGAAATTATCTTTCCAAAATGTATCATTACATATGTAAAATAGAAAATCGTTTGTTCCGTTTTTCATCATATGGTCGCCACCACCTAATACACAAATATCGTTAGTTTTGCGAATATGAAAATTTGCCTTAGCCATATTAACATTGCTATATGGCGAATTACCATGATTGTCTGAAAAAATAGAGAAATTAAAAAGCGATTGGTTTTCTAAATCGGAGTAGGTTTCAATACTGCGCAATTTCCCTCTATTAACCTGATTTTCATTCGGGTTTAAGGAAAATAATAGATGTATAAGTACTAGAGATAGTACAATATAAAATCTAGCCTGAAAAGTAAACTTTTTCGGTTTATTGAGCATTGTTGTAGAGTTGTTGTTAATTCTCTACTACAAAGTACTAAATAAATTTACCGATTTAAGTAATTTAATTGTCAGAATACGAAAGTTTACTAGAATTAGTAATGATACTTACCTTCTTGCCATCGTACTTCTCAACCCTTCCAATAATTTGAGCATCAACATTATACGACTTAGAAATATCAATTAATTCTTGTGCACGTTCCATATTGGTATATACTTCCATACGGTGTCCCATATTGAAAACTTTATACATTTCTTCCCAAGAAGTGCCAGATTCTTGGTGAATCATGCTAAATAATGGTGGAATTGGAAATAAATTATCTTTAATAATATGCACATTATCTACAAAATGTAACACTTTCGTTTGAGCACCACCACTACAATGAACAATCCCATGGATATCATGTTTCCCATTTTGGAAAAATGAATGCAGTATAGGAGCGTAGGTTCTTGTTGGCGATAAAACTAATTTTCCAGCAGTAACACTTAATTCATCATTAATTTTAATTAATTCAGTTAAGTTTTTTGAACCTGAAAAAATCAAATCATTTGGTACAGATGGATCAAAGCATTCAGGGAATTTTTGAGCTATAGTTTTGTTGAAAACATCATGACGAGCAGATGTTAATCCATTGCTACCCATACCACCATTATATTCTGTTTCGTAACTAGCTTGACCGAATGATGCTAAACCAACAATAACATCGCCATCCTGTATGGTATGGTTTGAAATAACCTCATCTCTACGTAATCTACAAGTTACTGTAGAATCAACGATCACCGTTCTAACTAAGTCGCCTACATCGGCTGTTTCGCCTCCTGTAGAATATATATTAATACCATGACTTCTTAATTCAGCAAGTATTTCTTCTGTACCATTAATAATGGCTGAAATAACTTCACCTGGAATAAGGTTTTTATTTCTCCCAATAGTTGAAGAAAGTAGGATATTATCAGTTGCACCTACACATAGTAAATCGTCTAGGTTCATTATAATTGCATCTTGAGCAATACCTTTCCAAACAGAAATATCTCCAGTTTCTTTCCAGTATGCATAAGCCAAAGAAGATTTTGTACCTGCACCATCTGCGTGCATAATTGTACAAAAGTTTTCATCTTGTGCTAAAATATCAGGAATGATTTTGCAAAATGCTTTAGGAAACAATCCTTTATCAATGTTCTTGATAGCTTGGTGTACATCTTCTTTTGAAGCAGAAACACCTCGGAGGTTATAACGTTGGTCGCTCATAATAACAAAGGACAAATATAATATTTGTCCTTTGCTTTATGATATAGAATATTTTTTAATATTAAGGTTTTTTACCTTTTGGAGTATTAGTAGGAGTAGTACTAGGCACTGCAGGTGTAGTAGTTGCTGGTGTTGTACCAGGTGCTGTTGTAGTTGCAGGCTTCGTAGTAGCAGGAATGGTAGTAGTAGTAGCTGGTTTTGTAATTACTGTAGTAGTAGTTTTACCAGTTGTTCCACTTGGTGTAGCCGAAGGCGGCAATCCATTAGTATTTGCTGGTTTCACAATTCCACCTGGTTTTGTATTTGGAGATGGTGTTGCAGAAGCAGGCAATCCGTTTGGATTAGTTGCAGGCTTGTTAATAATAGTTGTACCTGGCTTAGGAGCTGCAGTACCACTTGGTGTAGCCGAAGCAGGTAATCCATTTGGATTAGTAGCTGGCTTATTAATAATAGTTGTAGTTGTACCTGGTTTCGGTGCTGCTGTACCACTTGGTGTTGCCGAAGCAGGTAATCCGTTCGGATTAGTAGCTGGTTTCACAGTACCTGCTGGTGTTGAGTTAGCAGGAGTAGTTGTTACAGGTGCATTTGTACTCGGTGTAGTAGGAGTAGTACCAGTAGTTTTTGGAGCTAAGGTATTTCCTGTACCTGGTTTAGCAGGTGTATTTGGTTTTGGTTTACCAGCTTCTGGTAATTTAGGTTGTTCTTTCGGAACGTAATCTTCTGAAATTACAGAGAATGATGTACGTCTATTTTGTTGATGTTGCTCTTCAGTACATTCAACGCCGTCTTTACAATCATTTAATAAACGAGATTCACCATATCCTTTTGGAACTAATCTTTCTCTTTCAATTTCTTTAGAAACTAAGTAGTTTACTACCGATTGAGCTCTTCTTTGTGATAAATCATTGTTATAAGCTGAATCTGCACGTGAATCCGTATGTGAAGCAATTTCAATTACAAATGTAGGATTGTCTTTTAATGTTTTAATTAATGAATCTAATGTTTTAATAGATTCTTCTCTTAAATCTGCTTTCGCTAAATCGTATAAAATTCCTTTTAATACAATCTCTTTTAATGGAATAGGATTTAATTTGAAGTTAATTGTATAATCTTTAGATTCTTTTAGCCCGTATGTAGTAGCTTCTCCAACATCACCAAAGAAACGATATTTGGAAGCATTTAACTGATAGTTAACATCTTTCTTAATCGTAAATTTATATGATCCTGTTGCATCACTTGTTACCGTTTGAGTACTTCCATCACTACCAATAATAGTTACTTTAGCTTGTGCTAACACTTTATTTGTAGCATTGTTAATCGTTTTACCTGTTATTGTAAATACTAATGGAATAGCATATGCTGAATAAATATCATCTTCACCTTTACCACCAAAACGGTTTGATGATAAGTAACCTACTTCTTTGTTTTCATCTAAAACAAACCCGAAGTCATCACCTGCTGAGTTTGTAGGCGATTTTAAGTTTAATGCTTCTGTCCAATCTCCATCTTCAAAATCACAGAAGAAAATATCAAATCCTCCCATACCACCTCTTCCTGTAGAAGAGAAGTATAATGTACCTGATGGATGAATGAATGGAAATTCTTCGTCACCTGCAGAGTTAATTTTCGGACCAGCATTTACAGGAGCGCTCCAAGAAGTTCCTTGCTTATCTGAATACCAAATATCTTTTCCGCCTAAGCCACCTTTCATATCTGTAGCGAAATATATTCTATTTCCATCTGCAGTAATGCTTGGATGACCTAAAATAGCTGAATCTGGATTTGGTATTTGAACCTCAGTAGGTTCTGTCCATGTATTACCTTCATTTTGAGTTGAGAAAATTCTACAAGAGTTTTCTTTCCCTTTAGGACCGTTACATTGTGTAAAGTATAATACTCTATTAGCATTATCGAAACTTGCAACGCCTTCATTAAATGCAGTATTGATGTCTTTGTTTAACGATTCTGGTTTAGTCCATTTGTTTTTGCCAGAGTTCGCACTTGCATAAATATTTTCGTAATTCTTGCCTGTTCTTTCGTAATAGTTTTTTCCTTTTACAGTACCACGATTAGAAGTGAATATGATTCCTTTACCATAAAAAGATGGAGCATACTCCATGTCTTTTGTATTTAATGATCCTTCGTTGTATACCTCAAAGAATACATCTTTCTTTTTCCATTCGAGTACCATTTTGCAATTTTCAATTGCTTTCATTGTAGCCGAATCATTAGGATTTTTTGCTAACAATTCTTTATACACATCAATGGCATCATCAAATCTATCTTGTGCTTTTAACGCATTTGCAAATTTATTGTATGCCTCAGTAGAATCGTAACCAGCTTTAATCGCTTTCTCATACCAAGTTGCTGCTTGCTTATTGTTACTTATTAATCGGTAACATTCACCAATTTTATAAGTAAGCTCTGCCTTAGCTTCTTTTTTTCTAACATCCGGAATAGCCTTCTTGTACAAATCAGCAGCTAGAAAATATTTTTCATTATTGTAAGCCTTTTCTGCCAATGCAACACTTGCTTTGTTTGCTCCACAAGAATATAAAATTGTACTAACACCGATGGTGAGAATGATTAAAGAAATGTGTTTTAACTTCATTTTAATGAATATTGCTTTTTTGTAAACGCATTCCACAGCAAAAATAATACCGAGGAAAGACCAAATATATATTTTTTTGGTAAATATTACGAAAAAAAGCCACCCGATTGGATGGCTTTTCTATAGAATTGGTATTTCTTACTTTAAAAATAATAATTCTCTGAATTTTGGTAATGGCCAATATTCATCTCCAACTATTAACTCTAGTTTATCAACATTGTAGCGTATAGTTTCAAAAAATGGCTTCACTTTCTCATCATATGCAATCGCTAACTTTCTAGCATCTGCAATAGTATTCGCTTTCTTACGCTCTTCTGTCATTTCATCTACAGACTTCTTGATAATACTCACATGCTCAGAAATCTTTTTAATCAATTCTAATTGCGATTCGTAAGTTGCTTTTGGTAATCCTACTTCTTTCAATCCTTTAACGTTCTCTAAGAGAGTGTTTTGGTATGAAACTGCAGATGGAATTACACTGCTTGTTACTAATTCACCAATTATTCTCGACTCAATTTGAAGCTTCTTCATGTAGTTCTCCAACATAATGTCGTGTCGAGCATGAATTTCTATCGGGTTGAATATGCTATTTCTTGTGAATAGATCCGTAGTTTTCTTAGAAACATAAGCATCTAATGCTTTTGGTGTAGTTTTTACATTCGCTAATCCTCGTTTTGCTGCTTCTTTTTCCCACTCTACACTATATCCATTTCCTTCAAAACGAATCGACTTCGATTCTTTAATGTATTTCTTAATTACAGTTAGTATCGCTACGTCTTTTTTCTCTCCTTTATTAATTAATGCATCTACCTCTTTTTTAAATGCAACTAATTGATCAGCCATAATAGTGTTTAACACTGTCATTGGCGCTGATGAGTTTGCAGAAGAACCTACTGCTCTGAATTCAAACTTGTTACCTGTAAATGCAAATGGTGATGTTCTGTTTCTATCTGTATTATCTAATAAGATTTGTGGAATTTTAGGAATACCTAACCACATTGCATTACTTGTATCTAATTTCTTATTGATTTTAGATGTTTCTACTTCGTTTAATACCTCATCTAATTGACTTCCAAGGAAGATAGAAATAATTGCTGGAGGTGCTTCGTTCGCGCCTAATCTGTGGTCGTTGTTAATAGATGCAATACTTGCTCTTAATAAATCCGCATGCTCACTTACCGCTTTGATGGTATTAACAAAGAATGTTAAGAACATCAAATTGTTTTTTGGTGTTTTACCTGGTGCTAATAAGTTTTTTCCTGTATCTGTTATTAACGACCAGTTGTTGTGCTTACCCGATCCATTTACACCTGCATAAGGTTTCTCGTGTAATAATACTTTGAAACCATGTCTGCGTGCAACTTTATCCATTAAGTCCATTAACAATTGATTGTGATCGATTGCTAAGTTAATTTCTTCATAAATAGGAGCACACTCAAACTGACTAGGTGCTACTTCGTTATGACGAGTTTTTAATGGAATACCTAATTTAATAGCTTCTGTTTCTAATTCTACCATGTAGGCTAATACACGATCAGGAATAGAACCAAAATAATGATCTTCTAATTGTTGTCCCTTTGCAGACATATGTCCAAATAATGTACGACCAGTTAACATTAAATCCGGACGTGCATTATATAATGCTGAATCGACTAAGAAATATTCTTGCTCTATACCTAATGAAGCATTTACTTTCGTAATGTTTTTGTCGAATAACTGACAAACTTCAACCGCAGCTTTATCTAAGAAATGTAATGCTTTTAATAATGGTGCTTTGTAATCTAATGCTTCACCAGTATATGAAACAAATACTGTAGGAATACATAATGTACTTCCAGAACCATTCTCCATAATGAATGCAGGAGAAGATGGATCCCAAGCTGTATAACCTCTTGCCTCAAATGTATTTCTTATACCTCCATTTGGAAATGAAGATGCATCTGGCTCTTGTTGAACTAATGCATCGCCCGAGAATTTCTCTAAAGCTCTTCCATCTGAACTTGGTTCGAAAAACGAATCATGCTTCTCTGCTGTACTACCCGTTAATGGCTGAAACCAATGCGTGTAATGCGTTGCACCTTTTTCTATCGCCCATGTTTTCATTGCTGATGCAATTTGATCTGATGCTGAACGATCGATGGTTTTACCATTGTTAATGCTCTCCTCAACTGCAATGAACGCATCTTTTGAAAGATATTGCTTCATTTTTGCTTTGTCGAATACATTTGCCGCATAGAAATCGGAAATTCTGTTCGATGGAGTTTTTACAATAATGTCTTTTCTGCTTTGAACGACATCTAAGGCTTTGAAACGGATTGAAGTCATAATTTTTAAGGCTTTTTAGTAAAATTATACGCAAAAATAGGAAAACATCTCAAAATTTTAGGTGTTTTTTCAAAAAATAGGTAAAAATTTATCCATATAGTGTTGAAAAAGTAGGTGTTTTTGAAAAAAGACCTAAAATTGATATCAATTTCAGCATTTATACTTTTATGCTAACTTTAAGGCGTGATAAATTTAATTAAAGAAAAGTTTACCAATAATAAGGAATCATTCCAACTGTACTTTGGAAGTAGCCTCATAAGTATTTTCAATTTTCTAACGATAGCACTGCTTTCGCATGTGCTCATACCTAATGAATACGGTACGTTTAGGTATATTCTGATGATTATTAGTATTGCTACGTCTTTAGGTTCTTTCGGTTTCGCGCAATCTATTTACTACTTTCTCACAAAATCAACTTCCGCTCAACAAGCTTATAATTATATTAACGCTCTAAGAATTGGCCTATTAATAGGTTCTGCTATTGTAATACTTGGTCTATTTGTTTATCAATTCATTTTTGGTCAAACAAACAACCTAATGGATTGGAATAAATATAGTTTTTGGATAGTGTTACTTATCATACCAAGTATATTTCAAAGTGTCGACTTAAATATATTTTTAAGCATGAAAAGAGTAGGTGCTTATTTTTTAAATAACCTTACTATTCTTACCATTAAATTTGCTTTGTTGTTTATTGCTTATACCGTTAAAGCCTCGCTTATACATTATATATTGATTTTAAGTATCACCGGTATTTTGCCTAGCATCTTCAATAATATCTATATTCAACGTGTTTTTTGGGAAGAAAAATTTTCCTTTCAATGGGGTGTTCTAAAACAACTTTGGCAATATGGTCTGCCAATTGGTATTGGTTTGTTCTTCGGGATTATAATGACGCATACTGATAAGCTCATACTTAGTATATTACTAAAAGATCCTATAAGCATAGCAAGAATAAGCAATGGAAATTTTGAAGTCCCACTAATTACTGTTTTTTATACTTCGTTTTCTGCCATTGCTTTTCCATTAATGTTAAAGGAATTCAACAACAATAATATAGCTGGATTTTTAGACATAAGAAGAAAATACCAAAAAGAAGTCGTGCTCATTTTATTCCCTATTGTTCTGGCACTCATTTCTTGGGCTCCTTCATTAATTCAACTTGCCTTTGGTTCTTTTTACGCTAGTAGTGCAATCTTCTTTGTAATTTATGCTACTACCTTTTTATACAGATTTAGCAGTTATCATGATGTGTTTTTAATAACTGGCAAAACGAAATACATAAGTTATATTCAAGGTTTAGAACTTGTATTTCACGTTACACTTACTTATATATTGGTACGTCAATATGGCTTAATAGGGGCAAGTATAGCAC
>JACCDN010539689.1_pt1 | contig 12522 bp, 11 predicted proteins | sample 7441691 | NCBI WGS metagenome assembly JACCDN01 (sample SAMN15323439, study PRJNA562643) | freshwater metagenome | isolation source: river surface water | place: USA:Blue River Watershed | collected 2017-08-16 | reverse complement strand
ATCTACACCAATTGCAAATGCTGATGGTGAGTCTATTCAAGATATTCAAACTAAGCTTTTAGGTGATATGCCTATGCCTGGTGGGGCTAAGATTAATAATGAAAATACTTTAATCTTGGGTAGCGGGGATGGCTGGGCTGGTAGAGTCGCAATTATTGCTCAGCAAAACTCAAACGAAACTTTCACATTTTTCCGTGATCAATTCCAAAAGGCTGGCTGGACTCTAGTCTCATCCACCAAATCAAAAAATAGCATCTTGGTTTTTATCAAGAAAGATAGAACTGCTACGATTGAAATAGAAGATGCTGGATGGATTGGTAAAACAAATGTGATGCTGACTGTGGCTCCTCGCAGCACTGTCGTGCCACCAGTTACAAAATAAGCGTCATTCAAGGAGTTTTGGTCCCGCCAACAGGAATCGAACTATTAGAAAAATCTTAGTATCTATGAGTCAAAAAGTAGTACTTTATATTATAAATCAATAATTTATATTAGTTTACCATGCAGCATTAACTTTGTAAAAGTTCTTTCCTGGCGGCAAGGTATCTAAAAAATATCTAATTTAAGTACAGTATCCTTCCTGATGAAATCAGAGGGGGGGCGGGAATAATTGTTCATTAATAGAATTGGATCTAGCCACATCCTTAAAAAAAGATTTTTACAATTCTTAAGGTGTTATAGTTTTTATAAGTGAATACTAAGAAAATTACTAAAAAAATGAAACAATTACTTGGCATGTTATTTGTATTATTGTCATTACCTATTTATGCACAAGTTGGCTTAGAAGTTTCTGTGTTGAAGGGTTCAGGTATTGACTCATCAAAGGATTTCACTCTCGCATTACCGAATGGAATTCAATCAAATAGTTATGAAGCTTTTGTTCATTATGAAAAATTATGTAAAAAGCAAATCTATGGTGCTTGTTTAGCAGCAGGAAAAATTTCTCGGTTAGATCCTCCGCCAAAACAAATTTTTGATTTACCTGAGTCTAGAAGAATTGCTATATCTCTACAGCTATTAGAAAGAGCAATAGATGGTGGAGATTTAGAGTCTATGGAAATGGCATACGATATTTATTACATTATGAATCCAGTCGCTAAGACATTAGCAACGCATGCTGATGACGCAAGAGCCAATGAACTCTTGAAAATGATGTTAGACAGAAATCATCCTGGAGGTCTTGCAAGGCAAGCATACATATATTTAGTAAGTCCTTCCTACTTAACTGATTTTGCCAAGAAAAAAGAGGCTTGTTTAGCGGTCAGACATCTTCTTGATATCAAAAATTTAACTGATTCAAGTAAAAAATTAGTGGAAGATTTAAATAGTGGCAATACTTATCTATTGTGCAAAATGTTTTGATCGCGGAATTTAAAAAATGAAATTAATGCTTTCAAAATTCAGATTCTCATATTCGGCACTGTTTTTAATATTTTGCTTCAATTCTGCCTTTTCAGCGTCAGTTGATGATAGATACGCATCCGTAAAATGTATTTCATCGACAAATACTGATGAAATTATTTGTGACTACAGAGTTAGCCCTGCTCTTAAAGTGGAAAATATTGGCGCTAGGATTGGTGGTAAACCTGTTCAATTAAATTCAGACTCTTTCAAAAAATACCCCAGTGATAATCAAAGTACAGCAATTTTATTTCTAGTTGATACTAGCGATCCATCTCGAAAAAATACTATAGAAAAAAGAATAGTTAGTGATTTATTTGATATTTTTACAAGTGAAGCGGGTAAAAAAACACATTTAAAGTATTCGCTAGCTACTTTTGATACAGAATTCAAAGTTATATCGCCTTTTGGCACCTCATATGCTGATTCGCTAAATGCCTTATCTAAAATTAAAGCCGAGGGCCTTGCAACAGAATTTTATAAATCCATCCTAGATGGAATTGAATTTATCAAGACCGTTGAAGCCTCTCGTAAAGCAATTGTCATATTGTCAGATGGAAAAGATGAGGATAGAGCTTATCACCATGACGACGTTGTTAAGGCAGCTAAAGTTGCCCAGGTTGTAATCATGGGGTTGGGATATGCTGAAAAAAAATCAGATTTTCCATATTTGCAAACCCTTAAACGTCTTTCAGATGACACACACGGTACTTATTTGAATGTTACAAGTAAATCAACATTTAACCAATTTGTGGAAGAGCCTTTTGGTTTTATTGAGAAGGGTGGCAGAGTTTTAATTCCATCAACAGGTTTTTATGGAAATGAGCAAGTGGTACTAGAGTTTGGTATGTCTAATTCCAATAAATTGTCAGTGGATACAAATGTTGACATATCTGATAGTAGATCTGCTTATACCCGCACAATGATTTTCTTAAAAAAATATTGGTTGAATTTATTATTGGTTGTTAGCGGATTTACAATTTTTGGATATTTATCTTATAAAGGGTATGCAAAATATATTTCTAGAAGAAAAACGTTACATGAGTATGCGTATCTACAAGAAAAAGATTCAATGGGCTCTAGGTACGTAATTAATAAAACAGCTATAAGAATTGGTAGAAGTGAAGACAATGATATTTGTTTATTAAATGACTCAATTTCCAGTCATCATGCAGAGTTACACATTAAAAGAGGATTATCTTTCTTTGTTGTTGATCTAAATTCTACAAATGGGGTTTTTGTTAATGGTGAAAAAGTTTCTCAGCAAAAATTACATGATGGTGATTTGATTGAGCTTGGAGAAGTTAGATTGAACTTTAAATGTAGTTAATATATCGGAGATTATTTATGTCAAATGACGACACAACCAGAATTATCACAAGGAAATCTTCTTCTATTGATGATCTAAAGGAGACTATATCGTTAGGAAATAATGGCATTCAGTCCAACCTTGATAACGAAGATTCACATACTAAATTATTTAGACCTAGCTCATCAGGTGCAACTAGAGATAATTTAAGTCAACAGCCTGTTGTAGGCTGGTTAGTAGTGGTTAATGGACCTGGACGTGGTCAAGCACTTAGCCTAAGTTATGGGGTCAACAGTATTGGAAGATCTGCCACGGAAAGAGTTTGCCTGGATTTTGGTGATGAAGAAATTTCCAGACAAAAACATGCACTTTTGACTTATGACCCAAAAGGTAAAAAGTTTTATCTTCAAAATGGTGAAGGTATAAATCTCACATATGTTGGAGATAATCCTGTTTTACAAACCACTGAATTGAAGGGTGGCGAGATTATTTATTTAGGTAAAACCGAATTATCTTTTGTTGCATTTTGCGGCCCTCATTTCGACTGGTAAATTAAATGATCGATAAGTCGCGTAAATTGTGGGCTGATGGAACTGATTTTTCGGCAATCCAATACATTGGGGAGAGGGCTTCTCAGGAGGATTACTCACAATTTAGACTGTTTCCTGCAGACTCTGGGCTCTTGGCTATTTTGGCTGACGGCATGGGTGGACACACTTCGGGCGAAGTGGCGAGTAATACAGCAGTGAATGCATTTGATAGTCTTTTTAAATCGTATTCAATTAGTTCTCCTGTTCCTAAGTTAGCTGCATCCTTATCTGGTGCTAATGCTGAACTCGCCAAGGTTATTGTTCAAAATCCTCAATTGAAGGGCATGGGCTGTACCCTTATTGCTGTTTACCTAAATAAAAGTGGAATGTATTGGATCAGCGTTGGCGATTCTTTAATTTATTTATTCAGAGATGGCAAATTAAATCAGCTTAATCAAGATCATTCAATGGCCCCACTGATTGAAGAGTCTTACAAGGCGGGTAAGCTTTCAAAACAAGAGGCAGATAATTACCCTAATAAAAATGCTTTGAGATCAGCATTGATGGGAGATGAAATACCCCTCATAGATGCCCCTGATAGACCTATTCAGTTATATCAAAATGATGTAGTTATCATAGCCAGTGATGGAATACTCTCACTAAACAATAATGAGATACGAGACATTGTTGAAAAAAGTTTAGGCGATAGCGCAGAGCTAACTACAAATAATCTTATAAAGGCCGTAAAACTAAAAAATCGCAAAAATCAAGATAACACTACGATACAAGTTATCAAGGCATCCCATCTTTACCCTAACAGAATTAATAGAAAATTATTTGCCAGAGTTTTTTTATTAGTTTCAGTTTTATTAATCATTTCCCTAGGCGTTGTATATCACCAAAAATTATATGATTTATTTGGCCCAGCTCTAGGGTTTAAACAGCAGCTCTCTGATGAAATCAAGCCTCTGGCTATTCCTGCTAATATTGATATAAAAGATGAGCCCATCGCTGCGGAAAATAATAAAAAAAATAGTATTGGTGGCGGACTAGATCTACATAAAAATCAAAAAGATATTAAGAAAAAGGACGATCCGAAGAAGTTAGACAAGAAATCTCCTGATGAAAAAGTAAATAAAAATAATCAAAAGGATGGTTTGTCACCTTCACCAAAATTGGATGGTAAAGGTGGTTTGGGTGGAGATCTGAAGCCTGAATCTCGAGATGAATTGGATAAAAAACCTAAGGATCAAATTGATCCCAAGTCGGTTGAAAAATCAGAGTCTACAAAGATATGATGAAGATTTATCTGGCTATTACATTTTTTCTATTTTCTGGAATGGTGAGTCTTCCTTTACATGCTCAAATTAATTCAAAAGATGTTGACAAAAGTGTCGTATTGATTTTGGGTGTTAAAGATGGAAAAGTAGTCGGAAGTGGTTCAGGATTTGTTGTATCGAAAGATGTAGTTGTTACAAATCATCATGTTGCCAATGAAAGAGAATTGGTGGTACTAACTCCAGGTGTTGATACTTCAATTAAATTGTACGAGGCCACCAAATTATGGGGATCAAAAGAATACGATTTACAGTTCTTGCAAGTTAAAAACTTACCGAGTGCGGCACTACCAATTGCGGTTGGAGGTCTTAAAAAAGGTCAAGAAATTATTGCAATTGGTTATCCTGGTGTGGCCGATCAAGAAATTGTCTCTCATAATGCTGTTGAATCTACTTTATCAAAAGGGGTAGTAGGAAGATTATTAGATGGTTCTTGGTACAAGAATCAACAGCAATTTTCAATTATTCAGCATAGTGCATCAATTAACCAAGGAAATTCTGGGGGGCCGTTGCTAGACTTATGCGGTCGTGTCGTCGGCATCAACACAAGAAAAGCTTTTAGTGAAATTGTAGTTACTCGAGGCGGAGCTATAACCAGTCAGACAGAGGGAATTTTCTTCGCATCAGGAAGTAAAATTTTAGTTGAGCTGTTAAGAGAAAATAAAATTAACTTCTCTGAAAAATCTGATCAATGCCTTAATCCGTCTATTGAAAATAAAACAGACAATTTCTGGTATTGGGGTGTGTTTGGAATTTTATTGGCACTTGCCTTAGGGGGTATTGCTGTATTTTTTTCACTCAAACGTACTCAAGTAATTACAGAAAGCTACACTCAGTTTATTCGCAGGAAAAAGAACCCGCAAAATTATGCAATTGATTTAACTGATCGGAATTATTTACTAATTGGGGTGGATAGTTTAGGAAGAGAAGTTCAAATTACATTGGATTCTAGATTTCCTATTGATTCAGAAATTACTCTTGGGCGAGATAATAAAGTGTGTCGCATTGCTTTGGATGACCCTACTTTATCTAGAAAGCATGCTGTCATAAAGATATCTAGCGGTGGTTTAAAAGTTAAAGATTTGAGTTCTACAAATGGAACATATGTTGGTTTCCAAAAAGTTCAAGATGATTACGTTTTTGTTGATTTCGGCCAAAAAGTAAAGTTTGGCAAAGTGGAACTAACTCTTAATAGGAAATCAAAATGAATTACGCTGGATTTTGGAGAAGGGTGCTCGCTTCAATAATTGACTCTATTATCTTTGTGCCAGTTTCCTTTGTTATATCAGTCACTCAGTCTTTTGGGGACGCTTATATTCAAGGATTTTTCACAAACCTAATTCTAGGTTGGCTTTACTACTCATTGTGTGAATCTCACTCATGGCAAGGGACGCTTGGAAAAAAGATGCTTGGTATTAAGGTTGTAGACATACATGGTGCTCGTATCACGTTTGCTAGAGCAACTGCTAGATATGCAGCTAAATTTTTATCTTCAATTATTTTAGGTATTGGTTATTTACTTGCCGGTTTCACAGCTAGGAAACAAGCTTTGCATGATTTAGTCGCTGAAACTCTAGTCATAAAAGATGGTAATAATTCTGTTTATCCAGATATTTCTCAACAAAAAAAATATTCTCAGCAAACGGTTGTTTTTTCGAAATTAACTGAAAAAATAGCTTCGAATAAAATTGTTATGGCTGGATTCGATTCTACTGGCCATGTTATTCGATTAAATTTTGATATCAATGATCAAAAATTAATTACAAGTGGTTTAATTATTGGCCGAGATAAAACTCGAGCCGACCTTTACATATCAGATCAATCAATTTCAAGAGTTCACGCAAGAATATATAAGAAAAATGGTGATTTGTGGATTGAAGATATGGGATCAACAAATGGAATGATAGTTAATGGTACAAAAGTAGAGCCAGCAAACTCTGCTTTTTTGTCGGCGAGTGGAACAATCTCAATTGGTGGTATAGATTTAACTTTAGGTAGGATGTAGGCTTATGACTAATAATTCTGATGACATTAGAGCAATACCATTTGGACATGTTCTATCTGATTATAAGTTTGATAAAGTTTTAGGGCAGGGATCTTTTGGTATCACTTATTTAGCGACTGACACTATGTTAAATAGGAAAGTAGCTATTAAAGAATATTTTCCCAGAGAATTTGCTGCAAGAGACAGCACCCTAACAGTTAAAGCGGCTGGTAATAAGGATGATAGAGATAATTTTGTTTGGGGTTTGAAGAGATTCTTAGACGAAGCCCGTGTTTTAGCTATTTTTGACCATCCAAACATTATTCAAGTTAGAAGATTTTTTGAGGCTAATGGCACAGCATATTTAGTAATGGATTATTGTGATGGCACACCTCTAGATGAATTATTAAAGTCAAGTGGCGTGTTGCCAGCCAATAGTCTTGTACCACTAATCAATAGCTTATTAGATGCTCTAGAAATCATTCATAGAACAAATTTTTTGCACAGAGATATTAAGCCCGCAAATATTTTTATCAAGAATGATGGTACCCCTGTTCTGTTAGATTTTGGGGCTGCTCGACAAGAATTGGTTTCTCATAGTAAGAGTGTTACTGCTATTGCCACACCTGGTTATGCAGCGTTTGAACAGTATTCTTCTCATGGTAATCAAGGACCATGGACTGATATTTATGGTTTAGGCGCGACCCTATATAGAGCTGTGACAGGCAAAAAACCTGAAGATGCTACCAATAGAATGCTTGAAGACACATTGATTCCTTGTCAGAAATTATGTGGCGATAGCTACAATATTCAAATATTAAAAGCGATTGACGCAGCTATGGCTGTCAAGCCTCAAGACAGACCTCAAACAATTGTTGAGTGGCGATCAATGTTCTCTTTCTTTGAAAGTTCTAAAGATAATGAACCATTAAACGTCAATCAAAAAGTTCCAAATAACTCTGCAAAAGAGCCTATATTTATCAACATTGAGGCTGATGTACCCAAAATTAGTGATGTGGCTGTCAATCAAACATCTAATTCAGTCAATAAGAAAAAATATCTTTTCGGTGCACTTTCACTCATCTCTGTTGTTGGGATAATTTTTTATTTAGTCGGTTCAGGCGGTGATAGCCAAGTTGCTAACACCAGTAATGATGTAACTCCAATTGTGGTTACAGATAAAACTAAAAAATCAGCTGATGATACTCAAGTTGCTCCTAAAGAAAAATCAGTGGCTGAGAAAAAATCAATGCCCCCCCAAAAGAATGAGTGCCCAAAAGGATCAAGCATTTCTTCTTGGACTAATTGCATTGGTTCTCATACCTACGCTAGTGGTGCAACATACGCTGGTGAGTGGGTTTCCGGAAAAAGATCTGGTCAAGGTACTGGAGTATCCAACGATGGAGCAAAGTACGTTGGTGAGTGGTTGAATGATAGATTTCATGGTGTTGGCACACTCACATTTTCATCAGGTGATGTTTACAAAGGACAATTTTCTGATGGGTTTTTTAATGGTAGAGGCACTTACGTATGGAAATCTGGGGACAAATATGATGGGAACTATGTCAACGGTTCTGCAAACGGCCAGGGAACATATTATTTTAAAGATGGTAGGAAATATGTAGGTTCCTTTGTAAATTCGAAGTTTGATGGCCAAGGATCTATGCTTGATCAAAATGGAAGAATAATATTTTCTGGAATGTGGGCTAATGGTCAGGCTAAAGATAATAACTCTGATTCTTCAGCTAGAGAAACTAATCTAGCCAAGTGTAGAGAAGCTGCAATAAATGCAAAAAAAGGAATTTCTTTACCTCGTAAAGTAGACAATATAACTAGTATTGTCGATATGTTTTGTTCAACTGGAGTCGGTGGAAAAGCAACCTTTATCTATAAATATGAAGTTGATAGCCCAAATAATTTTGATCAGTCAACATTAAATCAGTATGTTCGTGAGAGTAATAGAAAAATTGTTTGTGCCCCAGATTTAAAAATTTATATGCCGATTGTTGACTTTGAATATCAGTATTTTTATTCACGGTTGCCATCTAATTATTCTCCTGGGAGCCTGATAGGTAAGTTACGATACACTCAAACTGACTGTAATTAATTAGGTATTTTTTATGAAATTTAGAATATTGACACTAGTTTTTTTAGGCATCTTATCCACAAATATCTACGCTCGATGGGTTCCTGTAACCATTAATGCTGATAATACGCAGAAGTACTACGTTGAGTCTGACAGCATTAAAAAAATCGGTAATAACTTTAGAGCCTGGACCTTAGTTGACTACAAAACAAAAAATCAGTATGGAAATTTATCTCATAAAGCTTATTTTGAAATCGATTGTGTAGAGTCTCGCATTCGAAATATCTCTTATACATTTTTTACAGAAAATATGGGAATGGGAAATGCATCTACCCATACACCAGACAAGTCCGAGTGGGTATATGGTTCACCGGAATCTATCAATGACTACATAATTAAATTTGTATGTAGACCTCGCTGGGATTAATTGATTGAGGCTGCTAAGTTTTTTTCAATTACCTTATGCGAACCGTTACTATGTAATTTCAATTTACATAAATAGATTTATTTAGTGATCGTGCTCATCTAGTTTTAAGGAGGGCAGATTGGCTATCACCAATCAATTGAACTCTAATTTCTTGTTCAGGTATTTCTCACGAATTGAAATAATTGATAAATTCATGTGATCAGCAAAATCTAAGACTTGAATATTTGTTGTAAATGGGAGGCAGAATTATGAATAAATTAGCTGTATTACTGATCTCTTTTTTTCTTGCCACTCCCGTCTTTGCTAAAAAAGGTAGTGGTTCGCATAATCATTCTTCAAGAAGTTATGGCTCGTCAAAGAGTCATGGTTCTTCAAAATCTACGAATGTTCGCGGCTATACCAAAAAAGATGGGACTTATGTATCCCCACATAAAAGAACTACTCCTAATCAAACTCAAAGAGATAACTGGACAAGCAAACCTAACAAAAATCCCTACACGGGTAAGGATGGAACTAAAGAGCCACAAAAATGAAAATTATGTTGCTTTAGTTAACATTATTTTTTGCCAGAAAGCACCATAAAGCTGTCTTGGCAAACAATATTAGAAAGCTAGATTTCAATCTAAACTAAACTATGTCCATGATCGCTGGTTTCAAAATAGGTGACGCAGGATGCTAAGAAAGCGAGCTTGTAAGCACTGCGTAGGCCAATTTCAGCCCATTAGATTAGGTCATTTATTCTGCTCAGATACCTGTAGGAAACTGGCTTTTAAGGCTAAAAATAGAGCAAAAACCCAATTAAAAAAGAACAAAAAACTCTCCGAAAAGCTCAAGAAACTTGCCAATAGTGCCTTTGGTTTATATTTAGTTAAAGAGATAAGAAGATCAGGTACTGTAGAGATACTTCAAGGACATAACTCCCAATCACTAACTGATTTAGTGAGCCTAAGAAGGCGATGCACTGCAGCAGGTGGCTATGATAATGGTGATTCTCTCAGTTACTATGAACTAAGCCATATTTACCCCGTAAGTGGCAAAGAAAGACTTGGTTTACTCAATATAGCTAATCTAGCTATAACCCCTAAGACCTTCAATCGTAAACATGGCAAGAAATTGCCTGTAAAGGGATATAAAGGCTCTTCAATTCCTAGAGCATCTCTTTTGAAAGAATGGAAGGTAAGTGCTGCCAAAAACTCTCTAGAGACCTTAAAACTTGCCAGAAAGTATATTGGTGAAGAGTTTGATGTCTGGCTTAAGAAACACCTAATAAATCAGACTCAAAAAGGTGAAATTCTTAAGAAGCTTAAAGAAGCAGGATATGACAATGATGTTCTAAAAACCATGGGCCTAAGGGAACTTAAGGCAATTGCAAATGAGGAAGAAATTCCTTATTTCAGCATTGATAAAGAACCTTCAAACTCTATTGAGATTGCTTTATGTGAACTCAAAAGACTAGATTTAAATCCAGAGCTAGCTCAAGTACTGAATAGTTTTTTAGAGCTAGATGATACTTTTGAATCGCCTAAATTCATTTTTCATGGAAATGAGCAAGATTTAAAACTATTTCAGGAGTATGTTTCTCAGCAAACATTCCTTTGTATTCATGGACAACCATTTGAGGGTTTATGGAGAGATAAACCACTTCAATCTTACTTTGAGAGCTTTAGTAAAAAGGTGAAATTAGAGCCTAAAGCATGGGATGATGACGATATTCTATAAAGAAAAATTATTAATTAATTGAATAAAAATTAGTGAAACTAGGTGCTTTATTGCCAGACACATCTATTAATTTTAAGCATTAATTTTTCATTAAAAATCAAATCCAATTTGATTCTTGTGGAACGCATCTTCTGATTTATTTACTGTAATAGGCTGCCCAATAAACTTAAAGAATGGATTCCAAGCTTTCCTCACGGCAGCTAATTTTCTCTTCACAGATGACCCTTCACCGTAGGTATCTGCAATATTTTGCTTTGCACCGCCGTGTATTTCATCTTGTAAATCTTTGGTGATATTGGCGTTACGAAATAAATCCCGCATAGTGTGTCTAAAGGTATGAGTAGTCTTATCACTTAACGTTAAATCTTTTAACCACTTAGAAGCGTATGTGCTGGCTGAATCTGCTCTAGGTTTATCAACAAGATTGTTATATCTAGGGAATAAAGCTTCAGTTTCACTTTGACGTATTGCTCTCAAAACTACTTCTTGAGCTTCAGGTATCAATGGAATAACTCTATTTGAGTTTGATGTTTTTAGGGTGCGTTTGTCGTAGGCTGTAATTTGTAGGCAGGGTACTTTTTGCACAAAGACACAGTCTTGTTTGCGTAATCCTACAATTTCACCAATTCTTGCTCCTGTGTACATCTCAATCAATATGAGATGTCTGATGTCATCATTGATTTCTAGACACTTGGACCTAATTAGAGCTAGTTCATCGAAGGTATATGACAATCGTTTTTTGGCATCATCCCTCTTGGTTGGTCTGATTCGCTCAAATGGATTGCTAATATTGATTGCACCCTCTAGAACAGCGACCGCAACAATCGCACGAAGGTTGTTAAGTTCACGCTGAACAGTGCCACTTTTCTTACCCTCAGATTCTCTAGATTCGACATATTGCCGAGCCATATCTCTATTTAATTGGTCAGCAGGGCAATCACCCACTATCTCAATAAATCTATTCCAATCTCTTTTAGCTTTGCATCTAAATTCTGGGTCATAACCTTTACCTTCCGGATGATTTTCAAAGTAGATGTCTAATATCTCAGATAAGAAAGTCGGAAGAGGATTCTTAAGTGCATGTAACGCTAACCTATCCACCTCTGTTAGCTTGCCTTCCCGGTCTAAACCCTCTATGAAGTGATAGAAGTAATCTAGATGAGGTTGGTCATTAATATCCCAACCTTCATTTTGTCCAAAGACTAATCTGATATTTCCATCGCCTTCCTTTAATCCATGCTCTTGAAGTATCAGTAAGGCACTGAGTTTCTTTTCTGGAATGATGAGGTCAGGATTACCTCTGTAGGCTTTGAATAACATGTCATGTGTTCTAGCCAAGTTAGCCACTTGTTTGGCAGGCATTCCATTCTTTGGGTCTAACTTAAATTTAAGCAACTTCTTACCAAGGCGGCTCACTAAGTCATCTGGGACTTTTCTTTGGTAATACGGTAGACCGTTGTTATTGACGAGATATTTCACAAGAATCCTGTTAGACCCAATGCTTAATGTTGCCACAAATACCTCCAAGTATCTAATTAATATCTAAATTAGCCTTGATTTATATTTATAAGTACTTGTTTTACATGGATATATTGAAATTTACTGGTCCCGCCAACAGGAATCGAACCTGTGTCTACCGCTTAGGAGGCAGTTGTACTATCCACTGTACTATGGCGAGATCTGAAATAGGTCGCTAGCTTACCACCCGCAAAGAGTTAGTACTGTATTT
>JACCDN010466105.1_pt1 | contig 12525 bp, 16 predicted proteins | sample 7441691 | NCBI WGS metagenome assembly JACCDN01 (sample SAMN15323439, study PRJNA562643) | freshwater metagenome | isolation source: river surface water | place: USA:Blue River Watershed | collected 2017-08-16 | reverse complement strand
ATGAAGTACACTGAATGAAGAGGAGATTACACTCCAGATTCTCGCAGTTGGTATAGTCGTCACAAACCGTCTCGCACTGGTAGCAGTGTGCGAGGACATCATCCGTGATCCGTTCACCGAGGCGCTCATCAAAGACAAAGTTCTTGCCCTTAAATTTGGATGAGAGACCCTCGCGCTCTATCTGGTGTTTGTAATCGATGATACCGCCGTGGAGCTGATACACATTTTTGAAGCCATGATGCTTGAGGTAGGCACTGGCCTTTTCACAGCGGATACCGCCAGTACAGTAGAGGAGTACCTTCTGGTCTTCTTTGCCCTTAAGGGCCTCTTTGGCCATCGGAAGTTCTTCGCGAAAGGTATAGCTATTGGGCGTGAGGGCATTTTCAAATCGCCCGATCGCCGATTCGTAGTTGTTGCGCATATCGACGACCACCGTCTCCGGCTCATCGAGCAGTTCATTAAACTCACGCGCCGAGAGGTGTGTCCCGACATTGGTGACATCGTAATCCTCGGGCTTGAGTCCATCAGCCACAATCTGCTTCTTCACCTTGATGGTCAGTTTCCAAAAGGCATCATTCTTCTGCTCTACCCCCACCTTGAACGGTACGTCCTTGAATGCTGGCCTGCCATAGAGAAGCTCCTGGAACTTCGCAAAATTTGGCTCGGGGACACTCATCTGAGCATTGATCCCCTCCTTGGCCACATAGACCCGGCCGAGACACCCTAGGGCCTGCCACTCAGCAAACAAGTCATTGCGCAGTGCCACTGGATCACCAATGATGACATAGCGATAGAAAGAAATCACCCGGCGTGAAAACGACTCCAGAGCTACACGCTTGAGAGCTTCTTCCTTGGATATGTGATTGCGAAGTTCGTGTGGTATTTCACTCATAGACATCATCCTAACCTGCCAAGCGTAAAAATGGAAGTACCAAGACAGAAAACTTGCTTATTTGAGCCAAATGTGGGACAGTATGAGCATATGACTACTATAGCCCACAACAAACGAGCCGGGTTTGATTATGCCCTCCTAGGACGCTATGAGGCCGGTTTGGTATTAACCGGGGCCGAGGTAAAATCGGTCAAAACCGGCCATGCCAGCCTAAAAGGGGCCTACGTGACCGTCCGCGGGAGTGAACTCTATCTGACGAACGCCCTCATCCCCCGCTACAAACAGGCCCACCGCGACACCAAGCACGAAGATAGCAGACCACGAAAACTCCTTCTCCGCAAGCGTGAAATTGCCTCTCTCATAGGAAAATACCGCACGGAAGGCTTGACTTTAGTCCCGATTCGGTTGTATACTAAGAAGCAACTTGTGAAGCTCGAGTTTGCTATTGGCAAGGGAAAAAAGGAATATGACCGTCGGGCCGATATCGGTACCCGCGAAGCCAAACGCCGAATAGAGCGAGCTATGCGATCAGAATAAATTTAAACGATTGCGCACTGTGTGTTTGTAAGAGACGGGCCTGTCCTGCACCTCTTGCGAAGCAAGTGGTGCGGGGTTGTTTAGACTCGACAGGTTGTACTTTCAAAATACGCAAGCCGACCTTGAGAACACGGTCGTAAATCTCGTTCTCACGATGATAAATGCAAACTTCATCACAAAGACCAAGAATGCAATCGCGCAAGCTTTTGCCCCTTCTTACAGTCTTGCGCTCGCCTAATTACTGGCGACGCCATCAGTATCCTGATTCTCGGTAAGGAACCACTGGTGTCATATTATCGAGACGTGACCAGGGAATTTCTTTTTCTTTTACCCTCCGAACGTATTGCAAAAGAAGAACTCGCTTGAGGATTTTGTCTCCCTTCTACCTCCTGCCCGTACACAAGGTTGACTACGCTTGTAGACTATTTTGGAAAAACTTCTCTGGACATGGGTGCAATTCCCATCAACTCCACTTTTTTTAAAAAAGCTGAAAATGAGACGACGAAGACACAACCGACCGAAGCCAAAAGTGCAGGTCAAAGAACACTCGCGTATCAACGAGAAGATTCTCGTGCCCCAGGTCATGGTCATTGACCAGAATGGCGAGAATCGCGGTATCATGGATACCGCAGCAGCTATCTTACTCGCTCAAGAGCAAGAAGCTGACCTCGTTGAAGTGTCCCCTCTTGCCAAGCCTCCCGTCTGCAAAATCACTGACTACGGCAAGCTCCAATACAAAGCAGCCAAGCAGGAGCAACAGCAGAAGGCCAAGCAGAAAAAGGTTGAGACCAAGGGCATCCGTCTCGGCTTCCGCACTGATACTCATGACCTGCTCTTCAAAAAGACTCAGGCTGAGAAATTTCTGACCAAGGGCAACAAGGTAAAAATCGAGATCGTGCTCCGTGGCCGAGAGAAAGCCATGCAGGACAAAGCCAAAGAAAACCTGAGCGCCTTTATCACAAGCATCACGGTTCCTCATCGTTTTGAAGAAGAGGTGAAGCGCGGACCGATGGGATTCAATGCCCTCATCGTCCCAGAGTAATTTATCCAGATAACACTATGCCAAAGCTCAAGACCAGAAAGTCCGTTGTGAAGAAAGTGAAAATAACCGGCAGTGGGAAGCTGAAGACCCGCGCCACCGGCCAGAACCACTACAACTCACGCAACAGCGGAGATGAAACCCGTGCCAAGCGCAAAGACAACGATGTCTACCCAGCCGTCGCCAAGAATATCAAAGCCTCACTTCCTTACTCGTTCTAACTCACCCTACAGTATCCCACCCATATGACCAGAATCAAGCGTGGTGTCATGACCAAGAAACGCCACAAGAACGTGCTCAAGGCGGCCAAAGGCTACCGCTGGGGACGCAAGAATTTGTTTACCAAGGCCAAAGAAGCCGTCATCAAGGCTGGCAAATACGCCCGTCGTGACCGTCGCGCCAAGAAGCGCACCTTCCGCAGTCTCTGGATTACTCGACTCAACACGGCGCTCCGTCTCCACGGGCTCGTCTACCGAGATTTCATTGCCCTCGAAGCCAAGAAGAACATCGCTCTCGATCGCAAGGTCCTCTCGGAACTCGCTATGGAGAACCCGGCCGTCTTCACCAAGTTTATTGAGTCAGTTCGCTAAGAACACGCTCATTCGAAAAACCGCTCCTTCAGGAGCGGTTTTTGTTTCGATAGAAGAGTGCTATGAGGAGAGCCGAGAGGAGCACCCCGAGCCCGTCGATCACGACATCCGAGAATCGCGCCCCACGACCGGGCACGAAATACTGGTGGAGTTCATCAGTCGCTCCATACATGAGTGCGAACAGGGCGGATACCAGGAGTACTCGACCAAACGCCTCCCGATAAAATGACAGTTGGAAGAAACGGAATGCCAGCAATGTGAGGACCGCATATTCGACCACGTGAGCCCCCTTCCGCTCGATAAAGTACCAGAGTGGTGGCGGGCCAGCCGTCTCTTTACCGGGCAACGTCGAAAAAGCAAAGATAACCGCCATCCACACCAGGAGCAACGTGAAAGTTGCATACCGAGAATGCCAAACTGAGCTGAGGCGGGTCACGAGCATACGCGCTACTTTTTACGCCCACCAAACTCTTCTATGAGATGGAAGAGGGCGTAAAACGGGAGCCAGAGCCACACCGTCTTCTTGAGAAAATTGTCGAGGGATGCGTTGAGGTTCATACTTCTTTCTTAGGGATGAGTGCAGTGATCACTGATTTCGTAGACCACGTCTTTTTTTTCTACCACTATCTTCCAACCATGCTCTTCGGCGGCGGCCTTGAGGTTCTGATTGGGATTGAATGCTATGGGATGCTCTACCATTTTAAGAAAGCTCGAATCAGACTCGGTATCACCGATGCCATAGGAGTCCTTGAGCGAGAGTTTGTGTTCATAGAGATACTGCTCTACGAGACTCCCCTTGTTCTTCGATGGTTCAAAAGATGCTTCTCCCGTATAGAGTCCCTCTGCATCAACCGCATAGATGCTCCCAAAAGACCCATCAAACTTGAGGTATTGCCGATTGTATTCCTCCACCACTTCGATGGGTGAACCAGAAATGACCAGTAGATGATAGTTCTCTGCGCGCAGTTTCTTGATCAGCTGCTCAGCATAGATATAGGTCCGCTTGGCATGAAAAGGCACCAGCATCTTACTCGCTTTGAGGACAGCCTCCTTCGAGCACCCCTTGATGTGCTCGGAGTAGAGCTTGACGAGCGCCTTACGATAATCCTCGTAGGTACCCTCGTGCGTGAGCCACCCAGCATAAATATCAGCCAACTCATCCCGCGCTTCCCGCGGAAACACCTTCATCCAGGTGAGCTCGTTGATGAGCTCAAAATGAAGGTTCTTGCGGAATATAGTGCCATCGATATCGAAAATGGCGATCTTTGTTTTTTTCTTGTTCGTCATAGTGCCTGGTTAACCATCACCTCTTCATTGTACTGATTATCTGATAGAGAGCAATGCCCGTCGCGACTGAGACATTGAGCGAATTCTTGGCGCCATACATCGGTATCTCGATAACATGGTCAGAGCGTTTGAGTATCTCAGGTGCTACCCCCTCTACTTCATTCCCAAGGATGAGGGCTATGTGCTTCCCGGGTCGATAGTCTCGGTAATCAATACTCCCGGGCATCTGCTCGAGTGCCACCAGCTCATATCCCTCGTTGTGAAGTCTCGTGAGTAGCCTCGGAAGCGAGGCCACCTGTCTCCAGGGTACCGATGTCTCTGCCCCGAGCGCGGTCTTCTGAAGCGCTTTGTCAGCATCAGAAAGATAGAGAGTACCCGGTTTCGGCGGGCATGGCGTATATCCCGTGAGGATAATCTCATCGACTCCGGCTCCATCAGCGGTCCGAAAAATAGACCCGACATTATGTGCACTCCGGATATCGTGTAGGATAAGAATGAGTGGTGCCTTCATACATTCTCCTATTTGTGTTCCTGATAGAGATCCTTGGCGGTCTCCCAGACGGCAGGATAATTCTTCTTGGTCTTCATCCAGTACCACCATTCTCCACCCCAGAGATAGATATCCTCAAATCCAACCTGACGAGCATAGTCCACGTTCTCACGGAGACGATCTTCATTCATGGTCCGGAACTGTTCCTCAAGTGACACCTCAGCGATCCAGCCACTGGCCCACGGCTCAGCCTGGAGCTCGATGACCGAGAAATGCTCTTGATCAGTGAAGAGACGGACCATTTTTTCCTTGAAACGGAAGAAGTTAGGCCCAATAGGATACTCGAAGTATCCGCCCACTTTGGGGCTGTAGATATCACGATAGAGAGTGGTGCCAAATTGGTCGCCTCGAGACGCCGCATGCACCCAGAGCGAGAGCTCGCCACTATCCGTCACCACCACCGGGCGCGTTGGATCAAGGCGTTTCACCAGCGCTATCTCCTCATCGAGTATCTTTACATCAAATTCTGGACACACTCCAAATGACAAGAAGGGTTCATTCTCAACCTGCCACTTGGTAATCACTGGATTGCCCTCATAGCGACGAATGGTGGTCTCAATGAGAGCCAAGATACCAGCTCGACGGGCTTCCTTTTCGTCGCCGACCCAAGTGGGGATATGACACTCTGGCCAACGAGGCACCTTGATGCCAACCGCCAGGATGACTTCGGCTCCCCGCTTGCCCGCCTCAGCCACCTGCCAATCCACATCGGCATAGTTATAGGTCCCCTTGGTTGTTTCCACCAGGTCCCAGTACACTGGGATGCGCATCTTCTTTATCCCGATATCATCAAGGAGTGCCAGGTAGGTCTCGCGCCAGTCGAGTCCTAGCCCTTCGGCATACCGCGTCGAGAAGGTCATCCCGAGACTCACATCCTCACGCGGCGCCGGCGCCGGCATATTGAAGTAGCCAAAGAGGAGGAGCGCCATGAGGAGCACGGAGAGAACTGTACCGGCCAAAAATTTGAGTATTTTTTTCATAGAGAAAGTTACATAAGCAATGATATGCCACTTTGAGTCGCAAGCCATAATCCCAAACCAATAATACCAATCGCTACCGCCTTCTGCATCCAATCCCAGAAATGGAGTCGCTCACCAAAGACCTGTGGGTAACGGAACGAAAGCGGGAAAGTCAACATCAAAAGAAAGACGTACTGCATCCCAGAAAGAGCCTGGACGAAAGAGACTGACCCGAGATACGTCGCGTAGGATAAGAGAAACGTGGCGAGTCCTGCCGTTACCTTGTTCAATACGAACAGTCCTCCAGTACTCGCTGCTCGCGGGGAGCGATGCCCAAAGCCATCGAATTGGGCCAAAATCTGCCGACGAAACAGTGGCACGATGAAGAGCGTCAGACCAGCGAGCGTCATCCCGAGACGCGACCAGACGAGACCGTTCACAAAGTCAGTACTGGCATAGCCACCCTTGAGGAGGAGAAATGACAGGCCCATGAGGATACCAGCCAGGACAATATACCAAGAGATATGCTCACCCCGCCTCAAGGGCAAATCAAAAGAAATAAGGAGCCCACCGAAAATGAGGAGGAGGAGAGCGAGGATAAACCAGCCGTCCACGACGGCACCGTCCATACCAGGCAAAAAGACGGCCGAGAACGCAACCAATGAAATAATCGTCCCCACAAGTGGTGCCACCCGAGAGATCTCATGGCGCTTGACCGCGGCATAAAAGGCCACCAGGCCATAGACAAACGTCATCCCGGAGAGGAGGAGCGTGAGAGTGGAGGTGAGATCGAGGAAACGCACGCCAAAGGGCACAAATCCGAGCGCAAAGAGACTAAACAAGGATACAAAAAAAGCATACACGGCCGGAGTCGGTATGCGATCAGAGAGCAGATATTTGTCAAAGGTAGCAGAGACGGCGCTAAAGAAATAGCCAAGGAGTGCCACCAGAGCCCAAGTCATAATTTAGCTTTTAGCTTTTAGCTTTTAGCTTTTAGCTTTTAGCTTTTTCTGAAAAGCGCCAAGTAAAAAAGCCTCAAGCTTTTTGATTATGTCTGTCTTTTTTTATTATACCTGAAAAATTTGTATACGTCTCTACAGACCTACTAGTTCGTCCCGACAATCTGCCGGTAATAGAGATCGACGTCCGCAATCCACTTGCGCACGCTCTCAGGACTGTGGGTGGCACAACTTGAGCCACACTTCCAAATAATCATATTCTTGGGTTCGCTCGTCTTCCGGAGCGTCACCAGTTCGGCGATGCGATTGCCTACCGCATGGACTGCCTCTTCGGGGCTGCCGAAACAACCATGCCCCATAGCCACACCACGAGTACCGGCGCCTTTGAACCCCCAATAGTTGAAACAATCTGCTCCTGCCGTATCGACGGGGACCCGCTTACCCCAATTACTCTCCTTTTTGGCAATACCGACGATAAGTGCCGCCACTTCCCGATCATACTCGGCAATAGTCGGCGCCATGGCTTCGAGTGGATAGCCCGAGGCCATAGTAGCGATAGTCGTCTCAAGCGCTCCATCCTTAGGGGTAGCCGGCGCTTCCTGTGTCGCGCTCACCTCTGGGACTGCCAAGTGACAATCTTCTATCTCTTTCTTTTCCGCACCAACCACAAGTTCCTGAAAAAAAGAAAAGTCCTTCTGCCAACGGCAGAGTTCGACAGGATCAATAGCTACGGCCGTCTCAGAAGGGTCGGGAGTGGCTAGTTCCTTAGTATCGATTATGGGCAAGGCTGGAAAGGCGCCTGCTCCCAGAAACAAGAGAGCCAATGACGAAAAGCCCTTTCTCAGAGAAAAAGGCATAAAGCGCGAAATGTGCTTCAGTTGTGAGAGTAATCGAAACAGCCTCTCTCCCCAAAATTCACCCATAGCGTACCTGCTCAGAAAACAGGAAAAGTCATTAAAAGTGCACTTCTGAATATAGCAAATTTCGTGGCATTCGTCAATGAAAAAATACGCCTTTTTATACTATTTTATGGCTTATATAAAGCACTTTTTATGAATCTAGCTGACCGTTTACCCCACATTTGAGGCTTATCCAAGAGCCAAAACCGGTCATCATCCCGCCAAAGAGAAAAAAGCCACTTCCCTTGATAGGAAATGGCTTATATAAAGCATTTTATGAAGCTAGAAGTTTGAACTGGTCCCTTTGAGGAGGGTATCCACTGCTTGGATGATAATAAACCCTGAGAGTGCCACCATCACGCCAATTATCGAGTACTTCATGTTCCGCTTGGCAATCGAAATCGTGTCATCATCCCCGGCTGAGACCAGATACTGAATCCCGGAAATAACAAAGGCAATGATACCAAAAAGACCAAGGAGGCCGAGGAGCCAGTTCATGAACGTCAAGAGGACCTGGGTCACAGTGGCGCTGGAGAGGCCAGTGTCGGTCGGAACACAGACTCCCGAAACAATAGAGTAGGCGCCATCCGTAGGACACGTTACGGCATAAGATACTAGTGGCATCAGTGCGAGTGTGAGAAAGAAGAAAATAGTAAAGACTTGTTTCATATTACCCTAGAAATTCGATGAAGTGCCTGTGAGGAGCGTATCGACTGCCTTGATAATCACAAAGCCGAGGAGGGCCACAATAACCCCGATAATTGAGTACTTCATGGCGTTCTTGGCAGTGCTGATCTGGTCGTCATTGCCAGCCGCGGTGAGGTAGAGGATGCCTGAGACGACAAAACCGATGATCCCAAAAAATCCAAGTATGGCGAGGAGCCAGTTCAATGTCTGTTTGATAATGTTAGTAATGCTTCCATCAGGAACCCCTGACTGATAAGCATACTCATATCCCTGGTCCCAACCCGATGGCTGCGGAGGGCCAGTCTGAGCCGATGCAACAACTGGAATCAAAAGCATAAGAAGTAACATGCTCGCACTGAATCGCTTCACTATATTCTTCATATATTTTCCATACCCACAGACCTCTGCTTTTGTATGGATATTACTTTTTATCTTCCTTGCCAACATTATACCACAACTAATTAGAAACAAAAATCACTCTTCGACAAGCTCAGAGTGATTTTTGCTATCGATAATCGAAGTATCCGAACACTAGAAGGAAGCGTTGGTGCCTCCGAGCCAGTTGTTGACTGCTTGGATAATAACGAAACCGAGAAGGGCCACGATAACACCGATAATCGAGTACATCATCGCGTTCTTGGCCTTGCCAATCTGATCCTCATCACCAGCTGCGGTGAGATAGAGGATACCAGCGATTACGAAACCGATGATACCGAGGAAACCGAGGATGGCGAGGAGCCAGTTCATGGTCGAGTTGATGATGCCGTAAATAGAGCCTCCAGGGACACCTGAATTCTGGGCATTCCCCTGACCACGATCCCACTGGGCTGATGCGAGAGCTGGCGCCAAAGCGACAACCGTCGAAGCTGCTCCGTAGAAAGCGTTTTTAATTTTGTTCATAGTTCTCACCTCCTTTCAGTGTCCCTTCTTCCGAAGACAGGGATTTCTTTTGTGTTTGTTTTATGAGAAGAGATTGCCTATCTGTGTGACAAGGAGGAGTGCTCCGAGTACTACCGTGATACCGATGACTGACCAGGTAAGCATGAGCTTGGCCTGGCGTATGCGCTCTTCGTCACCATAAGCAGTGAGATACAGAAATCCTGCCACCACTAATCCGATTATACCAACTATTCCCGCAACTGACAACAAAAAATTCAAGATATTGCGAAGTATTTGGGCTACCGGGGTAGCGTCCTCTATCGCCCCAGCATGGAGGATACTAGGCCACACGAGTAGAGCGCTGAGAATCAACACTTCCGCTTGCTCTCGGATTTTCTTGATATTCATAGGCACTTGAGGTGACTCACATAGCCACATAGTACCACGAGATACCCCCTCGAGAATAGACTCCCTCGGGATATGCTATGCTAAGGAGGCATCCGTTTACTCCTCTATTATGACCGTCTTCACGAAAATTCTCCTCGGACTCATTATCGCCCTCTACCTAGGATTTGGACTCTACCACCTGACTGATTTCGTCACCGCCGATGAGCACTACTGGGTCGAAGAGCGTATCCCTCAGTACTGGGAGGCCATCGCGGATGGCAAGTGGCGCAAGACCTTTATCAATGACAAGCCCGGCGTGAGCCTCGCCCTGATCTCCGGGATCAGTGTCGCCCTCTATCCGGAAACTGAGAAATTCTGTGTCGAGCAAAAGGACCGCATCATCGCCTGTGACACGAACCAGACCAAGGCCATCTATCTCGCCTTTCGCCTCCCTATCCTCCTCGTCAACGCCTTCCTCCTCGTCGTCCTCTTTTTCCTCATCCGACGCCTCTCCGGTGAAGAAGTAGCTCTCCTTGCCACTGCCTTTACCGCTCTCTCCCCCATCCTCCTCGGCATCACGCAGATTATCAATCCCGACGCCCTCCTCTGGTCAACGAGCGCCGTGGCTCTCTTCTCTTTTTTGAATTACCTCCAAGAGAACCAAAGGAAGTACCTCTTCATCACTGGTATCGCCCTCTCATTCGCTATCCTCTCCAAGTACGTTGCCATCATCCTCCTCCCTTTCTTTCTCGCCTTGATTCTCTTCCGTTTCTTCTCTGAGCAGAGCTCGCCGGATAGATTGAGACGTGATCTGAGGCAAGAACTCCTCGCCTGGGTCGCCCTCATGGGTGGCACCATATTCCTTGTCATCCTCTTCCTTCCGGCCCTCCTCGTCGATAGCAAGTACTTCCAAGAGTTCATCATGACCGTCCCAGACAAAGAGATTCTGGTCGGTATCGCCCTTGTTTTTGCCCTCACCCTCATCATTGATACCTTTGTCCTCAAGAATCCGCTCCTTTTCTTGGTTCGACGTCTGACACAGCACCTTCGTCCTATTCTTCCAGTGACCGGGCTCTTTTTTGGTCTCATGTTTGTTGGGATCATCGTCCTCCGCAATTTTTTCCCAGACTGGGACTTTATGCGCCCCATCGCCTTTGACATCAAGGACCTAACCGACATCCGCTACTACGGCGCCGTCCCCAACTTTTGGCAGTCCTTTCTCCTCGAGTGGAACCCGGTCATCTTCTCGCTCACTCCTGTGGTCCTCCTCGGTTTCTTCGCCCTCGCTATCAGTCTCATCGTAGAGCGCAAAAAGGACGCTCCCGCCCACATCTACCCTCTCTTTTTCTTTTTCCTCTGCTATACCGTACTCCTCATCTATTCGAACATCCTCTCCACCCCGCGCTACAGTATCATGCTCTATCCACTCCTCGCCTACCTCTCTGCCCTCGGCTACCTGCGCCTCTCACGTTCGCTCCGTCCCCTGTACCAGTCGCTCCTCATCGGGGTCCTCGCCATAGTGAGTCTCATCTCGCTCGTCCTCTCGGCACCGTTTTACTTCAACTACACGAACTCTCTCCTCCCTCGCTCGCTCATGATCCAAGATGCCTGGGGCTACGGTGGATATGAGGCAGCCAAGTATCTAAACACTCTCCCCGAAGCACAGGATCTCACCGTCTGGGCCGACTACTATGGGGTCTGTGAATTCTTTGTCGGTCGTTGCCTTACTGCCTACACCTTCGACCAAAATGAAATTAAGCCTGACTACTATGTCCTCACCCGCCGTGGCAAAATCCGCTATATGTCCCGCTATTCTCGCTGGGAGCGCCTCTCCGGCCTCCGAGCCTACCAGTACTACGGCGTCCCCGACCCCGCCTGGGAACTCTTGATTGACGATCGTCCTGGCAACTTCATCCGAGTGGTCAAAGTCAAAAGTGAATAACAAAAAACCGAGGGCTCACGCTCTCGGTTTTTCTTCTGTATTTAGTGAGCAGACTTGTGGATGCCATCGATATGAATCGATGGGAGAATCGGAACCGAGACGGTACCCTCTCGTTTTGCCTCAAGGAGGAACTGGAGAGCCCGGAGGAGAATCATGGCTGGAGCGAGGAGCATCATGAGGAGTACGGAGAGGAGAGACAGGAGTGTCAGAATCCGATCCTCTTCACTCTGTACCAGAGGAGAGACGGGTGTCGGAGATGGGGGCACCACTGGAGTGATGATCGTAGTCGGGGTCTCAAGCACTGTTTCGGTACCCTTGATTTCAGCCGGTGCTGCCTCGAGAACCATCGGCACCGGAGCTGGCTCTTTGACCGCTGCGACCAGTGGCGTACCAAAGTACTCCACCGTGATGATAGATTCCTTACCATTGATCTTGCCCTTCACCACCGCCACTCCGATTTCCTGATAACGAGTGTTCATGATGTTGGCCCGGTGTGTTTCACTCTTCATCCAAGCGTCGTGCTGATCACGAGCGTCCGTATAGTTGATGGCGAGGTTCTCCCCCGCTGCCTGATAACGGTAGCCGGCATCCTTAATCCAGTACCACGGTGCTACTCCCGCAGGGGAAGTGTGCGCAAAGTAATCATGCTTGATCATGTCGTTTGCTTTGTTCTTGGCAGCAGTTGCGAGAATCGCGTTCTCCGTGAGTGCCGGCAGACCAGCCTCGGAACGGGCATGGTTGGCGAGGGTGATGACTTCGCCTGGGACCATGCCCGAGGCCAGAGCCGAGAGCACAAACACAAACGAAGAAGCCACTCCGATCACGGAGAGGGCGACTATGGTGTGGACAGGTTGTGTGTGTGTTTTGGCCATAAATGGCTTTGGTTGGCTAAAAAATAAAAACGGGCTCACACCCGTT
>JACCDN010564569.1_pt1 | contig 12526 bp, 11 predicted proteins | sample 7441691 | NCBI WGS metagenome assembly JACCDN01 (sample SAMN15323439, study PRJNA562643) | freshwater metagenome | isolation source: river surface water | place: USA:Blue River Watershed | collected 2017-08-16 | reverse complement strand
GAATACTCGATTGACAATTTCTTCTCTGCGACTGTTTCTAGAGTGGAAATTAATTCGATCATGTTGCAGGGTTTACCCCCACCAACGTTGACTACATCGTGAAAGTTCACTGGTTGTTTTGCCAAATCATTGGCAAGCAAAGCAATTGAGTTGACCACATCGCCCACATAGGTAAAGTCACGTTTTACCGCACCGTCTCCAAACAGACTAAAAACTTTGTTTTGTTGAAGTGCAGCCGCAATTCTGAAATATGCCATATCCGGTCTACCCATCGGGCCATATACGGTGAAGAATCGCAATCCTCTTGTCTTCATTTGATAATTTGTTGACAGCCCACGGGCCAAAATTTCATTGGCAAGCTTTGTTGAGCCATAAAAACTTACTGGTTTCAAATCAGGTTCAGACTCAGCAAGCGGAAAATTGGTTGAATTCCCGTAAACACTGGATGAGGACGCATACAAGAAATTCTCAACACCATTCTTGGCAGACATCAAAAGTGTGTTTGCAAAACCAGATAGGTTTGAATCTATATATCTAGAATATTCATCAATCGGAAGTCGAATCCCGGCTTGCGCAGCAAGGTGGATAACAGTGTCAAATTGATGCGTGCCGAGCAGTGCTTCTAATCCAAGGGCATCGGAAATATCCAGATTTTGATAAGTAAATCTCTCCACTACTTTGAGCTGTTCTAGTCTCGATTGTTTTAGATCGACAGGGTAATAATCTGTAAGAGAGTCAATTCCAACAACTTGAATTTTATTATTCTGAAGTAGGTCGAGTGCGACTTGTTGTCCAATAAAACCCGCAACGCCTGTGATCAAGACTTTCTTCACTTTAAAGCTCCCTCATATACTGCTTGTATATTTCTAGCCATCACACTGGGTTCAAAGATCTTTTCTCTCGCTTCTTGTGCGTTCAGCAACTGTAGGCAAAAACCCTTGTCATCTGTCTGCTTCATTTTACTAAAAAGATCTTCTGAGTTTGAGGTAACAAAAAGCCCTGGGAATTCATTTCCCAATACTTCAGGAATGGCAGAATTATTAGACGCAAGGATTGGTACTTTATTTGCGATAGCTTCAAGCAAAACCAGACCCAAACCCTCATACAAACTTGAAAGTAGGAAAACATCAAATATTTGTAGCGCCTCAGCGATATATGGCGTTTTTCCATACAAAATTATATTCTCATCGCATCCCAACGCCTTGGCTTCTTCTTCAAGGTTAGATTGCAAGGGACCCTCACCAATTACAACGAGTAATGCTTTTGGGTTTAGTTGGAGATAGCTATTGAAAGCCGTCAATTGTGTCTTGAGGTCCTTCTGTGGTGCGAGCCTTGAGATAGTCCCAAAAATTTTAGTTCCTTCAGGTACACCAAATTCAAGAAACATTTTTTTCTTGGCCTCGTGATCAAACCTAACTTCTTGATTCATCCCGTACAAGACCACATGAAGTTTTTTTGAATCTTTCAATTCGCCGGATTGAATTAAGAATCTCTTTACTGCGTTTGAGATTGTTATTATTTCGTTTGAACGGTATTCCACGAATTTCGACATAATTCGTGAAACCACTTTGTTTCCATTAGGAAAGAAAATTTCAGTGTTGTGCTTTGATACTATCTTTTGCGATTTAGTTACAAGAATGGAAAGAATGAGTTCTGCCCGCGGCAAATGAGCATGTATGACTTCCGGTTCAATTAATCTTTGCAACTTCATGATGCGAGCTGCTTGGAGAAGCGGATTAATGCCAACGGTATTCACATGAACTACGCATCCCTGTGCGGCGAATTCGTCCAGTAATTCTAATTTACCTTTCAGAGGAATTATATGAACATCGTGTCCCATTAGTTTCTGTTGCCTGGTTAAGACCACTAACTGCTTCTCAGCACCGCCGAGCTCGATGGTTGTAATTAGGTGGAGGATCTTCACTATTTAGATAACCGTTCGAAAATATTCTGCAGTTTTTTGTAAACCTTCATCAAGTTCTACCTTGGCGGACCAGCCCAAAAGTTTCTTAGCTAGAGATGTATCTGGCTTACGTTGTCGAGGGTCATCATGAGGGAGGGGTTCAAAAACAATTTTCGATTTAGAGTTACATACTTCGATAGCTTTTTGAGCTAATTCCAGCATTGTAAATTCGTGTACATTGCCAAGGTTTATTGGCGAACTAGGTCGATCTGGTAAATCAAAAGTAGAAATGATTCCTTCAACCAAATCTGATACGTAACAGAAGGAACGGGTTTGAGAGCCGTCGCCGTAAATAGTTATTGGGGTGCCTTGAAGAGCTTGAATTATGAAATTACTTACGACGCGGCCATCTCCGACAGACATTCTCGGACCATAGGTATTAAAAATCCGGATGACTCGTACGTCCAAATTAAATTGTCTAATGTAATCAAAGCAGAGAGTTTCTGCAGCTCGTTTACCCTCGTCGTAGCAAGATCGAATCCCGATAGGATTCACGTTCCCCCAATAGCTTTCCAGTTGAGGTGAAACAGTAGGATCTCCATAAACCTCACTTGTAGACGCCTGAAGCACTCGCGCTCCTGAATGTTTCGCCAAGTGGAGAACATTTATCATGCCCATAAAATTGGTTTCAATTGTTCTAACTGGATCAACTTGATAATGCTTAGGAGATGCAGGACAGGCGAAGTTGAGAATCCCATCGTATTCTCCAAAATGAGGATTTCGTATATCTTGCTGAATAAAGCTGAAATTTGGGAATTGCTGAAGTCGTTGAATATTCTTCCTTGATCCAGTGGTGAAATCGTCAAGACCTGTGACTTTTTCACCTCTCTCCAGTAATTTTTGAGATAGGTGAATTCCAAGAAATCCAGCAGCTCCAGTCACTAGAATGTGCATACTTGACTCCTTTAAACTTGTTAACGGTAACTTAATATACAGTAATTTCTATTGGGGAAGGAGGTTGCTCTTGAGAATCATTGTAATAAATGATCTCCACCCTGATGAGCTGGCTGGTGCGGCTACTATTGCTCTCCAAAATGCTGAACTGCTTTCGAAAAAAAACGATGTTGAATTTTGGTATTCCGGCGAGAAAAGAATTGATAGAGAATCCAGTTCCTCAATTAAATTTATGTTCAGACCCGATAGAGAGTTTTTAGGGTTTCTTAGAACTCGATTGCAAGCGGTTCGAGTTATCCTTGAGATTATAAATTTTCGGCAGACGCTATGGCTTTGGGTTGAGTTGATGAAAAGAAAACCTGACTTAGTTTGGATACATCAAGTAGGGAATCACTTCCCAAAGATTATTCCCTTAATCTGTAAGTCGCTTGGGATCAGGTCTGTGCAGACTCATCATGATTACAGCATCTTTAGAGTCGGGAAGTTGTATCCAATTGACCTAAAATTGAATGACAATGCTTTATTTGGCCTTCATGCGGAACCTAATGGGTTTCTTATTTCCAATCAAAGCGATTGGAAATTTGATTCTCGAACCTATATGCAACTTTTGCTGACAATTAGAAGAAAAGTATTAGTTTCAATTTCAAATATGAATTTCCGCAATATTACAATAAGCAGTCAACAGACTTCTCTTCTGAAATGCATTGGGATTACAAAAGTTGTTCGAATTCCAAACTTCGTTTCGGCGTGCAATTGCAAAAATCCTCTTAGGAAGGTGCTCGGCCAAACTACAATCCTTTTTGCTGGAAGGCCGAACGGAAAGGGATTAGATCGAGTTTGTTGGCTAGTGAAGAATTCTCCAAATTCAAAGTTGCTGCTCGCCGGAGATGCCTCGATACTAAGTTATCTGCCAGAGGATTTCCCTAAGAGTAAGTTAGATTATCTGGGTGTTCTATCTCAAAGTGAGTTGTTCAATGTGATGCATGGGGTCAACTACGTTTCGGTACTTTCCACATGTTTTGACGTGTACCCCTCTATCTTGCTAGAAGCACTCACGCATGAAGCAAAAGTCCTCACGACGACAACCGTTGGAAATTGCTCTTTGATTCAAAGCGAAAATACTGGATATCTCCTTCCATACTCTTTCGAATTCAAGCAATCATCTCTTGAAGACTTAGAGGTGTCTTCCTTTAGGATTAATCAGCATGATTCCTTCAACCGTTTATTCAGTGAAGTTGATGTTCAGCATTTCATCCAAGTAGGAATTCTTGATCTTATTGAGGCTGGTTCCCAATTTTGAGGTGGCTTCAACATTGAAAGAATTTCAGAGAACAATTAGCATAAATACACTCAAACCTTTTATGGGATGGGTTCTAGATGGCCTCTTCCGAGATGCCGGAAGTTCCGTTCATCAGGAATTGGCTTGGAATGTGTTTTCTCGAAAGCGATCAGATTTTCTCGATCCTTGGGTGATTAAGTCTAGTTTATTTCCAACCAGATGCGAACTGGCGTTCTTTACTCATCATGAAACGTTTCTCAAGGAATCACACAGAAAGATTTACGACAAGTCTGAGAAGAGATTATATGTCACACATCTTAATGAATCATCTACTTTATCTAAATCTGATTTTGAAGAATTTAGTTCCGCTAACGTTCTATTCGCTCAGAATGCATCAATGCGTACTTTGCTCATTAATGCTGGAATTCCAGGCGACAAAATAAGAATTGCACATGGTGGTGTGGATAGAGATATTTACTTCCCGGTTACCCGCCGTGAAGAAGATAGTTACATACTTATTTCCGGTTACTTTAAGTATCGTAAGAATCCTTCTCTGGTAGCCGAAGTCATCAGGAGTCTCCCAGAGTTAAACTTTGTCGTACATGGCCGTTTCAAAGAGGAATTTCCCACCCGCTTCTTCGAATCTGTACCAAATGTTAAATGGCTGGAGTTCGATATCGCGAGACAGCCTAAGCTGGTCCAGAGCGCCGAGATGTACCTGTCTTTATCGAGGATTGAAGGCGGTCCAATTGGCATACTGGAGGCCCTCGCATGCGGTGTGCCGGTAGTTGCAACTGATACTGGTTTTGCTTCTGATTTACTAACCGAATCAAATGGGAGATTAGTCTCGAGCCTTCCAACTGTGGCTGAAGTTGCCCAAGCAATACATGAGGTGCGAATCAGGTTTCAAGGGCAGCCAAGAATTGACCTATTAGATGGAAGATACACTTTTCCAGATCTCGCAGCTACGTTTTTTAATTGAGGTTACTCTGAACGAGTTCCATAAGCAAAATAGCCAATCGTGGAATCCGGAAAATGCTCCCCTGTCTCAAATTTAATTGTTGGAATTTTTCTTAGGAATGAAACAAGATAGTTGAATATAAATACAACCTTGCCTTTACTTCCACCAGAAAGCAAGCCTCGCAGACCTAGGACCAGATAAGAATCAATATAGTCACCACGGTATCCAATTTGTACATTGGAAAAGCTTGTTAGCATTTTTCTAATCTGAAAATGAGTGAATCGATGGTAATCACCAGGTACATCGTGAACGGGAATAATCCATGGGGTTGACACAACTATTTTTCCACCCAAAACAAGAGAGTTCTTGATGTTTATTATTGCAGTCTGATAATCTGAAATGTGTTCAAAAACTTCTAAAGCCACTATCGCATGAAAACTTTCAGAAAGGCTGAAGTTCTTTTCACTCAAGTCTTTAACCAAATCAGGCGAGTGCCTAGCATCTATATCTAGTTTCACTAGCCTTAATTCTCGTGCTAGGCATAATTTCTCAAGGGCATCATCTGTTGCCCCAAATCCTCCAACACTCAATACAGACGAACCCCGCTCGAGACCGACTAGTACTTTTATGGTTTCATCAATTAACCCTGCTCGAGTCCAAATTTTTAATCTTCGAAATCCAATCCCGTATATCTGATCCTTAATATTCTTAATCATTTCTTTAAGACCTCGCTTATTCTTTCGACAGTTCTTAAGCTCAGCACAGAGGCTAGGTAAGTTGGGTGATTCACGGCTGAGACAGGTATGATCGAAGTTCCCACACAATACACACCTGGAAGGTGAAAAAGCTCCCCCCACTTATCGACGGCTCCGAATGTTGGGTTCTCCGCCATCCTAGTTGTTCCCATGTAATGATGTGAATCCTGGAGGGTAAATTCTGAGTAATTGATGTCAGTTTGAACCAATTCTAAAACCGAGGGATTTGCGAGCAGAATGGCTCGTAGAATACTCACACATTCTCCATAGTAAGTTTCTAAAGACTGATTTCTTTCAACTGTTTGAAGAATACTAATCCCATTTGAGTCGTTAATGACTTCTAGTTTCGAACCCTTAAATTGGGGCATTTCAAAATATGCAACAGCACTCATGAATCTGGTAAATCCAAGAGTGCGCATTGCCTTATCAAATAGCCGAATTAGTAGATTAGCATCTATCGAGCTTTCGGATAGAAATGATTTGGCACTTAGGCGCCAAAAACGAAGGGAAACTCTTGGGCCTCTTTGATTTTCTGAATCGATAGACTTATCAAAAACTAAAAATGACTTCCACTCTTTATCTAATCTTCGCTCAGTTACTTTCGTTCGAGTGTATCTCAGGAGTTTAATCTGAAAAATTAGTGACTTGGGGTGATTTGAGTATCCAATGCCCAGCCCTGGGGGGGGATTAACCCCAAAGTCTTGATAGATTTTTTTGGCGAAAGCAAGATTACCGAGCCCACCCGTGGCTAGCATAATCGTCGAAGTAGATAGAAGACTTATTGCGTTTGCTTCGTCACGATATTCTATTTCAAATCCTTCATCTTGAATTCTTGAAAATTCGAGCGACGTCGCCTGAAATCTAATCTGATTATCAGAAGATATTGGATAATCGCTTTCAATGTTTTTGCGCCTCCCTTTTATATGAATTTTAGGAATATCTAACCAACTGGCAAAAACATCATTTTTGGGACTTTCTTTAAATTTCTTAATTCTAAAGAAATCATTGATTTCATTCTCTTTCCCTGCGATTTCTGGGGCCAAGAATGGGAATCCTGGCAAGTCAGAAAATTTTGTTGGCTCCCAAAATTCTCTAATCCCGACATCATGCTGATTGCCCCAATCAAGCGAGTGTCCTAGATCTTTGAAAACTACATTTCGTTGTTCATCGTTCACACTATTGTGGATTATGTATGTAGAAGAAGATGTTGGAACAAGCACCTTGTGTGAAATTCCAAGTCTACTTAGGCGCCAAGAAGACACCCTGGCCAATATTCCTGCACCGATAATGACAACTTCTAATTTATTTTTTTTGTCAGTATTCATTGGCTCGGTACCAAGGGTTTTTCAATTCATGTTTGATGTATCTTTTTACAGCTGAAATCCCCAACTGTTGGTTGACGTCATTCGTGAAAACCGATTTCAGGCCCAACATGAATCGCGCCTTTTCTGCGAAATTCTGAGAAGTACTTCGCTCAATATTTCCCACTTGCAGCTGATGAAATCTATAAGTAAGGAGGGACTCTGACAAATTCGCAAAATTGGTCTTTCCATACAATTTGACCCAGAGACGATAGTCCTGAGCGCGTATGTATTTTTCATTATAAGGATTATTGGGAAGGACAGAGCGGCGAAGCATCACGGTAGGATGAAAAAATGGGTTCTTAATAAACATTTTCTTGGAAATTTCGTCATGTGATTGGGGTTGCCTTAAGACAGACCCATTTTCCCATTTTCCCTTCGATACTTCACTCAAAATGGTCACTGCGGTCCCAAGGACGCCTATCTGATGATTTATCTCTAGAAATTTCGCCTGCTTCTCGATTCTTGTGGGTGCTGCGATGTCATCGGCATCCATGCGCGCAATAAATTTTCCCTTCGATAGTTCAATGCCAACGTTTAGGACCTTACTCAGGCTCCACTCAGGTTTAGTTCTCTTGACCATCACTCGAGGATCCGTGAATCTTGACTTGCTTATTCCTTGGATTGAATTATCAAGTAAGAGAATTTCTATGTTTTCGTATGTTTGGTTTAATATGCTATTCATTGCTTCGGCAAGCAAATTATCGTCTCGGTGGGCGGGGATAATTACAGAAATCAACTCCGAGTAACTAACCATTTTCTTTGATCCAAATTGCCAAGGTCAACATTTCCCATCTACATAAATTTCCAGAAGATGCAATAACCCTTTGCACCTCGTTGTAATTCATAAAGTCATACATGCCGTTTGACTTATCTTTGATGATTTCGTCAGCCATTTCTCTCACCTGAGCTTGCGCAAACCAAATGTCTACTGGGGCTCCAAAACCTACCTTTCTTCTGGAAATAACTTCCTGTGGGATGTCATCCTTGAAAGCTTGGACAAGGACACTCTTTTTATCCCCTAAAGACTCGAGGTCAAGCCGATTCCTCACTTCCCTCAAGTCTAGGTCTAGGAATGGAGCTCTGATTTCAACTGACGCCAACATTCCAGCCGTATCACTCTTAAATAGGATATCAGCGGGTAAATACGATTTTAAATCTAAATCCAAAATGTCCCTCAAGTTTTGAGGGTTCCCCTTGGATTCTTCCGAGTATTTACTAATTGAAAATTCTTTGTTCAGAATTTGCTTGATCTGCCCGTCGGTAAGGATTGTGGAATCTTTATTCCATTGTGCCCCAAACGTTCTATGCCTTGATTCAAGTGCGGCAATATTGGCTTCATAGAAATACTTGCGTATATTCTTTGAACGCGAACGGCGAAGAATTTCCCATTTGGCTTGCTTATAAATATATTTTCTTAAACTCTGACTCCCAATAGAGGCAGTTCTATACATTTCGTAGTGTGAGTAACCACCAAACAACTCGTCTGCACCGTCACCAGAAATCAACACCTTTACATACTTAGAGGCATACTTAGATAGTAAATAAGTTGGTATAAGAGAAGTATCTGCAAATGGTTGAGAAGCTTTCGACAGCGCATAGTAGATGTCCTCGTGTAGGCTCGAGAGATCTACTTCAATTTCGTGGTGGTTTGTTCCAAATTTGTTGGCCGCTAATTGTGCAAAGCGAACATCTTCGTCATCTCGGTCCCGTCTAAGGGTGAACGTTGGGATACCAGGATTCTGGACTGCTGCAATACTTGTAATAATTGTCGAATCAATGCCACCGCTCAGCATGATTCCCACAGGGACATCGGACAATAGGGTTCTGCCAACCGCTTTCATCACGGAGTCGCGTAAGTTAGAATCATCTTGTGGGTGCACTTCCGGCGATTGTTCAATAATTTTCATCGATCTGATTTCGTTATTCTTGATTCTCATTTCGGTTCCCGGCGGAACACTTTTTATTCCAGAATAAATGCTATCTATAGGGTCAAAATAAAGGTACTTTAGGAAATGAGCAATTGATCTCGGTGAAAATTGCATTTTTTCTTTGCACAGTGAAGCAAGATTTCGAACCTCTGACGAAAAGTGAAAATCTCCAGATTTTTCAATACAATAATAAAGTGGTTTTTCTCCATAATAATCGCGGAATAAATGTAAAGACTTGTCTTCTACATCCCAAAGAGCTATCGCGAACATTCCTCTAAACTTAGAAGTGATTTGGCTTCCAAATTTCTCCAAGAGTTCTACAACTGTCTCGGAATCAGAATTTGACTTCCATTGGAAACCAGGTAATTCGGACCGAAGTTCTAAGTGATTATAAACTTCTCCATTATAAGTCATGACGGATTTTCCGGTCCTACTTCTCATTGGCTGTTTTGCGTTGCCAGGATCTTGAATGGCTAACAGTACATGACCAAGAGAGATGCTTTCAGTGACGTATGTACCACTCCCATCAGGGCCGCGGTGAGACATCTCCTGCAGTGCGTGCTTTAATTTAACTGCATTGGATGTCGACCCGCAGATCCCACACATACGCGGCCCTCATTTCTAACACTTGGATCTCTTCCCATATGCTAGCCTAAACGAACTATGCAAACGTGTCTTATTGTGAATGAAATTTGATTCCGAATAGCGCATATGACGATACCTCAAAAGTCACTTTGTTTTGCAGTGTTAGCGTTCGGAAGATCCGAGGATTTGAAAAGAGTTGTCAATCAGATTTCGCAGTTCTTTCCTTCGGCCCAAATTGTGGTACTTGTAGATAAGTTTGAGGGGTTTGAGCCGGAGCTAGTTCGTGCGAATCTTGAAACGATCGAGACAGCGAGGCAATTACTGTCCGAAGAGGTCATTACACATTTAGAAATCCCAATGAGGAATTTACGAACAAAGCTGGCCTGGAAAAGATTAATGGGGATTTCTTTCAACTTCTCTGACTCCGTAATTTACATTGAAGACGATTTACTTTTACTGAAAAATCCATCTGCGTTTATCGATTGGGCAAATCACATTCTGCTTGATTCGACGACAATTGCCTTTGCAACACTATTCACGTCGTTAGAGCACAAAGCCGTGATTGAAAGTCGAGGTCGCCTGACTAATTGGCCGGAGTTATGGGGGGTCCTAATTCATAAGCAGAAATATGAAATCCTTCAAGAGGTGATAGCTTCCGCGCAAATCCGTGGGATTTCGAAGAGGAATTTCTGCGATCTTCCAGTGAATTCCAATTTGGTTAAAGTCTTTAGAGGAAGATTCGAGAAGGTCTGGGTGTATAAGTTTAACAGGGCGCTCACGGTTGATACTTCTTGGGATACAGAGCTACACCTTGCAGTTTGGTTGCTAGGTTTACAGTGTTTGGCTCCAAATATTAGTTATCTCGAAGATACCGGCATACATTTTACCTCGGTCTCGCCGGAGAAATCAGTCAGGAAGAAATACACGTGCGCGAATGCCGATGTAGACAAAAGAAGTGCAAAAGGTACCGCCTCAGAAGTTTCGTACTGTACTTCATGTGAGAAAATGATGGAAAAATCAGGCTATATGTTCCTACCAAGGCAATTAAACTTTCTTCGTCGAATTATTGGCGATTGGTCTAAAGTCTCTTCTTAAAGTATGGAGTGAGTCTAAAAGGTTTAGTTCAATAATTTATCTAGGTTATTAAAGCCTCAGAAGTTAAAGCGTTTTGAATTCCTACGACCTTGCCTGGGAAGTAATCCTGCAGAACAAAGGGATTGGAATTTTTTTGAAACCAATCAGTTGGAAAAATTGAAATCTTTTTCGGACTTAAATTTGATGCCCACCAGGAAAAAGTAGAATTAGACCCTATGAAATAGTCACACGCAGCGAGAGACAAGAGGCTCAGAATCGGATCTGTTGAATCAATGACTTTAACCGTCAAACCCGTATCCTGAATGCGCTTAATCAGGTTCTTGATTTTATCTAAGCTGTCTGTCGAAATGAGAACTTGCTTTACTCCTTGAGTGCTTTCACGAAGTGTACTTAGTGCATTCAAATAGTAATCATCCTTGCAATATCCATGTAAATTTCTCACTTTTGCATTATTTATATAGTCACCACGCCTTATATGCATTCCGACTACTGGTATGGAGTCGTTTAACTCGAGATGGTACTTTCGCTGTAGTGCGTTATAAATTAGATGAAAGTAATAATCTGGCTCACGTATCCAGTATTTATGTGAAATAAAATGGCCTATATAGTATTTGCCTCTCATAAATTTGAGAGATGGGTCGTATACTTCTCCTACTTCACGGAGAACTGGAAGTTCTTCAACCACCTGATTGTTTAGTTTCTTAATGCTCTCTCTTTCAAAATGTAAGGAGACTCGGGTTGGGTAGTGTGAAGTGAACATGTTGGGAGTATTTATCAGATTGCAATTCAAGAAACGGTGAACTTCCAGGGGTCTAAATGAATTCTTGTTGCGATAGCGATACTCTGACGCATCAAGAATTGAAGATTCTCCGGTATGGTCTGTAAGAGTCTGTGAAAAGACAAACTGAAAGAGTTGATTGCCGATCCCCCCGCTCAATCTAACTATCGACATCTGTGCCCCTCTTGTGATTTAAAATTCAGAGTTCTTCTTTGCAAAAGTTCGCATCAATCAAGGACCACCAAACTTGTCGAAGTTCTAAGGTGGACTGCGACAATTCCAGATTGATCATCATTGGTTGAAGGTTCAACCCATTCAATGTTCACATCTCCCAGCGACGCAAGGATGTCTTCCTTAAACCAAGAATCCGCAAGCTGATCCTTATCCGCAATCACAATCTTTTCGATTTTAGCAAGAGGTGTCCCATCTTGCGACGGGTGGTCGGCCGAAAGCCATTGGATAAAGAATGGGAACTCTCGCGTATCAGCTATTTCCTTCACGCCAATTTGCTTCCATTTCAAATCAGTTCCGTTTGGGCGTGTTCGGTGGCCTTCAATTGCATCACGCCCAAATTTGGTTTCAATCGGTGTAATATCTTCTATGCTGAATACCCAGGTGAACCAGCCTCCACCTTCATTGGCTTTCTTTGAAACAGCTTTACCCCACGGGGTTTGTTCTGTTGCAGGGTGATTAAGTGGGCAAACAACTTCAATGTATTGCCCATTTTTCAATGAAGCAGTGAAGTTACGTGTTCCGAATCGTGGGTGGATACCACCATCTACAAAGGTGCTGCCGAGGCGCGAACCTAATCGTTGTACTGTGTCAGCAAGTTGATCATGGGAAGTCACATAAGAAACATGGTCGAGGCGCATGGTGGAATTCTGCACCATCACAAGGGGTGGTTATGACCATCCTTTAGGGCTT
>JACCDN010102484.1_pt1 | contig 12529 bp, 8 predicted proteins | sample 7441691 | NCBI WGS metagenome assembly JACCDN01 (sample SAMN15323439, study PRJNA562643) | freshwater metagenome | isolation source: river surface water | place: USA:Blue River Watershed | collected 2017-08-16 | reverse complement strand
CGCAACGGTAGCACCCACGCCCAGGCCGGCAACGATTGCAGCCAGGACGGCTTGCTTAGCAGAAATACGCATGGTCATTCCTCATTCGTGTTGTGATGGATAACAGCAGGAACGGGCACTCCTTTTTGTTGAGCACACCTAACCTCTGAACCGATTCTGCCATGTTTTGGCTTTGGCGTATATCTCTTCCTGCGAAATTTGCTCGAGGTGTTTCTTTTTTACAACAGGTTGACCGTCAACCCAGACGTCGGTGACCTGGTCACGCCCGGCGCAATGCACGATTTGCGATGCGGGGTCGAAGACGGGCAGGGTGGCGGCATCGCCCAGCCGGATTGCGCATAGGTCAGCCTGTTTTCCAATGGATAATGAGCCGATGCGGTCTTCCAGACCCAGGGCGCGGGCACCACCCAAGGTTGCCATATATATAAGGTGGTGTGCCGGGAAGAGGCTGGGGTCGTGATGTATGCCCTTTGCCAGTAATCCGGCGAGCCGGGCTTCGGCAAGCAAGTCCAACCGGTTATTGCCGGCGGCACCATCGGTGCCGAGAGCCACATTAATGCCGGCAGCATTCATTTCCGTTACCCGCGCCATGCCGGACCCCAGTTTCAGGTTGGCGGTCGGGCAGTGTGCCATGTGCATATTGTGGCGGGCGGCGCAGGCAATGTCGGCGTCATTCATGGCAACGGCATGCACCGCCAGCGTCTGCGGGCCGAGAATGCCCAGGCGCTCCAGACGTGCCAGGGGGCGCTCGCCATATTGCTCCAGGCTCTGCAGGACTTCGTGCTCGGTTTCGTGCACATGGATATGGATGCCCAGGCCAGTTTGGGCGGCCAGAGTGGCGACTTTCTCGAAGGTCTGGTCAGATACCGTATAGGGCGCGTGCGGGGCGAGCATGAAGCTGAGGCGCGGGTGGTTTCTTAAGGCATCCCGTGTCGCTAGGCCCCGGTTCAGATAGTCATCTGCGCCATGACCATAGGCGGTGGGGACTTCAAAGGCCAGAATGCCCAGGCTGGCCCGAATACCCGCCTGGTCGACGGCTTCGGCAGCGGCTTCCGGAAAGAAATACATGTCGTTGAAGGTGGTGATCCCGGCTTGTAGCATTTCGGCGCAGGCCAGCAAGGTGCCGTCGCGCACCATTTCGGTGCTTGCCCACCGGCTTTCCAAGGGCCAGATCCAGTCTTCAAGCCATGTTTTCAGTGGCAGATCGTCGGCAATGCCGCGTAATAAGGCCATGGCCGCGTGCGTGTGCGTATTGACCAGGCCCGGAATGAGGACGTGTTCTGGCAGTTCTTCGGTCGTTCGGGCGCTGTAACGGGCTGTTGCCGTTTCGATGGGCAGCAGATCCAGAATGCGGCCCTGGTCAACCACGAGTGCATGATTTTCAAGAATCACGCTGTCCGGCGCCACCGGAATCATCCAGCGTGGACAAATCATCAGGTCAACCTGACGATGGGAGAGGGTTTGTTCGTGGTTAGGCATGGTCTGCATGTTAAACTTGAACAATTTTTCCGGATACCGGTTTCGGGCGGTTTTGTAGTCTAAGCCCCCGATTTTGACCGGAAAGTTTCTGAACCGTACCATTTTTGCCCAGTCACGAAAGTTTTATGGACAATTTCGCCAAAGAAACACTGCCAATCAGCCTCGAAGACGAAATGCGCCGTTCGTATCTCGATTACGCCATGAGCGTGATCGTGGGACGCGCCCTGCCCGATGTGCGCGATGGCCTCAAGCCGGTGCACCGTCGTGTGCTGTTCGCGATGCACGAGCTGAATAACGACTGGAACAAGGCCTATAAAAAATCGGCACGTGTGGTCGGTGACGTGATTGGTAAATATCACCCACATGGCGATACCGCGGTTTACGACACCATCGTTCGTATGGCGCAGGATTTCTCGCTGCGTTACATGTTGGTGGACGGTCAGGGTAACTTCGGTTCGGTCGACGGCGATAACGCCGCTGCGATGCGTTACACCGAAGTGCGTATGGCACGCATCGGCCACGAACTGCTGGCGGATATCGATAAGGAAACGGTCGACTTCGGGCCGAACTATGACGGTTCGGAACAGGAGCCGCTGATTCTGCCGGCGCGTATCCCGAACCTGCTGATTAACGGTTCGTCGGGTATTGCCGTGGGTATGGCGACGAACATTCCGCCGCACAACCTGTCAGAAGTGCTGGCGGCCTGCCAGGCACTGCTGGCCAATCCGGACCTGACCATCGATCAACTGATCGATATCGTGCCGGCACCAGATTTCCCGACCGCCGGCATTATCTACGGCGTGTCTGGCGTACGCGATGGTTACCGCACCGGCCGCGGCCGTGTGGTCATGCGCGCCAAGACGCACTTCGAAGATCTGGACAAATCGGGTAGCCGTCAGTCGATCATCGTTGATGAGCTGCCGTATCAGGTGAACAAGCGCACCTTGCTCGAGAAAATCGCCGAGCTGGTGAACGAGAAGAAGATCGAGGGTATTTCGGAAATCCGCGACGAGTCGGATAAGTCCGGTATGCGCGTGGTGATCGAGCTCAAGCGCGGCGAGATCCCCGACATCATCTTGAACAACCTGTACAAGATGACGCAGCTGCAAGATACCTTCGGTATGAACATGGTCGCACTGGTCGATGGCCAGCCGCGCCTGCTCAACCTGAAGCAGATGCTGGAATGCTTCCTGGCGCACCGCCGTGAAGTCGTGACGCGTCGTACCGTGTTCGAACTGCGCAAGGCGCGTGATCGGGGGCATATCCTCGAAGGCTTGGCCGTTGCGCTGTCGAATGTGGACGAGATCATTGCCCTGATTAAAGCAGCACCGACGCCATCGGACGCTAAGGTCGGCCTCATGTCGCGTACCTGGCCGAGCCCGCTGGTGGCTGACATGCTCAAGCGTGCCGCCGCCGAAGCTTCACGCCCGGAAGGCATTGGCCCGGAATTCGGTATGACCGACAAGGGTTACCGCCTATCCGATATTCAGGCGCAAGCCATTCTGGAGCTGCGCCTGCAGCGCCTGACTGGTCTGGAACAAGACAAGATCGTCAACGAATATCGCGACGTGATGGAAAAGATTGCCGATCTGCTCGATATTCTGGCCAAGCCGGCGCGGATTACCGAAATCATCGGTCAGGAACTCAACGATGTGCGCGAACAGTTCGTGGTGGCCACCAAGGACAAGCGTCGTTCGGAGATTGTGACGCACACGCAAGACTTGGGCGTGGAAGATCTGATCGCGCCGCAGGACATGGTCGTGACGCTGTCGCACACCGGCTACATCAAGAGCCAGCCGCTCACCGATTACCGCGCCCAGCGTCGCGGTGGTCGTGGTAAGCAGGCGGCGGCCATCAAGGACGACGACTTTGTCGAGCACCTGTTCGTGGCCAATACCCACGATTACATCCTGTGCTTCAGCAACCGTGGCCGTTGCTACTGGCTGAAGGTCTATGAAGTACCGCAGGGTTCGCGCATTTCGCGCGGCAAGCCGATTGTGAACATGTTCCCGCTGGATGAAGGCGAGAAGATTAACGCTATCTTGCCCGTGAAGGAGTTCGCCGAAGACCGTTATGTCTTCATGGCGACCTCGCTGGGTACCGTGAAGAAGACACCGCTGTCGGATTTCTCCAACCCGCGTAAGGCCGGCATTATTGCCGTGGCGCTGGATGATAATGACTTCCTGATTGGTGCCCAGCTGACCTCGGGCAGTAACGACATCATGTTGGTGTCCGATGCCGGTAAGGCTGTCTGGTTCGATGAAGAAGATGTGCGTCCGATGGGCCGTCCGGCCCGTGGTGTGCGTGGTATGAAGCTGCAGAAGGATCAGCAGGTGCTGTCGTTGCTGGTGGCGCATGATGATGCCGAAACCGTGCTGGTTGCTACCGAAAATGGCTTCGGCAAGCGCACGGCGCTGGCCGATTTCCGTCACTCGGGCCGTGGGACTCAAGGTGTCAAGGCTATTGCTGACAGCGCCCGTAACGGCCGTGTGGTTGCCGCCAAGCTGGTGAGCGATGACGACGAAATCATGCTCATCACCACCGGTGGTGTGCTGATCCGTACCCGCGTTAAGGAAATCCGCGAACTGGGTCGTGCGACCCAGGGCGTGACACTCATTTCGCTGGACGACGGTGAAAAACTGGCCGGTCTGGAAAAGATCGTTGAGACCGACGACGAAGAATAATCAACCCATCGGATACTGAAGATGCGTCATTGGAACTTTGCTGCAGGCCCCGCGACTATTCCGTTGGCTGTGCTCGAACAGGTGCGTGAAGAGCTGCCCGACTGGCATGGTGCCGGTTGTGGCGTTATGGAAATGAGCCATCGTGGCAAGATCTACACGGGTATCTATGAGCAGGTCGTTGCTGATCTGCGCAAGCTCATGGATATTCCGGAAGACTATGCCATCCTGTTCCTGCAGGGGGGTGCCACGCTGCAGTTCTCGCAGATCCCCATGAACATTCTAGATGGCGGTTCGGCGGATTATCTGACGACGGGGGCTTGGTCTGAAAAAGCCGTTAAGGCAGGTCAGCGTCTTTATGGCGATGCGATCCGCGAAGCCGGCACGAGTGTTGAGAGCGCCTTTACCCGTCTGGTGGACCCGGTCTCGATGCAGTTAAACCCGAGCGCCAAGTATCTGCATTTCTGCAGCAACGAAACCATTGGCGGCGTTGAAGTGTTTGACCTCAAGCAATTGGGTGCAGCGGTTCAACCCGGCGTGCCTCTGGTTGCTGATATGTCGTCGAATATTCTGTCGCGCCCGATGAATGTGCGTGATTACGGCCTGATCTACGCTGGCGCCCAGAAGAACATCGGCCCGGCCGGCGTGACCCTGGTCATCGTGCGCAAGGATCTGCTGGGTAAAGCATCCAAAGCGATTCCGGCACTTATGGATTACGCCGAGCAGGAAAAGAACACCTCCATGCTCAATACGCCGCCGACCTTCGGCATCTATATGTCGGGCCTGGTCTTCCAGTGGCTGCTCAAGCAGGGGGGCTTGCCGGCGATTGCCAAGCAGAACCAGGCCAAGGCTGAGCTGCTCTACAAGACCATCGATGGTAGTGGCGGTTTCTATACGAATAGCATTGCCACGGATTGCCGTTCGTGGATGAATGTGCCATTTACGTTGAAAGATAAGGCGCTGGACCCGCTCTTCTTGGAAGAATCGGACAAGGCCGGCTTGCTGGCCTTGAAAGGCCATAAGCTGGTGGGTGGTATGCGTGCATCGATCTACAACGCCATGCCGCTGGAAGGCGTGCAGGCGCTCGTGGCGTTTATGAACGATTTCATGCGCCGATATGGGTAACTGCGGGTTTATGCCAACCACGTTGCAATTCATTAGCGGAGCGTGACATGAGTGCCGATAAGACAGGGCAAACCATTCAGGATGCATTGGCGGTAGTGCGTCAGCAGATTGATGGTATCGACAGCACGCTGCTGGAGCTGCTGAATCGCCGCGCCCAGTGCGCACGTGAAGTCGGCGAGATCAAGGCGCGTTTTGGCGATGATGGTTTCATTTACCGTCCGGAGCGCGAAGCGCAGGTGCTGCGCCGTCTGCAGGCGCTGAATCAGGGCCCCTTGGCGGATGAAACGATTACGCGACTGTTTCGTGAAGTGATGTCGGCCTGCCTGGCATTAGAGCAACCGATTGGTGTGGCCTTCCTCGGTCCGCTTGGTACCTTCTCCGAATCCGCGGCTGTCAAGCAGTTTGGTCATGCGGCCCGTTTGTTGCCGCAAGCGTCGATTGACGACGTATTCCGTGCCGTTGAGGCGGGTCATGCAGATTACGCCGTCGTGCCGGTCGAAAACTCGACCGAAGGCGCCATTGGCCGCACGCTGGATCTGTTGCTGGGCACCTCGCTCAAAATTTGTGGCGAAGTGGTCGTGCGGATTCATCAGAATCTGCTGTCCAAAGAAGCCACCCTGGGTGGCATCACCCAGGTGGTTTCGCACGCCCAGTCACTGGCGCAATGCCATGAATGGCTAAACCGTAATCTGCCGGACGTGCCTCGCGTTCCGGTCGCCAGTAACGCCGAAGCTGCCCGCCTGGCGGCAGAAACCCCGGGTTGGGCGGCTATTGCCGGTGAAGCCGCTGCCGAGCGATACCAATTGCCGCACCTGGCCAGCAGTATTGAAGATGAACCGAACAACACCACGCGTTTCCTGGTGTTGGGCCGTTTTGCCGCAGGCGTTTCCGGGCAAGACAAAACCTCGCTGATTCTCTCGACACCCAATCGCACCGGTGCATTGCAATCGCTGTTGGCACCGCTGGCTGAAGCCGGGGTTTCCATGACCCGTCTTGAATCTCGTCCGGCACGTCATGCGCTGTGGGAATACGTCTTCTTCGTCGATATCGAAGGTCATGCCGATGCAGAGCCGGTTAAGAGTGCCTTGTCCAAGCTATCTGCCGAAGCAGCCTACCTCAAAGTGTTGGGTTCCTATCCGACGGCTGTGTACTAATTAGCGTCCACCGCAACATCACTGAAACTACGGATCAACGCCATGAGTCTGCTCGACCACGCCTTATCCAATATCAAGAAGATTGCACCGTATCAGCCGGGTAAGCCGATTACCGAAGTGGCGCGTGAACTGGGGCTGCCGGTTGAATCGATTATCAAGCTGGCCTCGAACGAAAACCCGTTGGGCATGAGCCCGAAGGCACGCGCTGCCGTTCAGGCCGCCATTGATGGTCTGGCGCGTTACCCGGATGACTTTGAACTCAAAGCCGCGCTGGCTCACTATAACGGTGTTGAAGCCAGCCAGATCGTGTTGGGTAATGGTTCGAACGATGTGCTCGAACTGATCGCGCAAGTCTTTTTGGCCCCGGGCCGTTCGGCTGTTTTTTCTGCGCATGCCTTTGCCGTGTATCCATTGGCGACCATGGGCGTGGGTGGTGAATGCATTGCCGCCCCGGCGAAAGATTTCGCCCACGATTTGAGCGCCATGCGCGCGGCAGTGCGTGACGATACGCGCATCGTCTGGATCGCCAACCCGAACAACCCGACTGGCACCTTTTTGCCCTACGACGAACTAAAGGCCTTTGTCGCCAGTTTGCCGAAGGACATCATCGTCGTGCTCGACGAGGCCTATAACGAATACCTGTCGCCCGAGCTGCGTGTCGATACGACGGCATGGTTGTCTGAATTCGACAACCTGGTGATCACGCGCACCTTCTCCAAGATTTACGGCATGGCGGGTTTGCGTGTGGGTTTTGCCTTGTGCAGCCCTGCGGTGGCGGATCTCATGAATCGCGTCCGCCAACCGTTCAACTGCAATAACCTAGCGCTGGCCGGTGCGATTGCTGCATTGGAAGATGCCGAGTTTCTGGAACAGAGCTATCAGCTCAATGCGGCCGGGATGCAGCAGATCGTGGTGGGGCTGAATGCGCTGGGGCTCGAGCATCTGCCGTCCCATGCTAATTTCGTGACCTTCCATGTGGCCGATGCGGCAGGGGTGAACCAGCGCCTGCTCAAGCAGGGCGTGATTGTGCGGCCCTTGGCTGGCTATGCCATGCACGACTGGCTGCGCGTGACGATTGGTACGCAAGCCGAGAACGCCCGCTTCCTTGATGCGCTCAAGCTTGCTGTGCAAGTCGCTGCCTGAGAAAGCGCCATTATGCACTTTGGCAAGGTATTGATTTTCGGCGTGGGGCTGATCGGCGCCTCATTTGCTCGGGGCCTTAAAGCCGCGCATGCTGTGGACGACATCGTGGGTTTCGGCCGTACGCCTAAAAGCCTGAAGGCGGCCTATGATCTAGGCATCATTGATGAAGTTGGTATCAATCCCGGCGCTGATGTGCGCGAAGCGGATCTCATTCTGGTGGCGTCGCCCGTGGGTCAGATGCCGGAAATTTTTCAGCGCATTGCACCCTATCTCGGCGAACACACCCTCATCACGGACGCGGGTAGCACTAAGAGTGATGTCGTGGCGGCTGCGCGTGAGGCCTTTGGCGATAAGATTGGCCAGTTTGTGCCCGGTCATCCGATTGCTGGTGCTGAAACCAGTGGTGCTGCAGCTTCCCGGGTTGATTTATATCAGGGCCGTAAAGTGGTGCTGACGCCGCTCCCGGAAAATACCGCCGAAGCCGTACATAAAGTACAGCGTGCCTGGGAACTCTGTGGTGCCGATGTACGTATTCTGGATCCGGAAACGCATGACCGCGTTTTTGCCGCGGTGAGCCATTTGCCGCACTTGCTGGCGTATGCGCTGGTCGATGAATTTGCCAAGCGCAGCAACGCGGATCAGTTGTTTGATTATGCGGCCGCGGGTTTCCGCGACTTCACACGCATTGCCGGGAGCCACCCGGAAATGTGGCGCGATATTTCCCTCGCGAACCGCACGGCCCTGTTGGCCGAGCTGGATCGCTACAGTGCTGCCCTGATGCGCATTCGTCAGGCACTGGTTAATAGTGATGGTGAAGCGTTGGCGGCTATTTACGCCAATGCGCGGGATGCGCGCCAGAATTGGTCTCATTAAGCGTTGCACGGATTTCAGGTTCAATTATGAGCAAACTGTCTTTTCTTGATCTGCCCGGTATTGTTGCCGCGCAGGGGTCTGTCCGTCTGCCGGGTTCCAAGAGCCTGTCCAATCGTATTCTGTTGTTGGCCGCATTAGCCGAGGGCGAGACGGAGGTTCGTGACCTGCTCAAGTCAGACGATACGGATCGGATGCTCGAAGCGCTGGCTACCCTGGGAGTTAAGGTTACGCCGGCGGGCGATGGCGTTATCAAAGTTGTCGGTTGTGGCGGCAAAGTGCCTGCCCAAGCGGCCGACTTATTTTTGGGTAATGCTGGTACGGCCTTTCGGCCGCTGACCGCGGCACTAGCCTTGGCTGGTGGGTCGTACCATCTATCCGGCGTGTCGCGTATGCACGAACGACCGATCGGTGATCTGGTCGATGCGTTGCGCCATCTGGGTGCCGACATCACCTATCTGGCGAACGAGGGTTATCCACCCCTGCAAATCAAGCCCGGCGTGCTGGCAAAAGCGGGTGACGGGGTTCAGATCGTGCCCGTTAAAGGCAACGTGTCGAGCCAGTTCCTGACCGGATTGCTCATGGCGTTGCCGTTGCTGGATCGTACCGTGACCGTGGAAGTGATCGGTGATCTGATCTCCAAACCCTACATTGAAATCACGCTGGCCACGATGCGTCGCTTCGGTGTGGATGTGCAACGGGATGGCTGGCAAAAATTTACCGTCCAGGCCGGAGCGCGTTATCAATCACCGGGCGTGGTTTACGTGGAGGGTGATGCATCCTCCGCATCGTACTTCCTGGCGCTGGGTGCCATGGCGGGTGGCCCGGTACGCGTGGAGGGTGTTGGTGCCGATTCGGTGCAGGGGGATATCCGTTTTGCCGATGCGCTTGCCGCCATGGGTGCCTGTATCACCATGGGGCCGAACTGGATCGAAGCCGCTGCACCTGCCGATGGCGTTCTTAAAGGCATTGAGCAGGATTGTCTGGCGATTCCGGATGCGGCCATGACGCTGGTGCCCGTGGCGGCTTTTGCCAAAGGCCCGACGCGGCTGACCGGTATTGCCAGCTGGCGCGTCAAGGAGACCGATCGGATCGAGGCCATGGCCAATGAGTTGCGTAAGCTCGGCGGTACGGTTGAAACCACCGCCGATACGCTCACGGTGATTCCGCCTGCTAGTCTCAATGCATTTCATTGCGCCGAGATTGAAACTTACGATGACCATCGCATCGCCATGTGTTTTTCGCTGATGACGCTGGCAACGCCGCTACGGATTCTGGATCCGGGGTGCACGGCCAAAACCTTCCCCGATTATTTCGACCGTTTTGCCGAAGTGACAAAGTCGGTGCCGGTGATTGCCATCGATGGCCCATCGGCCTCGGGCAAGGGTACCGTGTCACAACGGGTGGCCGATGCGCTGGGGTGGCACTATCTTGATTCAGGTGCTTTGTACCGCCTGACTGCCTTGGCAGCCCGTAAGGCGGGCATCGATTGGCAGGATGAAGCGGCTGTTGCGAAAATTGCCGCCCAGCTGCCAGTGCGTTTTGCTGGTGGTCATACCTATCTTGGCGATGAGGTGGTGGACGACCAGTTCCGTACGGAAGAGATGGGCATTGGTGCTTCGACCGTGGGCGCTTTGCCGGCCGTACGAGAGGCGTTGTTGCTGCGTCAGCGGGCGTTTCGCCAGGCACCTGGTCTGGTGGCCGATGGCCGCGATATGGGCTCGGTGGTATTCCCTGACGCCACGACCAAGGTATTTCTCACGGCGAGCGCGGCGATTCGTGCGGAACGTCGTTACAAGCAGTTGATCGACAAAGGTTTTTCGGCTAAACTGCCCGATATTCTGCAGGATCTGGAGGATCGGGATGCCCGCGATGCGGCGCGCCCTGTGGCACCACTCCGGCAGGAAGCCGATGCCCGGCTTCTGGAAACGTCTGACCTGACCATCGTGCAAGCGGTAAGCCAGGTGCTGGACTGGTCCGGAAACAAGGCATCGTAACCCACGACAACGGGCGGGTCCGGGTGGCCGGTTAGCGGCTGCTAGGGCGTGCTTTTTGTCATTTTTAACTACCCACCAGGTGGCGCTGTTGCTTAATGTCTGCACAGTGCTTTTCAGGAAACAACCCTCTCATGTCTCAAGCTGATACGTTCGAAAGTTTTGCCGCCCTATTTGAAGAAAGCCTTGCCCGCCAGGATATGCGCGCAGGTGAAGTCATCACTGCTGAAGTGGTGCGCGTTGACCAGAACTTTGTGGTCGTCAACGCCGGACTCAAGTCCGAAAGCTATGTCCCCGTACACGAATTCCTGAACGATCAGGGTGAACTGGAAGTTGCCGTTGGCGATTTCGTGCAGGTCGCCATTGAGTCGCTCGAAGACGGTTTCGGTGAAACCCGTCTGTCGCGTGACCGTGCAAAACGTATCGCTGCCTGGAACTCGCTGGAAGCCGCGCTGAACGACGGCTCGCTGGTTACCGGTGCCATTACTGGCAAGGTCAAGGGTGGTCTCACTGTTATGGTCAACAGCGTTCGCGCCTTCCTGCCGGGTTCGCTGGTCGATACCCGTCCGGTCAAGGACACCACGCCGTTCGAAGGCAAGACCATGGAGTTCAAGGTCATCAAGCTCGATCGCAAGCGTAACAACGTTGTACTGTCGCGCCGCGCTGTTCTCGAAGAGAACATGGGCGAAGATCGCCAGAAGCTGCTGGAAACCCTGCAAGAGGGTGCTGTTATCAAGGGCGTCGTCAAGAACATCACCGACTACGGTGCATTCGTCGACCTCGGCGGCATCGATGGCCTGCTGCACATTACCGATCTGGCCTGGCGCCGTGTTCGTCACCCGTCCGAAGTTTTGGCCGTGGGCGACGAAGTTACCGCCAAGGTTCTCAAGTTCGATACCGAGAAGAACCGTGTTTCGCTGGGCCTGAAGCAACTGGGCGACGATCCGTGGGTTGGTATCTCGCGTCGTTACCCGGCACAGACCCGTCTGTTCGGTAAGGTCACTAATCTGACTGACTACGGTGCTTTCGTTGAAATCGAACAAGGTATCGAAGGTCTGGTTCACGTGTCCGAAATGGACTGGACCAACAAGAACATTCACCCGTCCAAGGTGGTTCAGCTGGGTGACGAAGTCGAAGTCATGATCCTCGAGATCGACGAAGACCGTCGCCGTATTTCGCTGGGCATGAAGCAGTGCCAGTCGAACCCGTGGCAGGATTTCGGTCTGAACTTCAAGAAGGGTGACAAGATCAAGGGCGCCATCAAGTCGATTACTGACTTCGGCATTTTCATTGGTCTGGAAGGCGGCATTGACGGCCTGGTTCACCTGTCGGATCTGTCGTGGAACGTTGCTGGCGAAGAAGCCATCCGCAACTTCAAGAAGGGTGACGAAGTTGAGGCCATCGTTCTGGCCATCGACATCGACAAGGAGCGCATCTCCCTGGGCATGAAGCAGATGGATGGTGATCCCTTCACCTCCTACGTGGCCATGCACGACAAGAACAGCCTGGTGAACGGTACCGTCAAGAGCGTTGATGCTCGTGGCGCTGTGATCCAGCTGGCTGACGACGTTGAAGGTTATCTGCGTGCTTCCGAGTTCGCCCGTGACCGTATCGACGATCTGAGCCAGCACGTCAAGGTTGGCGAAACGCTTGAAACGATGATCACGAACGTGGATCGTAAGAGCCGCTCGATCAACCTGTCGGTCAAGGCCAAGGATCAGGCTGAACAGCACGAAGCCATGCAGAAGCTGGCTTCGGACAGCGCTGGCGCAGCTACCGGCACGACCAATCTGGGCGCGCTGCTGAAGGCCAAGCTGAACCAGCAGGGCTGATCGTCGAATGACCAAGTCAGAACTGATCGCACGGCTGGCGGAACGCTTTCCCCAGCTGGTTGCGAAAGATGCCGAACTCGCCGTCAAGGTGATTCTGGACGCGATGAGTGAAGCGCTCGCCCGAGGCGATCGCATCGAGATTCGCGGCTTCGGCAGCTTTTCGCTCAACCACCGTCCGCCGCGTGTCGGTCGCAACCCCCGTTCGGGAGAGCGTGTCGAAGTCCCCGAGAAGTGGGTTCCCCACTTCAAGG
>JACCDN010521343.1_pt1 | contig 12532 bp, 6 predicted proteins | sample 7441691 | NCBI WGS metagenome assembly JACCDN01 (sample SAMN15323439, study PRJNA562643) | freshwater metagenome | isolation source: river surface water | place: USA:Blue River Watershed | collected 2017-08-16 | reverse complement strand
GGTTATGTTTCGCCTGATGTTTAGTGATATCCTCTGCATTCCTTTAAATTCGAATATCACCTGTTTTTTTATAGCAAAACATTTTTAGTCCTGATATTTCAACGTATTTTTTCTGATGCTTGTCGAGCAAAAGCACATCAAAGCATGTATGATAATTTCCTTTTACGTATCCTCGCATGATGCAAAATAAGGCATCATCAGGTAATGGCTGTTTGTAAAAAATTAATTCTTCCACACCTACAGGTAAACTTACTTTATTCAACATACGCCCAGTCCATAAACCCGCTAGCTGAGCAACACCATCCATGATTAGAGAATCAAACAACCAATTTCCTGGCCAGTTTTTATTTCTTATTCCTTTAAGATAAGCAGAACACCCCTGATCTGAAACTCTATCCAAACAACTGATCGAGTGAAACTGTTCGCCGTGCGGTAAATATCCTTTATGTATTGTATCCATATAGATTGCATCTAAATCAAAAGGCCAACCAGTCGCATTTTGCATAAACCCATCGCTCTTAAGATGCTGGTTTGAATTATCAGGCTGATTAATCATACTCAAATCTGCTCGATAATAAAGAATAGTCGGATCTAATGCAGAACTTAGCGAAACTGACCACTTTTTTTCAGCTTTTTGTTGGCAATGAATCAAAAAAGACGTTTCTTTTCGATAAAAGTCTACCAACTTTACACTTCGCAGCATGTGAAAATTTCTACAAACAATAGCCTCAGAAGCAGCAAGATAAAGATGCACTGCCTGCATAAACCATTCTAAAACCAGGCACACAGGCAATACAATTACGCCTTGTATAATATGACTATCAAGATACGGGTGCGAGCTAGAATCTATGCTGACCGTAAAAAAAAAAGATTTTGGAATTAATTTTTGCATGCGTAAAAAAGGGTTGTCAACAGGCCCTAATGCCATCAAAAATATTAGTTTTCTTTATGGCCTCTTGCATTTCCCGATAGCCAATGTCAATTAACTGTTGAACTTGTTCTGGCAATAATTTAAACAAACCAAATTCCCTTAGATTCGGCTTAATAAGAATATCAGCCAACGCTCCATTTTTACGTGCCCCATAGGATGCGCCCAAAAACAAGGCTCTGAAAAAAGCTTCCATAAATTGAGGGAACTGGTAATGCTCTCTTTTAATTCCTAATTTATATAAAAATGCATTTTTTAAATTAAACGCTGGAGGAAAATTATAGAATACAGGATCTTCTTCAGCAACGGAAAGTTCTGAAGCAATAATGATTGCTCGCGGCCCTAATAAATTACGTATAACATCTACTGGTAGTTGATTTAATATTGAACCGTCGTAATGCAGCTGACCATTCATGACCATGGGCGGCCAGAAAACGGGTATGGCCGAACTGGCGCGTATTGCTTCCCATAGTATCCCTTTTCTATGAATATGTTCGGTTTTTGTAGAAATGTTTGAAGAAACACACAAAAAAGGCAACAATAAATCTTCTATTTTTTTTTCGCCAAACAAACCCTGACCAAAAGTTGTTAAAGGGTCACCGCTAAAAATGGAGACAAACGGCCAAGTAATGTTTCTAAAAGAAACTGTGGCTGGAGTCAATTCAAAACCACGAAGGAATATATTCAATGCTTTATCGTAATTTAACGCTGAAACATAACACCCGCCAACAATGGATCCTGTACTCGTTCCGCCAATTATATCAATAGGTAGGTTGTTTTCGAGCAACGCTTTAATAACGCCAAAGTGGCAAAATCCTTTTGCACAACCTCCACCCAATACTAAGGCAATAGGATTACCCATCATGAATCGCATAAATCTGCTTATGCTATTTTTATCAGTCGCATTCACATGATGATAAAAATAAAAATCTGTCACACTTAACCAGCTATTAGTATTTAAGTAACTTTTTTGCTCCTCATGCAATACTATCAACTCTTGTTTAATTTTATTCGTCTGGAGGTGATTTAGAATATTTTTTACATCAGTGGTCAACTCAGCTGTTTGGCTATCTTGAATTATCAAATAAAAAGAAAGAATGTGGTCTGCAATGTGTTGAAACACATCTAAGTTCATTTTTTTTATAAAAATAACTACATCCTTATTTTCAGTCGCGCTATTTTGTACCACCTGAACTATCTTTTCTGTGGACAAACCTTCTTCATCCAAAAATAAAAATGCTTTTCCAAGTAATTGTAATCGAATAACTTCTTTGAATGGTTCTACAAGAATTTCTTCATTCGCGCTAAAAAAAATAATCAATCTTTTTTTATCATTTTGGGATATTAATCGAATGGTTCTTTGGGCTCTTCGCGTAATAATTTTCATTATTTTCACTGTAAGATCAGGATTATCTATACAAATCTTAAGAAAGATTTCTCCCGACAGTTTCAGCAATTCCGCATCAGTCAATGCCTTAACGGTGAGACTTCTAGGCTCTCCCGATATAACGCCTAATTCACCAATCGTCTCACCCGAATTTATAACACCTACTACTTTTTCCTCGCCATTTTCTTTTCGAAAAAAACTAACTAGTTTGCCGTTAAGCAATACAAAAAAACTATCTGAACTATCCCCTTGATGAATTAATATTTCTTCCTTTTTTTTAGCCACCTTCTCAAAATAGGGCTGAATCAACAAAATGTCTTCTGGCGTGAAATCAGAAAACAAATCACTTTGTTTAATAATTGCGGATAATTCTCTGTCATTCATTTTATAGCGCTTTCAGTTGTATTCTCATATAGTGTCCGCGTTCGAGATTGCGGTTTTTGCAAGGCTCGAACGCAACAAAACCGGGGATTTTTAAGGGGGGAAATGCCTTACACAATGGCAGGAGGCTTGCTGTCTCCTGCAACTATTCGCATGCCTATATCATTTGCCTCATAAATTTTTTTCCCATCTACCCATAAGGATGCTTTAGCCAAAGCAAAAGCAAAATCAGCATGCACTTCTTTTTTCAAGATTTCCATGATGACATGTACCACTTGATTTTCTGGGGTGACCTGACCGCGATATTTCCAGGTCAACGACGTGTCAACAGCCAAAGGTTCAAAATGTGGTTCAGAAATGCTCCGTCCTAAGTTTTCATGCAGCATATAGAATTGTAATAATTGAAGCATGGCTTCCAATCCCAATGAACCTGGTTGTACAGGATCCGTAAAAAAGTGCGCGCTAAAAAACCAATGCTTTGGGTCAATCCGTTTTTCTGCTCGCAATAATCCTAACCCATTTTGACCTCGATCAGGCCAATAACCCGTTATACAGTCCAACATGAGTAACATGGGTTCTGCCAAACGGGGCATACTCGAAAAATAGCACTTGGGCTTAACAGTCAAATCTATACAGACATTAGAAGGCATTTGTAGGTCATGTTTCTCTTGGGGTTGTGTCGGCAATCCTGGCTGGTTCTCAAACGCTTCGGGTGGAAAAAAGCCAAACACAGTTTCCATATCGTATAATAAATGATTTTCTAAATAAGTTTTTACCTGAAAAGATTCAATTAGCATCCCCGCAGCCTGAGAAATATTCGTCAGTTTAATATGACTACGCAAATTGGATTTTTCAGAGGGCTGAATTATTTCAGCCGCTAATTTTCCCGTTCCATCCAGGTTTCTAAATAGAACATCCTTATTGACGCAAAGAGCGCTGCCTATAAAAGAAGCTAACCATCCACAAGGCTGTAAAGCCACTTCTAACAATACGCAAAAAGGCATGGTTGGATAGCCATTTTTTTGAAAATACCAAGCATCTGCAGGAACATCATATTCTACAACCACTTCACTGCCTTTTATCATTTGCCCTAGCATCGCTTTGACTTCAATGATTCGACTTATAAAATGATAAGGAGGTCCAGGCAATCGAGGTACACGACGGTGATTGTCAAAAGATTTGTATAATTTGCCAAAGGCACTAGCGGGTTTGCCCAAGGCGCAAGCCAACAACGAATGATAATCAAAACAGAATCCATCAATAACTGGCGCTGATTCTGCGTTTATTTTTGATAATAAATGGTGTTGATTGTTCAACGGCCAATCTGGAACTAAGCGCAAACCTATTCTTGTGTGAAAAGATTTAACCCCATCGGCAGTGGATAATAAATCAACCCATATCGTTGGGATAGGATGATCTACTACGCTGTTCACAAAAATCTCATAAACCACTTGTTTTGATGAGGGCAACACTTGGCCGCGGCAACGCAGGCGGTATGTCTGTTCAAGGACAGGCTCAAAACGCCAACCATCTCGATGCAATGTGTATCCAAGCGCAGTCAGATAGGTTGCCATTAATTGCAAACCAGCTTCAAACATTAAGGTGCCTGGCATACAAGGATCATTTTTAAAATGCCCTTTGAAAAACCAATCATCTGCATGGATATGCTGTATAGCACGCATGTAACCGCGTTTCCACGGACCGCCGCTTACGTCAAAATCAGTAATTTCCTGCAATAACAACATATCGCCGCTGTTAATGCATGGAGTGCACGTATGCGTTAACGTTCTTTCAAATCCAGGACCAAAGCAGTCAAAAACATCTCCTCGAGAAAAAGCTTCGAGTTGTGTGCGATTAAATTTATTGCGTTGACACAGAATGAAAGGTTCTGCTAAAGGCAAAGCATTGTCAATTACAGCGGATTTGGCATCCCAGAGGATACCTTTGGAACTGGCTAATTCTTTATCGGAAAAAAATCCAGCCTGTCCATTTCGCATGCGTAACCGCAGCTCGCCATTCACAAAACAATCATATTGAAAGAAGAACAGACGAATATCGTCTTGTTTTGCCTGACCATCAATTTGAATTTTATAATGTAGACGATCCCCAGTTTGAGGAAGTTCGCCATGATAACTCAGATCACATCCTAATAAGCGATAAACGCGTTCTCCACGATTATAAGAATCAAATCCCAACCATGAAGCCAATAATAAATCTGCCTGCCCTGCTTCAATCATAATGCCAGCAGGTACACGATTTTGATGTAAGTACCAGGCATTTGGAATAACATCTGTTTCTGTCCAGATCATGCCACAACCTAAAGAGCCAGGTTCAGCATCTATTCCCAATACACGGTCAGCTAGCAGCAGCGGCGGTTCAGGCATGCGAATTAAACGAGCATATTGTTCTAGCGGCTTAAACCATTCTCCAAAATACGGAGAAATAGCGTCGGAAGCTAATCTTTCTAAATCCTGACGTGAAAATTTTGGACCAGGCAACGTGTTCGTTTTTATGTCCGCCGAATGGGCAAAATAAGGCGGTAAAATAATAGGCTGAAAATGCGCGGGAAAATCCATATGTTGCTGATTTTTTTCTTTTTCTGCAGTCATTCTTTATCCTTAAGGAAAACATAATTTTTCAATAGTCTGCGCAACCAAATTCATCAAATGCGTTTGAGATTCGATGGGAAACAAATTTGCATCAATAGGATTGCCTATCGTCATCTTTAAAGAACTGTTTAATTGCAATAGCCAGGTTTTTGTTGGCAGCGCTTTATCTGTACCCATTATACCCACAGGAATAATATGTGCTTTTAATTCGCGCGCTAACCGAAAACCACCCATTTTAAGAGGCAACAGCCGACCATTACCAGAACGAGTGCCCTCGGGAAAAATCCACAACATGATTTCTTGATTCGCCATCTCTTTCGCTTGCGAAAAAAGCGTTTGCATTTGATTAGGATGTTTCCTATCCACCCCCAAAAATCCTCCTAGTTTTAATGCGTTTCCAAATAGTGGCATTTCAAATAGTGAGTCCTTTATGAGTAATCGGATTGTGCCTGGCAGATTGGCATAAATCAGAGGCAAATCAAATAAACTCATATGATTGCTCATAAAAATATAGGGGACGCCAGTTTGCAGCGAAAAACCAGGCATAAATTTTATTTGATAGTGCGCTTTGATAGTTTTTAGTATACGAAAAGAACAACAACGCAGATTTTTATTAACGATAGCTGGCGTTAATCGGCCGGTTTTATGATAAAAAATAATAATCAGGCTATGCCATAAAACCAGCAACATGCAAAAAAACAACCGGGGAATATTTTTATTAGATGGAGGCAGTTTCATGCTAATAATTCAGGACTATAGTGAAAAGCGGTTTCAGGAACAGGAAATCCATAACTGCGTAGTTGCTGACACCGCTGAATAATAGCCGCTCCTTCCAGTAAATTACGGCTAATTTGTTCTATTGTGCGAGCTTGAATATTTTCTAAAAACGAATCTGCTACCCATGCATTAAACGCACCCATAGCAGGCCCACACCAAATTTGATAATCTGCTTTACGTTTTTCATCTCCCTGTATAGCCCAGTGACTGGAACATCCTAAGTACCAACGAAATATTAAAGCCATTTTGTGTTTGGGATCCTGTTCTGCAAGGGTAATTTGTCCTGCATCACGCGTAGAAAAAAACTGTTTTGTTCTTTCCCATATCTCTGATAAATCTGCAGCAAAAATTTGCGTTTCAAGCTTTCGCCTATCTTGTTCAGGGATGGCTTCTATTGCATCATAGCGCGTATAAAGCTCATACAGCTTATTTGCTCTGGCTGCAAACAAGCAGCCCCGTTGAAGCACTTGTAATTTTACGCCTAATTCAAACATATCTGAAGCCGGCGCCATAACAACATCAGCGACTCCCGCTTTTGCTAGCAACATACGCCCTTCTTCTGATAGACCAGATTCTACGGCTGACTGATTAATCGAGCCTGTAAGCACATACGCTGCCCCTAGGCTAAAAGCAGCAGCAACAGATGCTGGCGTACCTAATCCCCCTGCTGCGCCCAATCGAATAGGCTGTGGGTAGTTATATTTTGACTGAATGGACTGCGCTAAATTAAATAAGGTTGGAAACAAAGCAACCAGGGGACGGTTATCGGTATGCCCGCCTGAATCAGCTTCCACAGTGATGTCTTGCGCGACAGGAATATTCGCAGCAAGCTGAGCCTCCTGCACCGTTAATTTGCCGCTTCTCACCAATGCATCCAACAGATCAGTTGGTGGGGGCGACATAAACAGTTGCGCTGTTTCCGGTCTGGATACTTTAGCTAAAATATGGCGACGTCTGATAATTTCTCCATTAACACCAACGGTTAACCCTTTGGCTGCGCAATAAACAATATGGGGGGTTAACGACATATATGCGGATGCGGAAATGCGTTCCACGCCATAATGCACATACAAATCAACTACCCTGCCTTCCAGCACTGGCTCTTGGGGGGAATGAATCAGATTAGACCCCCAACCGCCGGCATGAGACCCCAAAGCAGTTTGAATAGCATGCAGATTTTTTTCAATCACATCAGGCATTAAGCCGGCCGCACCAAAAAACCCCATCATGCCAGCCTTGACCGCTGCAATGACCATTCTAGCTGTAGCAATGCCATTTGCCATTTCTCCAACAACATAGGGGAATCTAACCTGGTGCGCAGCTAGAAACGCTTGCGACCCTAAACGCTCGGGATAAACCGGCGGCAATAATCCTATGTATTTCCAATCAGCCCTATCGACTGTTGATGCCCATGAAGAATAATCTGAATCGGCTGCAATCTGGCATTGTTTTGTTTGAACATGCTGTAAAATATGTAGGGACTCACGAATCTTACGTGTGAACAAAGTCCAATAGTCATTATTGCTCATAGCGTCTAATTTTCTTTTATAGTAACAGTTATTGGCAAATGACTGCCATAAGGAATTAAGCTAATTGTGGCGCTGCGTTGATTATCTTTAGCACTCAGCCATGGTATGGCAACATGTTCTTTTGTCGGCAACTTTTTTTCATGACAAGCTAAAGCTGCCCCAATAACATGTATCAAACCGGAAGCAGCATGAGCATGACCAAAGCGATGTGTGATGGGGCTATCATCTATAGTCCAACACAACGATGACATCTGTTCATTATGAGGCCTCTTTCGAATGCGTGGTTCCGTGGCTACTAAAGCATAAATAACATCGCCATCAGCTATGGCATCTGTTTTACGCTTCAACAAAACGACCGCAGCCGCATCTGCCGGTATCTGGCGTTCAGCTGGCAACCTATTGCAAGCTGCCGCACGATGCACAATATCACAACTCAAATCCACAGCGCCGACCATGGCTGTATCTATCTCTTTTTTTATCAATGCCTGCATCCCCATTTGCAATGCTATCATTCCCGATGCTTCTTCAGCTAAAACGCTAAAACTAGGCGCTGTAAAATCAAACAGTCGATTAAGACGATTAGTGACAATGTTAGGCATACTGCCAATGACGCCTGCTGCTTCTAAAGGTTTTTGCAAAACGGCTCTTGCCTGTTTAAGCCATGCCATGTCTGCATGGGGAAATAATTCGGACAAATGCGCCGGCAACCCATAACGTCCAACCTCCGCATCACATTGCATACCAACCCATACGCCTGTTTTTTTCCCGCTTATAGGTTTTATTTGGGAATACGCTTCTTGAGCGGCTTTTAAAATAGCCAACTGTTGCCCACGGGTGTGATGATACAGGTCTGCCGGGGGAAAACGCATATCGGTAAGACCTAAGGTGATCTTTTCCATATACCCCCCCATTAATCCTTCTGCATAAGGTCGCAGTAACACCTTGCTTGAAAAAAGCGCTTGCATAAACTCTGCACATCCTACCGTTGCAGCCATCAAAATTCCCACGCCCACAATAGCAATTTCCTCAGACTCGGATGACTTCGTGCGTTTCGCAAATTTTAAGCCTAAAACTGGGAGTTCAATCGTCTCAAGAATATCGTTACAGCAAAATTCCTGGGGTTGAGCAGCTAACGCATGTTTAGGCGCAGACCACGACTCTAATAAAAGATGTGCATTATTTCCGCCAAAACCGAAACAGTTTACTGCAGCGATTCTGGGTTGATTAGCCAACCATTGTTTTGGCGTTCGCAAAAGTTGGAAAGGCGTATCAAGAAGAGCTTCTGTTGGATTATCAGACGCATAAAGAGTAGGAGGTTTCAGTTCCGCCTTCAAGGCTGATAAACTATTAATGACGGCTGCTGCGCCAGAAGCGGTAATGGTATGACCTATATTCGCTTTTAATGCACCAATCGAAATATTTTCTGCACCCTGATAAATGTGTGCCATGCTGGTAATTTCGGTGGTATCTCCCAGGACAGTGCCTGTTGCATGACATTCTACCCAAGAAATATCTTTTGGATCTATCCCAGAGACATCATAGGCTTGCTGCATGGCCGACATTTGTCCCTTTTGGCTAGGCGTTAGAAATCCTTGGCCATTGCCATCGTTAGTTAATCCTATGCCGCGAATAACGCCTTGAATCGTATCTTGATCTTTTATGGCATCCGCAAGTCGCCTTAAAACCAATAAGCCCACGCCTTGAGACGGAATAAGACCATCTGCCTGGCAGTGCAAAGGACGACTTTGTCCAGTAGGACTCAACGCTTTTAAAGCCGTAAAGCCTAAACTTAAAAACAGGCTGTCTGCCAAATTAATGCCGCCTGCCAACATTAAGTCTGCCTGCTCCGCATGCAGTTGATCGCAAGCTAGCTTGATAGCATATAAAGAGGAAGCGCAAGCAGCATCAATTGCATAGCTGATGCTGTTTAGACTCAAAGCCTGAGCCATGAAGTGCACAGGAAATCCAGAATTAAAGCGATGTTGCGGCGATTGCAATGCCGTACTGTTCTTAAAAATGTTATTGGGCGGCTCTAATAAGCAAATGGCTTCCGTATAATCTGTTAATTCTGCTGAAGGATAACAAAGGTTACCTACAATAGCCCCTGCACGAATGCCCGTTGACTGCAAAGAATGATGACCTGCGTCTTTTAATGCTTCGCGCCCTGTATGAACGAGCCATTGGCAAAGCATATCCTGTCTTAAGATATATTCAGCCGACACTGCCAAATCATAAGGGTTAAACACCGTGTCAAATCCTTTCACATAACCGCATTGATCAGTGACCACCTTATCTAGTGCCTGGTTTAAATCTTTTGTTAATAATGAGTGTGGATTAGCTCGCCACAATTTAGCAGTAGCGCGGCTCAGGCAATTTTTTCCTGCAAGTGTGTTTTGCCAGAGCTGTTCTGGATTAAGCGCTCCTGGGAGCAGGCAAGCTTTGCCAATAATTGCAATAGGTTCAAACATATTTCTGTTTGCCGTAAGCGGCTTTCCTGGATACCGACCTTCGCCCTGAAGAATTCCCAGGTTTTTATTTTTGCCTCTCCCCTTTGTGGGAGAGGCCGCCGTGTTGCTTTTACGCGGCGGGTGAGGGGTAGAAAGAAAGAGGTTAATGTGCCAGCGAAGGCAAATACTGGCATGCATTTCTAAAGACCAAGCGTAATCAGCGGCCTATCGATAAAAAACCATTTCCACTCCAAGCAAGATTGCATAAATTTCACCGCGATCATTTTTCAAAATAACATTAGATAAACTGCTATAATTATTTTTTATATGACTAGCAAACGTACAATAAGTGATTCCTGTGGGAGGCCGTTTGCTGAAAATGCGAAAACTGTTAATACGCATGGGTAAACTAAATCTTCCTGACACGCAAACTCCCCAAAACAATAATAATTGCAATGCAGCATCGATAACCATGAAATCTGTCTTGCTGTTCGCAAACGCCGCATCATGATGGTTAACCCCCAGTAATTCAGCAGTCCCCCCATTATCACAAACAACGCCAAAACGATGAATGTTTTGAAAAGCGCGCCCATAAAACAGAGCGTGCGAAGGAATTCCAGGATTATAAATATCTACCAATCTCAAAGGCCATGGTTGCATGGGTTGATTGAAATGTATCTTGGTTGTGATTAGACAGTTATTCTTCTCTTTATCTTCAGCCAATGTCGCTCGATAATGCAAATTTTCGCCCGAACTCAGAGACAATTTGAAACATTCTGACGTTTGTTCGCAATGTATTAAAAATTTTTGAGGCTGCTGGTAAAAATGATGCAACCGTATGCCTTTTAACACTTGAAAATCATATCCAACTAACTCAGTAAAATCAGAGCAATAGGGTTCTACGGCTTGCACAAACCATGTTAACGCTACTGAAGCAGGCAATACAGGAACTCCTTCAATAGCATGATCTTTTAAATAAGGATGAGATTGTGCATCTACCATTACCATGAAAGGAGCGCGATTGTCAGAAGCATCCGATGATTTTGCAATAGCATTGCTTTTTGTATGCTGCGTTTGTTCTGCTGCATTACCGCCAATAACCACTTCTACGGCTGGCACGGAGTTTAAATAAGCTTCTTCGACAAACTGTTGCGAACCTTCTTTGATAGACAAAACAGTTATGCCGCGTTGCACAAACTGTTTTTTTAATTCGGCAGTCACCATGCCACTTTCCCAGGGGCCCCAATTAATAGCTTTGACTCGACAATCTTTGCGAATGCGCTGCTGTTGTTGAGCCACTTTATTTAACACTTCATTGGCCATGGCATAATCGCATTGTCCTTTGTTGCCATAGCGTGCTGCGACTGATGAAAAAAATACCATGAGCGTCAAAGGATCTTCTGCTGTATGAGCAAGCAGGTTTTTTAATCCTAATACTTTTGTGTTAAACACTTTGTCGAATTGTTCTTGCGTTTTATCAACAATCCATTTATCTGCCAAAACGCCTGCGCCATGAATAAGAGCAGAGATTTCCCCCCATTTTGATCTGACTTGAGATAAAACCTGTTGAACCGATGCAGCATCCAGTATGTCAATCGATTGGTAATGCACTTCCGAGCCTTTAGCGATTAAGCTGTTTTGCACGTGCAGAATTTCGCGCATCGCTAAAATATGTTGACTTTCTTGGTTGATTTGTTGAGGCGTCGTGCTGACTTTTTTAGTCGTGTAATGATCAAATAACGTTTTTTTTAACTCTATTTCTGTTTTAGCCGTTTGCGTCCATGTGGGTTCAACTTGTATGTCCGTACGTCCCAATAGAACAAAACGCAAAGGAACATGATCCGCCAAAGCCAATAAACAAGCTGCTGTAATGCCTCTTCCGCCTCCTGTGACGAGGCAGACCGCCTGTTTATTCAGTAGATGACAATAGGAATTTTGAAGCGACGAAGCTCCCGGACGATAGGCATGCGAGTCTTCATAAAACGATGAAGCAGACAGGCATTGCGTTTTTAGCGTCATTCGCCTGCCGTCTGCAAGTAATCCGCATTCCTGCTCAGAGCCTCCGTATAAAATTTCTTGAACCAATCTTGTTGCCAAACGCTGTGCTGTTTGATCTGCTCTTTGTAAGTCTATTGCTTTTGCTTGAACAGAAGGCCACTCAAGTGCAATGGTTTTGACCAAACCCGAGATGCCTGCAGCCCAAACCTGATGAGGAAACGTGGATGTGAATGCAAACTGACCACCTGTGTCTTGTACTGTAATAAAATAACCGCCCTGCTGCATAAAATGTTTTGCTATGCGCTTGGCTTGCATAAAAACTCGCCTGTTGACGGCGATCGCTTCTTCTTGGCTTGAAAATGTGCGTAAACCCTCCAACAAAACAGCTGTTGTACATTGTTCTGGTAACTCTTCAACTACGCTTGCTTCATAACCCAAAGCGCGCAGTTGTTCTGTCATGCTATCAGCAATACCTG
>JACCDN010013762.1_pt1 | contig 12533 bp, 12 predicted proteins | sample 7441691 | NCBI WGS metagenome assembly JACCDN01 (sample SAMN15323439, study PRJNA562643) | freshwater metagenome | isolation source: river surface water | place: USA:Blue River Watershed | collected 2017-08-16 | reverse complement strand
GCAAACAGGTTGTTAACAGCCTGTTCCTGAAAGAGCTCCGCAAGGGTCTGAGTGTGACTGGTTGGTATTTCTTCCAGCCAAAAATCACGGTTCAGTATCCGGAAGAAAAAACACCGCAAAGCCGCCGTTTTCGTGGTTTGCATGCGTTACGCCGTTATCCTAATGGCGAGGAGCGTTGCATTGCCTGTAAGCTGTGTGAGGCAATCTGCCCGGCAATGGCGATTACCATCGAATCGGATCAGCGTGATGACGGCAGCCGCCGTACCACCCGCTACGATATCGATCTGACCAAGTGTATTTTCTGCGGTTTCTGTGAAGAAGCTTGTCCGGTTGATGCCATTGTTGAAACACGTGTGTTTGAGTACCACGGTGAAGCACGTGGCGATTTGTATTACACCAAGCCGATGCTGCTAGCGAACGGGGATCGTTACGAATCCCAGATCGCTGCTGACCGTGCTGGCGATGCCCCATACCGATAAGGATTAAAGATGGACTTCAAACTAATCCTCTTTTACGTGCTGTCGACTATTCTGGTTGGTTCCAGTCTGGGTGTCGTTGCAGCGCGTAACCCTGTGAATGCTGCGATGTTCCTGGTGCTCAGCTTCTTTACCGCAGCGATGGTATGGATGCTCGCCCAGGCTGAATTCTTGGCCATTGTGCTGATTTTGGTATACGTAGGCGCAGTGATGGTGCTGTTCCTGTTCGTGGTGATGATGCTAGACATCAATTTCGATCGACTGCGCCAAGGATTCTGGAGCTATCTACCGCTAGGTGCGCTCATCGGCATATTGATGATTCTGGAAATGAGCATTGTGCTAGGTGGTCAGTACTTCCAAGTACTGGATACACCACTGCCGGCGGAATTGGCCGATTCGTCCAACACTAAGGATCTGGGTCTGCTGCTTTATACCCAATATACCTATCCGGATCAGGTTGCTGCGGCAATTCTGCTGGTCGCAATTATTGCTGCGATCATCCTGACGCACCGTGGTCGTAAGGATACGAAGCGTCAGATTATTTCGGATCAGGTTGCTGTTAAAGCAGCTGATCGTCTGCGTGTCGTGAAAATGGACGCAGTGAAACCTCAACCCGCTGTTGCGCCTGCTCCTGAAACAGAAGCTGGCGACAGCGCTGCCAAATAACCCAGACCGAGTTAGAACCGGAGACTGCCTTGCTGACCCTCTCACATTTCCTCGTCCTGGCTGCTGTGCTTTTCGGCATTAGCGTGATCGGGCTTTTCCTCAACCGGAAAAATCTGATCATTCTGCTGATGGCCATCGAATTGATGCTGCTCGCCGTGAACACCAATTTCATTGCCTTCTCTCATTTCCTACAGGATCTGAACGGCCAGGTGTTCGTGTTTTTTATTCTGGCTGTGGCTGCTGCCGAATCGGCAATCGGTCTGGCTATTCTGGTTGTTCTGTTCCGTAATCTGTCCACGATTCATGTGGACGATCTCGATCGTATGAAGGGCTAAGCAGGAATCGTCTCATGGACATGAAATCCCTTTACCTCACCGTACCCCTGGCACCTCTCGTTGGTGCTGCCCTTGCTGGTTTTACGTGCCGCGTTACACCACGCTGGTTTTCAGCAGGGGTAACGATCCTCGGCGTCGCTATTTCGCTGGTTGCATCTCTGCTGATCATGCAGGATGTTCTAGCGGGGCATACGTTCTACGGTAATTTGTATACTTGGGCAACCAGTGGCAATTACACGTTCAGCATTGGTTTCCAGATTGATACCTTAACAGTCATGATGATGTGCGTCGTGAACTCGGTGTCATTGCTGGTGCATATTTACACGATTGGTTATATGGCAGATGACGATGGTTTCCGTCGTTTCTTCTCGTATATCAGCCTCTTTACTTTCTCGATGCTCATGCTGGTGATGAGCAACAACTTCCTGCAACTGTTCTTTGGTTGGGAAGCAGTAGGCCTGGTGTCGTACCTGCTGATCGGTTTCTATATGAACCGTGACACAGCAATCTTCGCTAACCTGAAAGCATTCTTGGTTAATCGTGTCGGTGACTTTGGCTTTATTCTGGGCATCGGTCTCGTGTTGGCCTATTTTGGCACGCTCGATTACGCAGAGGTTTTCAAGGCAGCACCATCGTTGGCTGACAAAACCATTAATCTGTGGGGTACGGCAGAGTGGTCTCTGATGACCGTTACCTGTATCTGCCTGTTTATCGGTGCCATGGGTAAATCTGCTCAGGTGCCTTTACATGTCTGGCTGCCAGATTCGATGGAAGGCCCGACACCTATTTCGGCACTGATTCACGCTGCGACGATGGTGACGGCGGGTATCTTCATGGTTGCCCGTTGCTCGCCACTGTTTAATCTCTCGCCAACGGCGCTGTCGTTCATTCTCATCATCGGTGCGACAACGGCATTGTTCATGGGCTTCCTGGGCATGATCCAGAACGATATTAAGCGTATTGTTGCCTACTCGACGCTCTCGCAACTGGGTTACATGACTGTTGCCCTAGGTGTGGCAGCTTATCCGATTGCGATCTTCCATCTGATGACACACGCTTTCTTTAAGGCGCTGTTATTCCTGGGTGCGGGTTCGGTCATTATCGGGATGCATCACGATCAAGACATCCGCAATATGGGTGGCCTGTGGAAATACATGCCAGTGACCTGGATTACAACGCTGATTGGTTCTCTATCGCTGATTGCTTTCCCATTTTTTGCCGGCTTTTATTCGAAAGATTCGATCATTGAAGCCGTCCATTTCTCGAATCTGACGGGCTCGGGTTACGCCCTGTTTGCAGTAACGGCTAGCGTTTTCGTAACGACATACTACACATTCCGTTCCTACTTCATCGTATTCCATGGCCGCGAGCGCTGGAATGATGCCGAACACGTGGCTGCAGCGCACGCGCATGACGATCATGCACACGATGCACATGACGCACATGGCGAAGATGACCATGGTCACGAAGAACATCATCATGGTCTGCAACCAGGTGACAAGCCGCATGAGTCGCCATGGGTTGTGACATTGCCACTGATTCTGTTGGCAATTCCATCGGTACTGATTGGTTACTACGCCATCGACCCCATGCTGTACGGTTCTTTCTTTGACGGTGTGATTTACGTCAATAAGGCTATTCCTGTAATGGCTGAAATGAAAGAAGAGTTCCATGGTCCATTAGCCATGGCGCTGCATTCGGTACAAACGCTACCATTCTGGCTGATGGTCGCCGGCTTGGTTGTCACGTACTACTTCTACATGGTGAAGCCTTCTATTCCAGCCGCATTGGCTAAGAAATTCCATGGCATCTACACGCTTATGGATAACAAGTATTACTTCGATGCGTTCAACATGGCTGTATTTGCTGGTGGTGCCCGTAAGCTAGGTGGCTTCCTGAACCGATTTGGCGAAGCAACGCTCATTGACGGATTCTTCGTCAATGGTTCGGCAAAACTGGTTGGCGTTGTGGCGGGTATCGTCCGTCACTTCCAGACGGGTTATCTGTACCAATATGCTTTTACGATGATCATCGGTGTGTTTGCCCTGCTGACGCTGTGGTTCTTCACAACCTGATTTCGATTAACCGGTTCCAATTGCGCTGCCTCTGTATTTTCTGGAAATGACTATGTCTGGTTACCCGCTACTATCGCTTGCCATCTGGATTCCTATTGTGGCCGGCCTGCTTATTCTGGCAGTCGGTCGTGATAGCAACCCCGGGCTGTCGCGCATCCTTGCCCTGATCGGAGCCCTGGCGGGTCTGCTGATTACGTTCCCGCTGTACACAAATTTCGATGCTTCATCGACCGTGATGCAGTTTGTTGAATTGGCACCGTGGATTCCACGCTTCAATATCAACTACCACCTAGGTGTTGATGGCATCTCGATGCCGTTCATTATTCTGAACAGCTTCATTACCCTGATTGTGGTTCTGGCCGGTTGGCAGGTGATCAAGTACAAAGTCGCTCAGTACAACGCTGCTTTCCTGATTATGTCGGGTCTGTTCAACGGTATTTTCTGTGCGCTGGACGGCATTCTGTTCTACGTATTCTTCGAAGCCTCGCTCATCCCGATGTATCTGATCATCGGTATCTGGGGTGGGCATAACCGCGTTTATGCAGCCATCAAGTTCTTCTTGTACACGCTGTTTGGCTCCTTGCTTTTCCTGGTTGCCCAGTTGTACCTGTTCATTTACTCAGGTGGTAGCTTTTCGATCCTGGATTGGCATCAGATGCCAATTCCGATGGGTCCGCAAATCGCTATCTTTATGGCGTTCCTGATTGCCTTTGCAGTTAAGGTGCCAATGTGGCCGCTGCATACCTGGTTGCCAGATGCTCACCCAGAAGCACCAACAGGTGGTTCGATTGTGCTGGCGGCCATTGCGCTTAAGCTGGGCGCTTACGGTTTCCTGCGTTTCTCACTGCCGATTGTGCCGGACGCCTCCCACGAACTGTCGTGGCTGATGATTACGCTATCGCTGATCGCGGTTGTTTACATCGGTCTGGTTGCGCTGGTTCAGGCTGACATGAAGCGACTGGTGGCTTATTCTTCTATCGCCCACATGGGTTTTGTGACCTTGGGTTTCTTCCTGTTCACCCCGATGGCCGTTGAAGGGGCGATCGTCCAGATGATTTCGCACGGTTTTGTTGCCGGTGCGATGTTCTACTGTATCGGCGTCATCTACGATCGTATCCACACGCATTTGATTGCTGATTGCGGTGGCATTGTTTACAAGATGCCGATTTTTGCAGCATTCGCCTTGTTCTTTGCTATGGCCAACGCCGGTCTGCCAGCAACATCCGGGTTTGTCGGCGAATTCATGATTATTCTGGGTGCAGTTGAAGTGAACTTCTGGATCGCCTTGATTGCTGCTACCAGCATGATTACGAGTGCAGCTTATACCTTGTGGATGTACAAGCGCGTCTATTTTGGCCCGATTGCTAACCACCATGTTGAAGAGTTGACCGATGCCAACAAGCGTGAGCTCTTCATTATGGCTGTTCTGGCATTCTTCGTGCTGGCCTTCGGTGTCTGGCCTGAACCGCTCACCCACATCATGCATACCTCTGTGAATGATCTGCTACGTCATGTAGCAATCAGCAAACTCCAGTAACGGAACCTGACACTATGAACCCCTACGTGCTTGATCTCATTACAGCCAGCCCAGAAGTCCTGGTGTTGGCTATGGGCTGTCTGATTCTCATTCTGGATCTCTTTGTTAAAGATCCTTCGCACACCTCGACGTTTGTCTTGACCCAGTTAACTCTGGTTGGTGCTGCGATCCTAACGTTGTTTACCAGCACGGGTGAAGTGGTCTACGCCTTCAACGGTCTGTATGTTGATGACTTGATGGGTGATCTGCTCAAACTGGTACTGTATCTCACAGCCATGGTGACGTTGTTCTATGCGCGTCCCTACGTGCTGCAACGTCCGGATCTGCGTCGTGGCGAGTTTTATGTGCTGGTGCTGTTTGCGACACTGGGCATGATGGTCATGATCTCGGCAAACCACCTGCTGACGATTTACCTGGGTGTGGAGCTGCTAACGCTTTCAACCTATGCACTGATCGCCATGAACCGGGATAGCGTGTCTTCAACCGAAGCCGCGATGAAGTATTTCGTTCTGGGTGCCCTGGCTTCAGGCTTGCTGCTGTATGGCATGTCGATGATTTATGGCGCTACAGGCACACTGAGTATCCCCGAAATTTCAGATGCGCTGGTTGCTAATGCCGCCAATCCAACCATTCTGATTTTCGGTCTGGTGTTTATTGTGTCCGGTCTGGCATTTAAACTGGGCGTTGTGCCATTCCACATGTGGGTGCCTGACGTCTATCAGGGCGCACCAACGGCAATTACCATGCTGATCGGTGGCGCACCCAAGCTGGCAGCATTTGCCATCACCATGCGGCTGCTGGTGTCGGGTCTCTTGCTGCTGGCACCGGATTGGCAGGGCATGCTATTGATTCTGGCGGTGCTGTCGCTGGCAATCGGTAATCTTGCTGCGATCCCGCAAACCAATATCAAGCGTATGCTGGCCTATTCGACGATTGCACACATGGGCTTTGTTCTTCTAGGCATTGTTGTGGGTGTGGTTGGTGGCGATGCCCGCTTTGCACTGAATGCTTATAGCTCCTCCATGTTCTATGTTGTTTCATACGTCATGATGAGCGTTGCGGCCTTCGGTGTGATTATTCTGCTGTCACGTGCCGGTTTTGAAGCTGACCGCATTGATGACTTCAAAGGTCTGAATAAGCGTAACCCATGGTTTGCTGCCGTCATGATGATGATCATGTTCTCGATGGCGGGTGTGCCTTTCTTCATTGGCTTCTTTGCCAAGTTCTCGATTCTGCAGGCCGTGGTGGCTTCGGGTCAGATCGGCCTGGCAATTTATGCGGTGCTGATGTCGCTGATTGGCGCTTTCTACTATCTGCGTATCGTCAAGGTGATGTACTTTGACGAGCCGATTGATGAAACGCCCATTGAAGCGCCTACCGATATGCGTGTATTGTTGTCGGTGAATGGGCTGGCCATTGCATTGTTTGGTCTGTTCCCGCAAACGATTATGTCACTCTGCGCCTTCTCTCTACTGCGTTCGCTGTAATTTGGCACTGAATGATCTCAAAACGCCCCGTTGATCGGGGCGTTTTTTTATGGGGTAGGCAGATGAATAAAGCAACTAAAGACGTACATCTCATTGAAAGCTGCATTACTAGCGAACAGATATGGCAAGGGCGTCTATTGGATGTGAGACGGGATCGCGTGCGCCTACCTGATGGTAGCGAAGGTGTGCGTGAATATGTCATGCATCCTGGCGCCGTCGTGATCATTCCCGTACTGCCCACGGGCAAGTTGATATTCGAACGGCAGTATCGCTACCCCGTCAGTCGAGTGATGTTGGAGCTGCCCGCAGGTAAGATTGATCCGAATGAAGCACCTTTACTCACGGCAAAGCGCGAATTGATGGAAGAAGCTGGGTATACAGCAGAAGAATGGTCTCACCTAGGTACGATGCACCCGACCATTGGCTATGCCAATGAACGCATTGAGATTTTTATGGCACGGGGGCTCGTATCATTAGGGCAAAACCAGCTCGATGAAGGTGAATTCCTCGAGTTGCTCGAATTAACGCTGGATGAAGCTATGGACGCCGTTCGCCAGGGTGATCTGACCGATGGGAAAACCTTGTCGGCGCTTTTGTGGGCAGAAAAAGTGCTTACGGGGCAGTGGGTTTGAACTGAACTAATAGAGATTGGGCTTGCTGCGTTGCAGCTTGTAAGTAGACACAATAAGTGGAGTATAGAGTTGCCCAACGTTCAGGAGCATTCAAATGCCACACAGAAAACTGAAAACAGTTGTAAGTCAACGCCCCCTTGTGATTGCCACCCCAGATACAAGTGTACTTACCGCAGTTAAAGAGATGCGTGAGAAGGGTGTTGGATCCGTCCTGGTAACAGAAGCCGGTGGTCTTGTCGGCATTTTTACCGAACGTGACCTGATGAATCGCGTGATTGCAGAGGAATTGGCACCTGCGGATACTCTTCTGAGCCAGGTGATGACTACAAAAGTGATTGGGCTGGAAGGTAATAAACCTTTGTCGCATGCGTTGCATCTGATGCATCAGCACGGCTTCCGACATGTACCTGTTCTGGAAGAGGGGTGGCCTGTTGGCATTGTGTCGTCTCGCGATGCGCTGGGTATTGAATGGCAGGATTTTGAACGTGAAATGAAATTGGCTGACAACATCGCCGAGATTCTTGCTTAATCTTAGTCTGACAAAAAGCAAAAGGACCCAATGGGTCCTTTTGCTTTTTTGGTGTTGAACAGAAGGGCTTAGTTCTGTTCGGGCAATACGATGTTGACTTCCAGAACTTCGTAATTGCCTTTCTTTTCCATCGATACTTTGATGTCGTCCGCATTGACATGAACATACTTGGATATGACTGCAACCAACTCTTGCTGCATGGCAGGGAGAAAGTCTGCCGATGGTTTACCATCGTCAACGCGCTCGCGAGCGATGATGAGCTGCAGTCGTTCTTTGGCCATATTGGCCGTTTTGGGTTTTGAACCGAAAATAAGAGAGAGCAGGGACATCGCTTAGCCTCCGAACAGACGCTTGAAGAGGCCGGGTTTCTCGTACGAAACAAAGCGCAGTGGGGCATCTTCACCCAGGAAACGGGCAATGACATCCTTATAGGCTTCTGCCACTTCGGATTGTTCGATATGAATGGCCGGCGTACCCTGGTTCGATGCGTGCAGCACCGATTCCGATTCTGGAATCACGCCAATAATTGGCACGCGCAGGATTTCCTGTACGTCTTTGTAGGACAGCATTTCACCGTCTTCAACACGCTTCGGTGAGTAACGTGTCACAAGGAGATGTTCTTTGACCGGTTCACCGCCAGCTTGGGCGCGCTTGGACTTGGCTTGTAGAATGCCCAGGATGCGATCCGAGTCACGTACTGAAGACACTTCCGGATTGGTCACGATAATGGCTTCATCGGCGAAGGTCAGTGCCATGACAGCGCCGCGTTCGATGCCGGCTGGCGAATCACAAATGACGTACTCGAAACCCATGTGTTCCAGGTCTTTCAATACCTTCTCGACACCTTCTTCTGTCAGCGCATCTTTGTCACGCGTTTGCGAGGCAGGGAGTACGAACAGGTTTTCACAGTGTTTATCTTTGATGAGCGCCTGATTAAGCGTTGCCTCACCAGAAATCACATTCACCAGATCATATACAACTCGGCGTTCGCAGCCCATGATCAGATCCAGATTGCGCAGACCGACATCAAAATCGATGACAGCAGTTTTAAAGCCACGCATGGCAAGGCCACTAGCGAAAGAGGCACTGGTGGTGGTTTTGCCAACGCCACCCTTACCTGATGTTACGACAACAATACGAGTCACATCTGCTCCCGGATTTAGAAAATAAAATTTTTGATGATTTTATCCGATTCGGCTAACCCTTTGGGCGCCCTTGCTTAATCTACGCGAAGAATGTCAATCTCCAGACGTGATTTCTGACCTGTGCTGAGCGATACAACCGGCTCCTGCGCTAAACGTACCTGTACGGGTTGGTTGGCTAGCTTGGCGGGCACACCGTCTTCAAAGGTGCGGTAAATGCCAGCAATTGACACAAGTTCAGCGGCAAACACCGTTGTCAGAATGCGGGCCTGGGCGTTGCCACGGGCGCCTGCTAGTGCTCGACCGCGTAGTGGCGCGTAAACGTGGATGTTGCCATCGGCAATCACCTCGGCGCCCGGATTAACTGCAGCAAGAATTACTAGGTCACCACCGCGTGCATAAACCTGTTGTCCAGATCGTAGCGGCCGGTCGATCACCAGTGTGCCGGCATTGTCCAGAACTGATTCGTCAGGTTCGGATTTAACGGTTTTTGCTGACGCTTCGGGTGTCGGGGTTGATGCGGGCGCTTTACGAAGGCTGGCCGGTATCTTTTCAAGATCCGGGTCAGGAACCGGTTTCTTAAGGACAGGCGCAGGCTTTGCTGAACGCCCGGCACTTAGCGCGAGCGTTGGTAAGCCTGCGCTCGCGGCAGAGTCCGTCAGTGCGCTATTGCAACGGGTGACTCCAAGGACACGCAGTCCGTGGCTGGTGAGCAATTGGACGATTAGCGCCCATTCAACCTGTTCAGGCCAGGTAATAACCTGGCTTAAGTCCAGTACGGCTAGATCGTCGTCAAAAAAGGCACCTTCGCCAAACAGCGTGCTGCCGGCGTTAGCCAATTCTTTGGGGTCTAAACTGCGTAGTGTGATGGCTAAAACAGGAAGCGTCGTTCCTTTGAACTCGATCAGCGCGATATCAGTGTCTTGCGTCATAGTGATTAAACAGGAAAGAAACGTTCGGCAATGCCGTCAGGTAAGGGAACCCCGGTGCTACGGGCGCGTTTGAGCAGTGTCCAGTAATACCGGTAAGCGGCTCGATCCTGTAATTTGCCGTTATGGCGGATAGGCCCCCAGTCAGCATCAGCTGCTGCAGCCACAATCTCTGCTGCGTCCTGCACTTCGGAGAAGTCCGGGCTCATGGCATCGAGAATCGGGCGAATCTGTACCGGGTGAATGCTCCACATGCGTAGATAACCGAATTCCTGACGTGCGCGTTCGGCATCGCGACGGATATATTCCAGATCAGAGAGTTCGGTCGTCACATTGTGGGATGGCACCTTGCCGTGGCCCAGTGCAGCGCTAGAGATTTCCAGCTTGGCACGGCGTACGAGGGGATGGTCGAACTGTCCCGGGCTTTTCATTGCATTACCGGGAACAGCACCAAAGTGCCCCGACACAAAATCCATCAGGCCAAAATCCAGAGATTCGATACCATCCAGAGCGGCAATATCCCAGACTTCGTGCAGAGCGCCATGCGTTTCGATTAATACGTGTGCAGGTATCGGCTGCTTGATGCCGTGACGTTGTTCTGCAGCGCGTAGCGTTTTGAGAAAAGCGCGTACGTCCTCAATGCCACGTGGTTTGGGCAGGGTAATAAATGGTAGCCGGTTCCCGGCACCACTCACTAGGATCTCCAGGTCGTCCTGCCAGTGTTCATGCGTCACATCGTGAATGCGCGCACCTACTCGGCCGAATTGATTGTCAGTCGAATTGATCATTGCAACGCAAAGCTCAGCGTGGGCTTTTTCATTGCCGGCGGCAGCCCCATCTTCGCAATCGCAGGTAATATCCATCGCCAGCGGGCCGTACTCGGCAGCAATTTCTGCCTGGATTGCCATGGCCTTTTTCATTAGCTTTTCCGAGCCGCAGTAGTGGTCTACCGCCGGCAAGATTGGAAAAGGCTTCTCACCCGGAAATAAAACCTCGTCGGGTGTTAGCGCAGAACTGGCAGCGGTATGGGTCATGATCGGTGACTCGTCAAATCAGATAAAAACAAAATATTCATCAATCCGAAAGGATAAAGCAAAAGGGCCACGCAAGCGTGACCCTTTCTACAGTTGCTATCAGAAAAACTGATTACAGCATGGCAGCAACAGCTTCCTTCTCTTCGGTCAGTTCCTTCAGGGTCAGCGCAATCTTGCCCTTCGAGTACTCGTCGACTTCCAGACCCTTGATCAGTGTGAACTTGCCACCTTTGCACTCGCATGGGAAGCCGAAGACGATGCCTTCTGGAATGCCGTAGCCGTTATCGGCGGGTGCTGGAACGCCCATGGTGACCCATTCGTCCGAGCCCAGGTGCCAATCACGAATGTGATCGATGGCAGCGTTAGCAGCCGAAGCAGCTGACGACAGACCACGAGCATCAATAATGGCAGCGCCACGCTTGCCAACGGTTGGCAGGAACACATCGTTGTTCCATGCGGCGTCGTTGATCAGGTCTTTAACGCTGTCGCCGTTTGAGGTGCAGAAGCGGTAGTCAGCGTACATCGATGGCGAGTGATTACCCCAGACAACCAGCTTCTTCAGCGAAGAAACAGGACGGCCGCTCTTCTGAGCCAGTTGAGTCAGTGCACGGTTGTGATCCAGACGCAGCATGCCGTGGTAGTTGTTCGGGTTCGTACGGCCAACCTTACGGGCTGCAGCGCCAGCAATCAGGGCGTTCGTGTTACATGGGTTGCCAACAACCAGAACCTTGACGTCTTCCTTGGCGTTCTTGGCAATGGCTTCGCCCTGAACGGTGAAGATGGCGCCGTTAGCTTGTAGCAGGTCGGCACGTTCCATGCCCGGGCCGCGTGGACGGGCGCCCACCAGCAGGCAAACGTCTGCATCTTTAAATGCAACGTTTGGATCGTCAGTTGCAACCATACCGGCCAGCAGAGGGAAGGCACAGTCGTCCAGCTCCATCATGACGCCTTGAACAGCCTTCTGGGCTTGTGGCAGGTCGAGCAGTTGAAGAATGACGGGCTGATCTTTGCCGAGCATTTCGCCAGAAGCAATACGGAACAGCAGGCTATAACCGATCTGACCAGCGGCGCCGGTGACGGCGACGCGCATAGGCGCTTTAGACATGAGTGGACTCCTCGAAATTTTGAAGTTTGGATGAAACTTTTCGATGGTAGTGGTGCAGTGGACCGCTGTCAATGCGCAAAGCAACCAAAACTGTGCTGAAATACGACTATGTCTTCTTATGCATCCGCACCCTCGAACGTTCCGGCTTTCCGCCCACTCTATCGTCAGATACAAGACCTGATTGTTCAGGCGCTTGCCGATAAGGAATGGCAACCCGGCGAGATGATCCCGAGTGAAATGGATCTGGCCGCCCGTTTTGAGGTGAGTCAGGGTACGGTACGTCGTGCGATAGACGAGTTAGCCGCTGAAAACCTGTTGGTACGCCGACAGGGGAAGGGCACCTTTGTGGCGACCCATGCCGACCCACGTGCATTTTTCCGTTTTCTACGGCTGGTGCCCGATGAGGGTGGGGTGCCGCGTTCGCGCAGTGAGCCACTTGAGTGTCAGACTTTACGGGCGGGGCAGGAAGTCGCAAAGGCGTTGTCGATCTCCTATGGAGACCCGGTGATTCAACTTCGACGGATTCTTCGACTCGATGGCAAACCCATGGTCGTCGATGAAATCTATTTGCCAGCGGATTTGTTTC
>JACCDN010777726.1_pt1 | contig 12537 bp, 10 predicted proteins | sample 7441691 | NCBI WGS metagenome assembly JACCDN01 (sample SAMN15323439, study PRJNA562643) | freshwater metagenome | isolation source: river surface water | place: USA:Blue River Watershed | collected 2017-08-16 | reverse complement strand
CGTGCGTTCTTGCCAGGTTCTTTGGTTGATGTGCGTCCAGTACGCGACACCCTGCACTTGGAAGGTAAAGAGCTTGAATTCAAAGTTATCAAGCTGGATCAAAAGCGCAACAACGTCGTTGTTTCTCGCCGTGCGGTGTTGGAACAGGCTAACTCTGTTGAACGTGATGAGTTGCTGGCTACCTTGCAAGAAGGCCAAGCGGTTAAAGGTATTGTTAAAACTCTTACCGACTACGGTGCATTCGTTGACTTGGGCGGCGTAGATGGCTTGCTTCACATCACTGATATGGCTTGGAAGCGCATTAAGCACCCAGGTGAGATCGTAGAAGTTGGTCAAGAAATCGACGTTAAAGTATTGAAGTTCGATCGCGATCGCAATCGTGTTTCTTTAGGCTTGAAACAACTCGGTGAAGATCCATGGATACAAATCACTAAGCGTTACCCAGAAGGCGCTCGCGTAAAAGCGAAAGTGACCAACTTGACCGACTACGGCTGTTTTGCTGAGTTGGAAGAGGGTGTAGAAGGCTTGATCCACGTTTCTGAAATGGATTGGACCAACAAAAACATTCATCCTTCAAAAGTTGTTCAATTGGGCGACGAAATTGAAGTTATGGTATTGGATATCGACGAAGAGCGTCGTCGTATCTCTCTCGGCCTGAAACAATGCCAAGAAAACCCATGGGATGCATTTGCTCGTACTTGCGCTAAAGGCGACAAGATCAGCGGTAAAATCAAATCAATCACTGACTTCGGTATCTTCATCGGTCTGGATGGTGGTATTGATGGTTTGGTTCACTTGTCTGACATTTCTTGGCACGAAGCTGGCGAAGAAGCCGTTCGTAAATACAAGAAAGGCGATGAGTTGGAAACCGTTGTATTGGCAATCGACCCAGAGCGTGAGCGTATTTCTTTAGGCATCAAACAACTTGAAGCTGATCCATTCTCAGAATACGTTTCTGTGAACGATAAAGGCGCTGTTGTTAAAGGTATCGTTAAAGAAGTAGAAGCTAAGGCTGCCATCATCACTTTGGCTCCAGATGTAGAAGCAGTATTAAAAGCATCTGAATTAAGCCGTGAAAAAGTTGAAGATGCACGTAATCTGCTGAAAGTGGGTGATGAAGTTGAAGCTAAGATCATTGCAGTAGATCGCAAAAATCGTGGTATCAGCTTGTCTGTGAAGTCTAAGGATGTTGAGGAAGAAAAGTCAGCATTGAAAGATCACAGCACCAAGCAAACCGAGCAAGCAGCACCAGCTACTTTGGGCGACTTGATCAAAGCGCAAATGCAAAATAAAGAATAATTTTGCAAAACAACAGCTAGACTTGGTCTAGCTGTTGTTGTTTTTGCCACAGTTTTTAAACCCGTATAAACTTTATATTTATGCAAGAACGATTGATCAATACTTCGGTTTCATAAAGAGTTTATAGCGTTTTAAATACTGCATCTTGAGTTCTACTGTTTTTCAATTAAATTGGAAAAGGATTGCAGAAAATTTTGCTTGCCACTATCTAACTAGAGTATAGGTCATGACAAAATCTGAACTTATTGAATACATTTCTGAAAAGCAAAATCAGTTACCAGTAAAAGATGTAGAGCTTGCTGTAAAGCTCCTCTTGGACTATATGTCAGATATTCTGGCTGTTGGAGAGCGGATTGAAATACGTGGGTTTGGTAGCTTCTCTCTTCACTATCGAGCTCCTCGTACCGGTCGTAATCCTAAAACTGGAGAGTCAGTGACTCTTGAAGGAAAATACGTTCCGCACTTTAAGCCCGGTAAAGAAATGCGTGATCGTGTGAATGAAAGCATTCAAAATAGTTAATTATTCTTCTTGTTAGACCTTAAAAAAATAAAATACGATTTTAAAAATAATTTAATATGTTTTAGTCCCTTCTTGGCTGTATTGCCACCTAAATGAACGATCTTCATTTTGGGTAATAGTATCTTTTTGGCCATTCTTCTTGATAGTTCAAAGTCTTCGAAATACAAAAAATATTCTGGCGAAAAGCCGTTTATTTTTTTCAATGTTTTAGTTCTGCAAAGCATGAAACAACCACTGGCAAGTTCTATTTCGAGAGGCTCTTTCGCGGGAAGTTTGTCTTTATAAGTGTACCAATCCAATTGCTTTTTGAAGAGCCTATTAAGTGTGGCGTTGTTTATCCCCCTCAACATGATGATTAATGGGTTTGGCATACGCTTGGCAAGTAATTCGTTTTCTCCAAGGTGGTTTGTAGCAGAAGGAGCGACCAAATCCACATCTGGATGTTGCACTAAAAATTTAATGCCTTCGTATAAAGCTGCGACATCAATTTTTACATCTGGATTTAAGATGAGATGAAAATCGGAATGGGCCTTTTTGATGGCTAGATTATTCGCTCGGCCATAGCCAATGTTTCCATGCCCGTTAAGAATTTCAACTTTTTTGAAAAGACTTTCTGCAAGCGCGCTTGCCTGCTGAAAAGCGTTTGATGTGGTGTTGTTGTTGATCAAATAAAAACAGAAGTCATGTAGTTTATTTTGTTTGATTGCCTCTTGAACGGCATTACCTAAGGACTCGATTGTTGTTGCTAAAATATTGTAGTCGGTATCATAAACAACGCAGCTTACGCTTAGTGATATGTGTTCAGTTTTCTCAGTATTCATTTGTTGTTGATGAGTTTGTTAGATTTTAGCTGTACTACATTTGAATTGTTAATGTGGTGCAGTAAATCATCTGTATTGGGGGATGCTGTATTGAACCCAACAAAGGATTGTTTAAGTGTGTTGAAAACTTCTTTGTGGTTGAATGCATCTATATGTCTTTGCAATGTTGCCAAATAAACTTCCAATTCTAAAATTGAAATTGCTTGTTCATGAGCGCGCATAATGCGGGGGTGCTCAGTTCCTTCACAGTTGTCACCGACCAACAACTCTTCATAGAGCTTTTCGCCTGGTCTTAGCCCAGTGAATTTAATTTCGATGTCGCCCTCAGGGTTTGCTTGTGATTTAATTGTGTGGCCCGATAAAAACACCATTTCGGCAGCGAGGTCAACAATTTTGACTGGCTCGCCCATTTCTAAAACAAATACATCACCGCCTTTCGCCATGGCACCGGCTTGGATTACTAATTGGGCGGCTTCACCCATTGTCATGAAGTAACGTGTAATGTCGGGATGTGTAACCGTAATTGGCCCACCTTTTTTAATTTGTTCGCGAAATTTTGGAACCACACTGCCGGATGAATCTAATACATTGCCAAAACGCACCATACTAAATACGGTAGCGCTATTTTGAGTGGCCAAAGCTTGCAGTGTTAGCTCTGCTAGGCGCTTTGTAGCGCCCATTACGTTGGTGGGGCGTACTGCTTTGTCGGATGAAATTAGCACAAAATTTTCGACCTTTGCCGCAATTGCAGCTTTAGCCGTTTTATAAGTGCCAAATAGATTATTGTTGGTCCCCTCCAAAATATTGTATTCCACTAAGGGTACATGCTTGTAAGCAGCGGCGTGGTAAAGTGTTGTGACTTGAAAAGACTTCATTACATTTTCAAGCAGGGCTTCATTGTTAATGGATCCGAGAATAGGGTACAGCTTTATCGTATTATTTTTAATGAGCTCCGAAAGCTCGTCATTTATTTTATAAAGGTTAAATTCGCAACGCTCGAATAACACAATAGCATTTGGTTTGAGAGCGATAACTTGTCGACAGATTTCAGAGCCAATAGATCCGCCTGCACCGGTTACCATTACCACTTTTTGGGAGATATTAATTTCTAATAAGGATTTGGCGGGTGCAACGGGTTCTCTGCCAAGTAGTTCTTCAATTTGAATTGAGCGAAATTCATCGACCTGGGCAACGCCATTAATTAAATCGTTAAGTGGTGGAATTGCTTGTACTTGTACAGATAGCTTTTCTAACCTGCGGATAATATCTATAGTCTGCTGCTGCGATGATGTATCCAGTGCTAATAATATTTTACTGACTTTATATTTTTTAATCAGATTGGGTAAGTCATTTGGGCTGTAAACTTTAATGCCACGTAAATTGCTTTTGTGTAATTTGTCATTGTCATCGACAAAAGCTACAGCTTTGTATTGCACGCTTTTATTGAGTTGAGATGCTAAGTAATGACCGGATTCGCCAGCACCATAAATAATAATGTTTGCGTTTCCCTTAGGCGTAAAAAATTGGAGTAAATTGCGGAACAATAAGCGCGGTAAACCAATTAAAAATAAGGCGATAAAAGAATAAATAACCGGAACAGAGCGCGGCAAGAATGCATGAAGATAAAACCCTGCGGCGATCATGGCAAAACTGGAGGCAATAATGCCTATTAATATAGTTACAATTGCTTGTGGTGGAATATAGCGCAATATAGCCCTATACAACCCCATGCGGATAAAGAGTGCTATAGAAATAACAATAGTTGTTAATAGGCAGAGAACTTCTTGTAGGCTGAAGTGAAATTCTAGCTGGCTCAAGCGTAGGACGTAGGCTAGATAAAAAGATACGGATATTGCCAGAATGTCATATGTGACACTAATAGCGCGTTTTATGGGGCGAGGTGCATTCAGAAATTTAGCGAGCAAGCTATTCATATGAGCATCTTCTTTGGGGCTTGGTGTTGCCTGTGAACTGCATCATTGTGCTAGTTGTGGTCGTGTTTGCCAGCGCCGATTATAAAGCACTGTAATATCAAAGGTAATAAAGAAATTGTTGTAATGAGTAATGCGTGTTGTTGATAGTGATGGGCGGCAATGGCAAACGGCAATAACCAGCCAACATTGATAAGGGCATATAGGCTGGTAACCTTGCTATGAGAGCCAAGTTTACGTGCAAGAATTTGATAGTGGTGGCTGCGATGGGCTTGATACCATTTTTGTCCTGTGGCTAAACGGTAAGAAAGTGTCCAAGTGGCGTCTACCATAAAGGCGGCTAGTAAAATAATCACGGAGTAAACGGTGATGATTTTTACATTAATCATGTAAAAACACAGGCAACCAATAAATGCGCCTAAAAAAGTACTGCCAATATCGCCCATAAAAATACGTGCTGGTTGCCAATTAAGCAGTAAAAAACCAATTATTGGCGCCGTACTGAGTATAAGTAGGTGATGCAAATCGGCATCGCTAGCTTGATAGGCAAAAAACGAGAGTACGGTAAGTACAAATAGACTTTCGCTCGCAGCAATACCATCAATTCCATCCATAAAATTAAACAGATTGATTAGCCAAGTAAGGTTCAGACCTAAGATTAATCCACCGCTTAACAGCAACCATAAAGGTTGTGCAGATAGCGAGCTAAAGTTGCCAAGCGCAAGTAGCGAACTCAAAAAGTACAACACGAAACGAACGCGCTGACTAAGGTTTAATACATCATCAAGTAATCCTGTTACAGCAACAATCAGTGCAGGGGCAAGAATAAAAATGAGAATAGCGGCAGTGGATAGGTTATTAATAAATACTGCGTAACTCGCTACAAGCAAACTGATGAGTAATACAAAACCTAGTCCCCCGATTCTTGGGGTGGCTTGTGTATGGGAGCTGCGATGATTAGCAACATCGAGTAGCTGCTTTTTATGTGCGTAATGAATCAAACCTTGCGTTAATAGGTAGCTGCACGCAAATAAAAGAATGAATAAGCCGATAAGCGTGCCCATTAGTTAACAGGGCTCCAGTCTAGAAGAGATCGAGTTTTGGTGATATCTACCTGTAAATTACCCGTTAAACGCTCACTTATTTGCGGTTTATATTTTGTTAGTAGAGCGAATACCCAATCTGGCATTTTAAAAAACCTTATTTGTTTGTGTTGATTCTTGGCGAGTAATTGAACGATTTCTTTTGTGCTGCGTGAAATGCCATCGCTCACTAAAAAGGTTTCGTTGGCTGCATTGGGATGCGCAACTGTTAAAGAAATAAGTGCACACAAGTTTTCAATCGAAACTAAATCGCGCTGATTGTTTAGGTTTGCAAAAGGTAATGGTAAGCCTAAGCGGATGAGCTTTTCTAATGATTTTAAATTGCCTTTGTTGTTGGAACCATAAACTAAAGGAGGGCGAATAATTACTAGTTCTGTTGAGTTATTTGTAAGGTGTTTTTTTAAGATGAGTTCGCTGGCTAATTTTGAGCGCCCATAGTCATCGTCAGGTAGAGGTGTTTCGTCTGCAATGAAAGGGCTGCGACCCTGGGTGCTATCGCCATTTACTTTAATGCTGCTTATATAGATGACTCGTGGAATCTTTGCGGCAATAGCCAGTCTTGCAACGCGCTCGCTTAATATGAGATTGTCGCGCTCAAGCTCGGCTGCGGTGGCATTGCTGTGCGCTTTAGCGGCTAAATGAATTAGGCAGTCAACTTGGCTAAGGGTGCTGATTAATTGCTCATCGCTTGCTGAGAAGCTGAGGGCTTTATTGCCGATTACCAATGGGGTACGTGTTAAGGTGACTATGTCTGCCTTTAGCTGCGCTTGTAGATAGGGGCAAAGTTGTTGTCCAATAAAACCATTGGCACCGGTAACTGCAATTCTCATGCTGAACTCAGGGGTTATTGCGAGAAATTGATTATCCCTGCTTGATTGGGCTAGATGCAACTGGTAAAGTGCGCGCCTTCGTAATAGGACTATAGCTCAGTTGGTTAGAGCACCACCTTGACATGGTGGGGGTCTCCGGTTCGAGTCCGGATAGTCCTACCAAATTCCCCAATAAAACAGGCGCTTAAGAGCGCCTTTTTTATTGTCCGAAATTTTTGTCCCGATCTTTTCTTGTAATGTTTTCTGCTAACCAAAACTCCCATCATTTATGTGTTCTTTGGCTTGTGCGGAAGTGCTATCGAGAACCGCTTTAACGAGTGGCCAAAAAAACGGCTCTGCGCTTGCATCCGATAGAGAGTTAAAATAAATCTTCAATCGATAAATATCGCTCGCCAGTATCGTAACTGAAAATAATGACTCGGCTACCGGCGGGCATTTCGGCTTGTTTTTGTGCAACAGCGGCAAGGGTAGCACCAGAAGAAATTCCTACAAAAATCCCTTCTTTTAACGCACATTGGCGCGCCATTTCAAACGAATCTTCCTCGCTGACTAGAACAGTGCCGTCGAGTGTGGCTCTATTCAGTACTTGTGGAATAAAACCGGCCCCGATTCCCTGAATTCTATGCGGGCCTTTTTCGCCACCGCTAATAACAGGTGACTTTGCAGGCTCAACTGCAAGTGTTTTTAAGTTGGGGAATTGACGTTTTAACACTTCGCTGCAGCCCGTAATATGGCCGCCAGTACCTACACCGGTAATCATATAATCAATGCCTTCGGGGAAGTCGACTAGAATTTCTTGTGCGGTAGTATTGCGATGAATTTCGGCGTTAGCCAAGTTATTAAATTGTTGTGGTATCCAAGCGTGGGCATGTTCGGCGGCAAGTTCGGTTGCTTTGGCAATGGCGCCGCCCATGCCGAGTTCTTTCGGTGTTAAAACTAATTCTGCCCCATAGGCTTTCATCGCTTTACGGCGCTCAACTGTCATAGATTCAGGCATAGTTAAAATTAAGCGATAACCTTTAACGGCGCATACCAGCGCAAGCCCAATCCCAGTGTTGCCGGACGTCGGTTCAATAATTACTGTATCGTGTTTGATCAAGCCTTTGGCTTCAGCATCTTCAATCATAGCAAGGGCGATACGGTCTTTAATGCTGCTGCCCGGATTAAAACGTTCAATCTTCATCCAGACTTCAATGTCGCTACGGAATAAATTGTTGATGCGCACATGGGGTGTATTGCCAATGGTTTGTAAAATATTATCTGCTTTCATGATGATTTCCTTTGTTATGCCGATGATTAATCTAACCGCTTTTTAAACCGTTTCGCAGCTACAAGCAAGCCTATAACCGTGAAACTTGCCAGCCAGAGTAAATCTGGCCATAAATCCATAAGGGTTCCTGCGCGTAAAACTATTCCGCGAATCAGTCGAATAAAATGGGTGGCAGGCAGGACCTCTGCAATCCATTGCGCCAGCTTTGGCATGCCTTCATAGGGGAACATAAAGCCCGACAATAAGATGGAAGGAATAAGTAAAAATACCGTGAGCTGCATGGCTTGCAATTGGGTTTTTGCGATGGTGGAAATCAGCATTCCAAGCGTTAGGCTCGCGCTAATAAATACCAGTGCGGCAAGTAGCAGTTGATCCAGTCTGCCGTTGATAGGTACATCAAAAATTAAATGGCCTAGTCCTAAAATAATAACCATTTGAATTAGGCCGACAAATACATAGGGCACAATTTTTCCAATCATCAACTCCATAGGTTTTACCGGAGTTGTGATTAACAATTCCAAATTTCCGCGCTCGCGTTCGCGCACTAATGCGGCTGAGGTAAACAGCACCATGGTCATGGTTAAAATAATCCCCACCAGCCCCGGCACAATATTAATCGCAGAGCGGCGTTCGGGGTTGTAAAACAAGGTCATCTCAAAAGTGGATTTTGTTGGATTGTAGTTACCTGCCAAAGCGCGCGAGTTGAGTGTAGTGAGCGGCATGTTTTTTAATGCAAAAATAGCGTTACCCACCATGGTGTCTGAACCATCTATCAGCCACTGCGCTATAGGTCGCTCATCATTTAAACGCTGTGCAATATCTTTAGGAATAATCAGCGCTGCGCGAACTTCTCCGCGTGTTAATGCACTGGCGGCTTCAGTGGGTGTTGGATACTGTTGAATAAAATTAACCACTTGCGATGCTGTTAAATCCGCGACTAAGGTGCGCGCTATTTCGCTGTTGCTTTGATCAACCAGTGCTACGGGTAAGTTGCGAACATTTGTATTAATTGCAAAACCAAATAGCAAAAGTTGAATTAAAGGGATCATCACAATCATGCCGAAAGTGGGGCGGTCGCGCGATAATTGTCGCAGCTCCTTCACCATAATGGCGTAGATTCGCTGTAGTGAATTGTGAATACTGATAGCTGCGCTGCTCATTATTGACGGCCCTGGCCAGTGCAATGCACAAATACATCTTCAAGGCTGGGGCGCACCAATGTTAAATCGCGGCCTTGCATAGACTCTGCAAATATTTGCTGTAACCATAGTTGCGGTTGAGCAATAGCTTCTTTGATCAGTATCCGCAAATGTGTGCCTTGTTGTGCTGCAGAAATAATATCGGGGTGTGCAATTAATTGTTGCTTGAGTTGTCGTAAATTATCGCCCCCAATTTCAATTACCTGTGCGCTTAATTCTTTCATAAGTTGTGCGGGTGAGCCATCTGCACGCTTAACGCCACTTTCTAAAATCGCAATGCCATGGCAGCGTTCTGCTTCATCCATGTAATGGGTGGAAACTAAAATTGTGGTGCCTTGATCGCAGAGATCAAATAGTTTTTCCCAAAAATCGCGGCGATTCTCAGGGTCTACCGCAGAAGTGGGTTCATCAAGAATTAAAAGTTCAGGTTTGTGTAGGGTGGCGCAGGCGAGGGCGAGGCGTTGACGCTGCCCGCCACTTAAGCTACCTGCTAAGCGCGAACTGCGTTCGTTTAATTCGTAAGCCGCAAGTTGCTCATTAATGCGCTGCTTGCTGACATGCGGGTCTAAATTATAAATCTGTGCAATAAAGCGTAAGTTTTCAATTACACTTAAATCTTCATAGAGTGAAAATTTTTGTGTCATATAGCCAATCCGCAAACGAAGTTCTTCTGTTTGCTTTGGAATATCCATTCCCAGTACACGAATTTTTCCACTCGTAGGTGTCAGCAGCCCGGTAATCAAACGCATGCTGGTGGATTTGCCACAACCATTGGGGCCTAAAAAACCATAAATGGTTTTTTCTGGAATGGATAAACTCAAATTATCCACCGCCGTAAAATCACCAAAGCGATGGGTTAAACCTTGAGTTTTAATCGCAATTTTAGTCATTGCGATTTGCTCGTGGTTGTATCATTTTTTGCAGGTATATCCACTTGAACGGGTAAGCCACTGGGTAAATCTTTTGCACTTTCGGGCAAATCAATTTCGGCTAAATACATTAAGAGTGCGCGGTCGCGAGAATTTAATCCGTAGTAAGGTGTGAAGGCGGGGTCTTGTGAAACCCAGCGTAATTTCCCGTCAAAAGTTTTTTCGTAACCATCCACATGCACATTTAACATGTCGCCAATCTGTAACTTGGCTCGTGCAGGTTCAAGAATATAAACGCGCGCATAGGGCGCTGTACCCGCTAATAAAATTGCAACGGGGTCATTAATGTTGGTGCGTTCACCCAAATATTTTGGAAGTCGATCTAAAACACCATCGCGCGTTGCTTGAATACTTAATTGGCTTAGTTGGTACTGTTCAATGTGTACAGCGGCTTCGGCTTCTGCAACTTGTGCGTCGCCAATTGTTAAGTCTTCAGGGCGAGTACCATTGGTGAGCGCTAAGAGATTTTGTGTGGTGCGGCGAACATCCGCTTGGGCGGAATCTTTTGCGCTGCGTGCTTTATCCAAATCGGCTTGGCCTATCATTTTTTGTTTGAAGAGTGTTGCAAGTCGATTAAAATTTGCTTCTGATTGCATCAATTGTGCTTGTGCGCCATCCAGTTGTGCGCGGCTTGATTCTATATCTTCAGCTCGTGCGCCATGGCGTAGTTTGGTCTGGTTTGCTTGCGCGTTAATCAGTTTCGCTTGTGCTTTGGCGAGATTGTTGCGTGCTTGAGTATCGTCTAATTGAACGATTAGATCCCCAGTTTTAACGGGGCTTCCCTCTTTAATGGGGGTTGCGATTATAGTTTCTGCCACTGTGGCTTTTAGTACAATCCGGTCACGTTCTAGTGTGCCCAGCGCTTGTGAGTTGTGTTTATCGCCACAGCTGGTTATGCACGCCAAGAGGCTAGCCAGTATCAAGGAGTATTTCATCGGCAGTTCCATTGAGTGTTTATTGGGTGTAATGGCGCTCTTAGGGCTATAATAATCCAAAATCCCCCGTTGCTGCGGGCAATTCTAATAATCAACTCTGTGTGAGAAATGATGACTTACTTCTCCGTAATTGGCCTTATAGGCCACCTTCACAATGAACGCGCAACTTATTCACTTAAGCGGCTTATCAGTTTTTTACAAAAACGCGGTGTGGACTTTGTTTTAGAACAAGAAACCGCCGGTTTATTAATCGATGACCCTATGTTTCAAGCCGCGCAAAAAATTGTGAGTGTGGATGAAATGGGGGCGCTGTGCGATTTGGTGATTGTGGTGGGCGGCGATGGCAGCTTGTTGCGTGGTGCGCGTGCGCTGGCAAAACACAATGTGCCATTGCTCGGCGTTAACCGTGGGCGCTTGGGGTTTTTAACTGACATCATGCCCGAAGATATTGAGATTAAAGTCGATGAAGTTTTATCTGGCAATTTCACTTTGGAAGAACGTTTTCTGTTGGATATGTCAATAAAACATTTGGGTGAAACGATTGCAACGGGTGAAGCGCTAAATGAAGTTGTACTTCACCCTGGTCAATTTGTTCATATGTTGCAATATGAAATTTATGTAGATGGTTATTTTGTAACTACGCAATCGTCTGACGGTATTATTGTTTCAACGCCTACGGGTTCAACGGCTTATTCATTGAGTGGTGGCGGCCCATTGTTGCATCCTAAGTTAGATGCAATTGCCTTGGTGCCCATGAATCCTCATACGCTCAGCAGTCGTCCCATAGTTGTTGCGGGCGATAGTCATATTATGATTCGTGTGGGTGAGCACAGCCGCGCGATTCCTATGATTTCTTGCGATGGCCACAACCATTTTGAAATGACCATGGGCGATGAAATTCATATTCGTAAAAAACCGGATCTGTTAAAGCTTTTGCACCCAGCTGAATATAATTTTTATGAACGCTGCCGTACCAAATTAGGTTGGGGTGGGCATCTGTTAAATGATTAATTTTTTATGGTAAATTTTTTGTTGCCGGATTCTGAGTTGCCGCCTGTTGAGGGTTATGACCTCATTGGTGATGTGCATGGTTGTGCAATTACTTTAGAGCGATTATTACAAAAATTAGGCTACAGAAAATTACAGGGTGTTTATCAACATCCCAAAAGACGCATTATTTTTTTAGGCGATATTGTTGATCGCGGTCCCCATATTCGCGAAGCCTTGTTGTTGGTTCATAGTATGGTACAAAAGGGTAGTGCGCATATGGTGCTGGGCAATCACGAGCACAACGCATTAACTTACTGCACGCAATTTAAAAATCTGCAGACTAATTCATTTGAATATTTACGCCCGCATACAACCGCAAATTCACTTCTGATTGCAGAAACACTTGAGCAATTTGCTCGCTACCCGGATGATTGGAAAGAAATGTTGCGGTGGTTTAGAACGCTACCTTTATTCATGGAATTCGGATCAGCGAAAAACGGCAATGCATTTCGAGTGGTTCATGCCTGTTGGGATCATGCTGTTATTGCGCAACACAAAGAAGTGTTTGGCGATGGTCATTTCGATGAGGATTTTTTGCATCAAAGCGCGCACATTCACACAAAGGCTGCCGATACGATTCAATTGTTAACGCGCGGGGTTGTATTCCCATTACCCGAAGGGTTAAAGGTTGTAACACAAGAAGGCCATGT
>JACCDN010073880.1_pt1 | contig 12538 bp, 12 predicted proteins | sample 7441691 | NCBI WGS metagenome assembly JACCDN01 (sample SAMN15323439, study PRJNA562643) | freshwater metagenome | isolation source: river surface water | place: USA:Blue River Watershed | collected 2017-08-16 | reverse complement strand
CAGTAATGCCAAGCAGAGGATCAGGAAGCGTTTTAATAATGACATCACAGCGTCTCGGAGTGGTTAGCCTTGATTTTAAACTAAGCGAGCCAACCGATTCAGCTACAACCCTTTGAAATTATGGTTAAATAAAGCCATAAAACCTTCGGTCGCCCTGCAAACTCACCGCGCTCTTGTTCGCAGTGTGGTTGAGCGCTATCGCGCCCGCAATCCGCGGGTCTTTGGTTCCGTGCTGCATGGTGAAGATGAAGAAGGCAGCGTTTGGATTTGCTCATTGATCCGATCAAGGGCACCACGCTCATGGATGTGGCAGGTATTCAGGTGGCGTTGGAAAAACTACTGGGTATTCCCGTAGATGTGCTTACACCCAAGGGATTGCCGGAGAAATTTCGCCAATTGGTTCTGGATGAAGCTGTGCCCGTATGAAATTGTGAATACGGACAGGCATCCCCGCCTTGAGAGCGATGTCGAGCAGATGTTGAACACCGGGCGTTTTGCCATCCCAGAAGAGAATCATATCCGTACTGCAAGCCACCATTTGCTCATTGCGAACAAATAAGGCTCGACGGCCATGCTTATCACGCTCTATGGGAAATTCTCTAACAGGAATGTTGTGTTCCTCAGCCCAAAGTTTCGCAAGTACATCAATGCCTCTATCTGAACTACAGACCACTTCTTCGATGTGGTGCTCGCGGCAGATCCGCTTCATAACAGCGAAGATATATTCATCAGCAGTGAAGTCACGGCTGCCGGCAATGATTAGTTTCACGAATGATCTTCCTTAAATGGGTTGGTATGGCAACCGTTGAGGTATTCCAACCAGATTGATCCAAGGCTGGCTTGATTCAGCACATGCTGCTCTAATAAGTTACATGTGATCAGATCCAGCAATTGACGATGTTTTATTAATATCGCTTCTACAGCCTCATATTGCCGTTTTAGAAATACCCGCGTTTGTTGCTCTATATGAGCAGCTTCTGATGCAGATGCCTCGTCTTCAATAACAGCAAGGTTGTCGCGAATCGCATCAGGGTTTTCTTGCTCCGCAGAGAATCCATAGAGCCCTACAAGCTCCTTTGCCCATATTGTTGCATTTCTTAAGTCTGTTCGTGCAGCAAAAGTTCCTACATGGGTTGGGCCTAGGGCAACTGCCTCGGCAACGCGCCCAGCCAATTGAACCCGAATCTTGTGGCGGGAGTCTTCATAGGTATAGCGCCCGGTCAAAGAATAAGAATAAGCGTAGGAGTCAGTAACAACACCTTTGAAATGACCGCTTGACACGATGCTCGCGAAATCGGGGATGTTGCGGCCATTGCTATCAAGAATACTGACTAACGCATGACCGGCTTCATGAACAGCGATTCGATGCAACATTGCAGCATCCTCTTCGGGTGCATGTTCTATTTCGGAACCGCCATGCACAGCAAAATAAACCAGATCATCAAAGCACAGCTTTCTGCATTCCCGATGAGCCAGTCGCTGGAGATGAAGCGCAATCAGACGCTGGCGACGTCGGTCATCAAATTCGTCGTTCACCAACCTTCCGATTTTTCCTAAATCAACAAGCATGCTGTCATCACAGAGTTCTGAGCCAATCTGAGCCAGGAACCATGTGCCCACTTCTTCCATGGTGAATTCAGCAACATCAAAACGACGATCAAATGCGCCAACTGACCGGAGCTGAGGCACAAGATCGGCGTATGACTTGCCGGTTACAACAAAAACTACTGCTTGATCGTCAGGCAGACTGGCAAGATATTTTGGGACTTCGTTGGTTTGGAAATCCACCAGCTCTTCAGCGGCCGTTTTGTCATCTTCGATTTTTCTGGACCAAACATGCTGTGCTACATGGATGATGACTGGCTTGTCATACGGTACGGCTTTCTTCTCATGTACCCATTCAAAGAACGCTTCTCCTGAAATTGCTACATACTCATAGCCCGCCTCATGTGCAATTTGTTGAACAAGTGGGGTTCGCAGTTCTTCGACCGGGTGGCAGATAACAATCGCTCGCCCGATAAGTCGCCAGTCATTCGCAGATGGTTGAGACTCTTTGAGTTTATTAAGCTCCTCGACCCAGCTTTGAATCTTGCCTACACGGCCAAATTCCTTCCATGCGTTTTTGGTAACTGAAGTATTAGTGGCTATCGTGATGGGCGTTTTTGTCATGCGGATCTCCTTGAGTGTTCTAAAGGTTACTGGCATGGCGCGACAAAATAGGTCGCAAAGAAGAATTGCGACAAGTTTGAGCGCGACTCATATTGACGCACCCAGGAGCAAGAATGTTGCTTTAAAAGCTACTTGCGCCTTCATTCTTACCGAAGATAAAAATGAGATCGTGTTATCGCTTACTGAGTCTTGCTTTTGTAATCACACTATCAAGCTGTGGGCATCAACTGGCTGCACCACAAACCACAGCGATACCTGTTATCACCGAAGGAGCTGCGCCTGATTGTGAGACTGCGCTGAAGCAAGCAAAGGTGCTTGCTTCAGATACGGTAGCAGGCTCTTTTGTGCACGGTCAGCGTACGCTCAGCCAAGATCGGGACTATTCAGAAAGCCTGAATGAATACACCAGTGGCGTAGTCGAACGCTACACCCTCTTGGAAAAGTCAGGAACCAAACCTTGCAAGATAAAGATTGAAGCCTGGGTAGCGCCAGGTAAAGGCAAAGTCCTTTTGAACCAAAAGCCTACGCAGGTAGGTATGGACGACATTAATCGAAGGGCGCTTCAGCTTCAAAACAACCAGCAGTTTCTTGCCAAGCACTTGCGTAACACCAAAGAGTTCGATGTGCGGTTTGGTCAACAGGAAACCCTGGATAGTGAACCTGGTCGGATTTCTGTTTCGTTGCTAGTTACTGAGGTTCGTCCACCGCAACGCTGGTTGACTGATCTAGAAGCATTTTTGAGTATCCACGGACAACCAGTTATTTATCAACAGGACAGCCGGATCAACGCACTAAGCCGATTATTCAAGTTTGAAAGATCTGGAACTACGCCGTCGCCAGCACCTTGGGACTTTGAAATATGCTTCCCCGATCAAAGTCAGAAAGAAGTCCGTTGTTATATCGGTGAGATCAATCGAAAAATTATTCGAGTGTTGCGTAGCCCTGTCATCGACTTAGAACTTAAGTGGCGTAGCAACACAGTGACTTATGGTCCATTTGGCTTCACCTTTTATGTCTACAAACCTTTTGGCATGCGGTACGTCGCCCCAGGGTATGAGCCACGAACTGATTTCCCTGTTATTGAGGCAGCAGTCTTGCCGCTAAGAATCGGTTTTGATTATGCAAGTAGCCAGCTGCCCAAAGATGCCACGCTTAAAGGCCGCTTGAGATTTAGTGATATCAATCAGTTTCCTTTAAACGAAAGACAGCCATGAATTATGTTGCCGTATTCCTTCTATTTGTATGCGTTGTCTGGGTGTATTGGGATGCCAAAAAGCTCAATGCTATTGCTGAACAGCAGGCCGTTAATATAGATCTTCAACCCTGGTTCTGGGCGCTTCTGACGCTGGTGCTCTGGATTGGATTTTTTCCGCTCTATCTCCTAAACCGCATGAGGGCTATTCGTCTCTTGAATAAGAGTAGCCTTATCGTAACGACCAGCAAATCACCCGCTAAAACCCCTGGCGGCAAGGTTTTATGGGTAGTGGCCTTAATCACTGTTGCGCTGATCGCTGGTGGTTGGGTGCTTTGGAGTTACATGACTCGCTTGCCGGATTGCAGCAATGAAGAAACGTTGTCTTTACTCCAAGATGTGGTTCGTCAGGAGTTAGCAGGAACTGACGAGGCGAAGCTTATGGAGCATTTCAATGCCTTAGTGAAGGTAGACATCAATGCGATTGAAACGCTGAATTACAACAAAGACCCGGAACGCTACACCTGTGAGGCTCAAGTGACCGTGGATTTGGGGCCAGAGGTTCAGGCAGCTCTTGGCATTACTCAGAAAATGCTAGATACGCCCAATTTTTTCACGGCGCTGATTATGGGGCCAGCCCTGCAAGCGGTTTACGCTCCCTTAGATGGACTGCGGGTTAAATTCACATCGACTTGGGCCACGGATAAGGGTGAGACCTACCACTATGTTTCTGCAAGGCTGAGCAATCCAGGCGCAACTGGATACGCCACGCTCACAGAGATCGCCTGGGCGCGAATGCAGGAAAAGAAAACACCGGAAGCACAACCCGTTATACCGGCGAAAGAGCAAATAGAACCGATGAATGAAACAACATCCGTGCCCGTTAATCCAAACGCAGAACCCAGAACGGTCGTATCTGCGCCAATTGATACGGGTATTGCGAAGAAACTATCAACTACATGGCTAGAAGCGATGTCGAAGGCACAGAGCGCCGAGGAAATTACAAGCCTGTATGCCACTCAGGTAGATTTCTATGGCAAGCCTAATGTCAGCCGTGAGGTAATCGCACGAGAGAAGGCATCATTCATCAATCGGTGGAGCCAGCGTAGTTACCATGCAACGAGCCCGGCAAAAGTTACGCGTAATGCACCCGATGAAATTAGCTGGTCTCAGGCATTCAGCTATGACGTTTCAGATGGCACCAAAACCAGGTCTGGTCAAAGCACATTGGTTTTTACCGTAAAGCGTTTCAATGGTGCATGGCTCATTGTGGCTGAGAGCAAAGGAGAATGAGTGTGCCTTCTTCATTTGGAAATTTTGAACGTTTGGGGGATTTGCTGATGATGTCTTCCGCTGCAGAAGAAAAGTTCTGGTCGAATCTACGTTCAACTGGATACAGCAGCCTGGATCAACAACTCGGTGGTTTGCGACCTGGCGAGTTGGTGGTTATTGCCAGCCAGTTTGATTGGATGCTACCCGCGCTCAACTTGCAAATGATCGAAACGGTGGCTAGAAAAGAGCAACGCCCTGTCCTTCACATTCGAGTAGCTCATGACATCCGTGGATCGGTAGGTTCATGGCTAAAGCGCAAGCAGGCTTATCCCACCTGGTTTAAAAATAGGCGTAATAATCAGGTGCCTAATCTAGAGCAGATGGCAGAAATCCTTCAGGCACCCATTTATATGTTGGATGCCCACGGGTATTCCATGAATAGTCTGGCAGCTTCGATTGATTCATTTGCCAAGGGTTCGGGGCCATTGGGTTTGATAGTGATCGAAGGGATTGATCGTCTGGATATCTGGCGGGATTTGCCGGACATATCCCTAGCCGCTCGCTGGGCAGTAGTGTCATCTGAACTGAAAAGCATCGCAATTCAGTACGATTGCCCGGTTGTCGTAAATAGTGCGATGCAAATGTATGGTGATGATGGTATACAAATCGAACCAGCACTCCTTCGGCATCTAGTACATGATGGGGCATTAGCAAGTGCGGCTGATCTGGTTCTGATTTTGGAATCATCCAACGACGTTAATCTTGGGGTACCCGTTGATCTATATAGCGTTTATAGCCGCCACGATTTGTGGTGTCGCATACAGCTGCGTTACGAGCATGAAGCTGACCGTTGGCTCGAAGTCATTGCTGAATAACCCTATGCCATAATGGAAAAATGGCAAAAACGATTAGCTTAAGCAAATCAAAAATTCTGCTCCACAGGCAATGCCCAAAGCGCCTGTGGTTGCAGGTGTATAAGCCCGATTTGGCAGAGATAGATGCGTCCGCCCAAGCCCGTTTTCGAGATGGCAACAAGGTCGGGGATGTCGCCCGCCAACTTTATCCGGGTGGTGATTTCATCGACACCCTTAACCGCAAAGAAGCTTTGGACAGAACCGCAGCAGATCTCAACGCGGGCGGTAAACCGATTTTTGAAGCCGCATTTCTGCATAACGATGTACTAGTCAGAGCCGATCTGCTCGTGCCGGAGGCATCCGGTTACCGGCTGGTGGAAGTGAAATCCTCTACCGCGGTCAAAGACTACCACCTGGAAGACATCACCGTTCAAGCCTGGGTTATGAAACAGGCTGGCCTGCAACCAACTCGTTGCATAGTCGCGCACATCGACAATAGCTTTGTTTATCCCGGCGGTGGTAACTATCAGGGTTTGCTCAAAGAAGAGCCAGTTGATGCCGAGATTCGGGAACTCATTGATGAAGTGCCAGATTGGATCGGCCAAGCACAGGTAACGCTCGCCCAAACTGAAGAGCCAAACATAGAACCTGGTGATCAATGCACCCAACCATTCCCGTGCGACTTTGCTAACCACTGCTCGCCACCAGAAGCCGACGTAGAGTTTCCCGTCGAAATCCTGCCCTACGGCAAAAATATGGCCGAGCAGTTGCGAGCAGAAGGCTACCGGGATCTGCGAGAAGTTCCCGTCGAGAAACTCTCGAACCCTAAACATATCCGTGTTCACCGCGTATCCAGCACCGGCATTCCTGAACTGGACGCTGAAGCAACCGAAGCCGTTCGTAATCTGCCATACCCGCGTTATTACCTGGACTTCGAAACCATTGCCTTCGCCGTGCCTATCTGGGCGGGCGCCAGCCCGTACAAACAGATTCCCTTCCAGTGGTCGTGTCACATCGAAGATGCCGATGGCACGCTAATACATCATGAGTTTCTGGACGCAACGGGCAACGACCCGCGCCGTGGTTTTGCAGAGAGCCTGATCAAAGCATTGGGTGCTGATGGGCCAATCATTGTTTACAACGCACCCTTTGAAGGTAGCCGCATGAAGGAACTGGCAGAAGCCATGCCAGATCTAGCGCCGCAACTGCTGGCCGCTGTGGATCGGTTATTCGACTTGCTGCCCTTGGCGCGTAACCATTATTACCACCCAGCCATGAAAGGTTCGTGGTCGATTAAAGCTGTGCTGCCAACGATCGAGCCGGAGCTAGATTACTCAAAACTCACCGTGTCGCATGGAGGCATGGCACAAGATGCGTACCTTGATTTGATCGGTGCCGATCTGTCGGATGTGGACAAGATTGAATTGAAAAAAGCATTGTTGGCGTACTGTGAGCAGGATACGTTTGCGATGCTAAAAGTGCTACACAAGTTCGGAGAAGAGAAATGAGCAACAATATCGAAGTTGGATTTAAGTCGATTGAGCCATGTATTGACAAGTTGAAGGGCTCGCCAACGTTCGCAATGTCGTTGGGCGCAAAGGAGCTGTTCCATACCAACTTCCTAGCATTTTTATTAGAAACGGATGAGCAGAGCATTTCTGCGGTTAGCCAAAAATTAAAAGAGCTGTTTTTTGACAAAGATCCGGGCGAAGTTTGGGTGTTTCGTGAAAAGCATAATTTAGACCTTGTTGTGGTCCCTAAGAACCGATCGCATGCTTCAGAATACTCAGCCGTGGTTATCGAGGCAAAATTAAAGAGCATTCCAACAACAGAACAACTCGCCAAGTACGATGCCAGGATCAACAAAGGCTTTAATTTAGCGGTTGAAGATCAAAAATACGACAACCTGAAATTTAAATATGACACCAGCAAGGACCAAATTGGTTGTGTCGATTACAGGGTTGGTAGGAAAGTTTTGGAGTCAGTAAAGAAATCTATCAGAAGAATTCTTTTGTCTCCAACCCAACTCTCTGATGGCCCGTCTTGGAAGTTCATGGACTGGAATAAACTAAGCTCAGCTCTAAAAGCAGGGCTCAAAACGGACTTGGCAAGCCAAGGGAATCGCACAAAAATGTTCGAAATCGTTGAATCCTACAGCGATGACCTCGAGTGCATACTAAAGCTTCTGGAAGCAGCTGAAGAGTTCGTCGAAGACTTCTGTGAGCAATTGTCTGACGTGAAGTTTGGTGAGTTTAACGACACTCTTAGAGAGTGGTTTCTTAAGTTAAGACTGCACGATCTAATGTCAAAGTATGCGTACTGGCATCTATCGAATAAATTAAAAGAATTTGTTGGTGATGCAGAGATTGAGGTGGGGCTTAGCCACAGCATACCGCTGTTAAGTTTTCGTACAAGCCTGAAAGGCGGAGCCTACAGAATTGGAGTTCAAATACAGGGTGGTCAATATCGACACTACATCGAGTCCATTTTCGATGATGAATCTTTAAAAAATTTCATAGAAGAAGGTAATTACCTGGACCGGTGGTTTAACAAAGGAGCTCAGAGAATTGAATCTATTGATTGCCTTAATCGTTTCGGAGAAAACAAATTTAGGTACAGCTGGATTGATATATCTAAGTTTAATTTTAAAGAATTGAGTGAGCATCTCGTGAGCTCGTTTGAGACTATCAATGCCCTCAAACAAAACCCGTAACACTCTCCCGCCAGTGGGAGCTGCTGAAGGCGCTCCCTACGCCAAGTTAAATAACTCAAAGGCTATTACACCGTGGATCAAAACGATAACCTAGTCGAAGTCATCAAGTCTCTGCGCAATGAGCCGGGTTGCTCTGATTTGCTCAAGGCATTATTGAGCGAAGACCGCATTGTTGACGAGATAGCCTGTGCGATAAGAGAGGGCAGGAAGCGCTCAGATTTTGTTCAGATTATTCCTGCTGAACTGTATTGGGATTTTTGTCAGATGATTCGGGGTAACCGCGTTGATGGTGGTATGGTTACAAGAAGAATTGGGCAATACGGTGGCTTGTTCTTGAAGCCTGATGCTGTGAGGTATGAACCAATTGATTTGCCTCAAGAGCAGGAGCTTGAAGCTGTTGAAGCGCAACAAGAGGCTGCCGACAAAAACGAACGTGCCAAGGAAAAGTTTTACTATCCACTAGTCAAACAGTGGGCGATTGAAAATGGCTTTACTGGGTGCGAAATAGTGGGTGGAGCGCTTCCCAGATATCGTTGGGAGAACCCTGATCTCATCTGCCTGGATTACGATGTTCATAAAAATCACAAAATAGTAGAGCTCTCGTGCATCAGTTTTGAAGTTAAGCTGAACATTGACCCATATGCAGTTTGGCAGGCCGCGCACTATCAAAGATTTTCCAATCAGGTGTATTTGGCTATAGCCAAAAGCGAGCAGGAAATCGCAGATCGATACGAAGGAAGAGCATTGGACTTAGCCATTGAATTTGGCCTCGGGGTTCTTTGCTTTGAAAAAGAGACGAAGCAGTTCCGAATGATGCATCGCCCGAAAACGATTAAACCAGGCCATGAAGAGATAGAACTGGTTTTTGAAAGCTACCCTCTGATTGCCGATCCTATCCTTGATAGGATGAGAGAGGCATATTCAGATTTGTACCGTTTTCGTTTCTCATAATGCCTTCCAATAAAACCCGTAACACCCTTGCCCGCCAGTGGGAGTTGCTGAAGCTACTCCCTACTCGCGGCTCTGGTAAAACTGCTAAAGAGATTGCTGATGCATTAGCGGTGGCAGGCTTTACTGTGAGCAAGCGGCAAGTTGAACGGGATCTGCTCGATTTGCAGGAAGTGTTTGGATTGCAATGTAACGATGCGAGCATTCCTTATGGTTGGCGCTGGGGTTCTGCCCCTGTAGAGCTGCCGGGCGTGACTCTGGCAGAAGCTTTGTCGTTACAGATCGTTGAAGAAACATTGAAGCCATTGCTACCCGGTTCGGTATTGCGGACTGTGCAACCGCGCTTCGAACAGGCCAAAGCAAAGTTGGCGGCTCTGGCAAAGCAGAATCCGGCAGCGGACTGGGCGGATAAGGTGATGTCAGTGCCGCCGACATTGTCTATGTTGCCGCCAGTGGTGGATGAAGACCTGTTGGACTTGGTACAGGCCGCGTTGCTGAACAACGAGCAGATTGATGTGGCCTATTTGGGTTTCACCAATGAAACCAAAGCACTACGATTGCACCCATTGGGATTGGTGGTGCGTGGTGCGGTCACGTATCTTGTAGCTACGGCCTTTGATTATACCGATGTACGGCTGTATGCCTTGCACCGTTTCCAATCGGTTGGCCGTACTTATAAAATTGCGAAGCGCCCGAAAGGTTTCAAATTATCGCAGTATGTGGGTGAAGGTGCGTTGCAGTTTGGCAAGGGTCAGGTGCTGAAACTAGTTGCCCTGATTGATGAATCACTTGCAAAGCATCTGACGGAAACCCCGCTGTCCGCTAACCAAAAGATGAAGCCACTTGATGGTGGCTTTGAAATAAGCGCGTCCGTGGTGGATAGCTGGCAGCTGCACTGGTGGATATTGTCACAAGGCGGGGCGATTGAAGTGCTATCACCACCGGCCTTGCGTGAGCGTATCGTGAGCAGCCTTCAGGCTGCGCTAAAGCGCTACAGTTAACCCAGCTTCTTCTTCAGCAGATCATTCACCTGTTGTGGGTTGGCGTTGCCCTTGGTGCTTTTTGTGGGTTCTTAAATATATTTTCTGGTACGCGTAAGAGGCTCACCGTATGAGACTCTCGATGGCTATAGTGGTTTCATGAGTTGAGTTCGAGAACCTGCACGACTTTTTGTAAACAATAATGTTTGCGTATGTAAACAATAATGGTTATATTCCGACATGAACAGCAAAGAGTTCAAGAAGTGGTTGGCTAAGCAGGGGGCAACCTTTGGTGCCATGAAGGGCTCACACCTGAAAGTCTATTTGAATGGGCGGCAAAGCATTTTGCCCATGCATGGCACAGACCTGAAGACCGGTACCGTTGAGGGTATCAAGAAACAGCTTGGCTTGAAGTAAGCGATAACGATCAAGGAAGTATAACGATGAAATATCCCGTAAAACTGACTCATGACAAAGCCGATGGTGGCTATGTGGTGACCTTCCCGGATATTCCTGAAGCGATTACTCAGGGCGAAACGGTTGAAGAAGCCTTGGATATGGCGCGTGAGGCACTGGAGACTGCGCTGGAGTTTTATTTTGACGACAATCGTGCGGTGCCGATGCCGTCTCGCCAAAAGCGTGGGCAGTACGCAGTTGAGTTGCCGGCCAGTTTGTCGGCTAAAGTTTTGTTGCTCAATGTGATGGTGACGCAGCAGGTGCGCCCTGCTGAACTGGCACGTCGATTAAAGACGACGCCACAAGAGATTAATCGTTTAACTAACCTACGTCATACGACGCGAATTGATGGCATCGATTTGGCGTTACGGGCTATGGGGCACCATCTCGAAATCAGCATTGCCTAAGTAAAAACGCCGTTCGTCTGAACGGCGTTTTTGTTTGAAGGCTATTGTGAGTTAACCCAGCTTCTTCTTCAGCAGATCATTCACCTGCTGCGGGTTGGCTTTGCCCTTGGCGGCCTTCATGATCTGGCCGACCAAGGCGTTAAGCGCCTTTTCCTTGCCGGCTTTGAACTCGGCGACGTTAGCTGGGTTGGCAGCGATGACTTCATCGACCAGCGCTTCGATAGCACCGGTGTCGGTGATCTGCTTGAGGCCCTGCGCTTCGATGATTTTGTCGGCCGTTGTGCCTTGGCCTTGCCAGAGTGCGTCGAACACTTTTTTGCCGATGGCGTTGGAGATGGTCTGGTCGGCAATGCGGGCGATAAGGCCGCCCAGTTGCTCGGCGCTGACCGGTGCAGCGTCGATGTCGAGGCCTTCACGGTTCAGGCGTGCCGATAGATCACCCATGATCCAGTTGGCGGCTTGCTTGGCCTGGGCATTGCCGGCAGCTTTGAGGGTGCCTTCGAAGTAACGGGCGATTTCCAGTGAGGCGGTGACCGCCGCAGCGTCGTAAGCCGAGAGGCCGAGCGCTTCGAAACGGGTGCGCATGGCTTCGGGTAGTTCCGGCATCTCACCGCGCACGCGTTCGATCCAGTCATCGCTGATGATCACGGGCAGCAGGTCGGGATCGGGGAAGTAGCGATAGTCCATCGCGTCTTCCTTGGTGCGCATGGCGCGGGTTTCGCCGGTGTCCGGGTCGAACAGCACGGTGGCTTGTTGAATGGCGCGGCCTTCTTCCAGTTCGTTGATCTGCCACTGCACTTCGTAGTCGATGGCCTGTTGCAGGAAGCGGAAGGAGTTAAGGTTCTTGATTTCGCGGCGTGTGCCGAAAGGCTGGCCGGGTTTGCGCACCGAGACGTTGGCGTCGCAGCGGAAGGAGCCTTCCTGCATGTTGCCGTCGCAGATGCCGATCCAGCGTACGAGGCTGTGCAAGGCGCGGGCATAGGCCACGGCTTCGGCCGAGGAGCGCATGTCGGGTTCTGACACAATTTCGAGCAGCGGTGTGCCGGCGCGGTTGAGGTCAACTCCGGTGCGGCCGTGGAAATCTTCGTGCAGCGATTTGCCGGCGTCTTCTTCCATGTGGGCGCGCGTCAGTTGGACGACTTTTTCTATGGCGCTGTCACCTGTGCCGAGTTGCAGCGTGATGGTGCCGCCGTCCACGACGGGGTTCTCGAACTGGCTGATCTGGTAGCCCTTGGGCAGATCCGGGTAGAAGTAGTTCTTGCGCGCGAAGATGGAGCGTTGATCGATGCGGGCGCCGACCGCGAGGCCGAAGCGGATGGCGCACGAAACGGCTTCGCGGTTCAGTACCGGCAGCACGCCCGGCATGGCCAGATCGACGAGGCTGGTCTGCGCGTTCGGCTGTGCACCGAAGGCGACGGATGCCCCCGAAAAGATTTTGGAGTTGGTGGCGAGCTGGGCATGGGTTTCCATGCCAATGACGACTTCCCAGGTCATATCGTTCTCTCTGCGATCTATGGGTTACGCGAAAGCAGCCGGTGTGCGGCGGT
>JACCDN010709269.1_pt1 | contig 12541 bp, 7 predicted proteins | sample 7441691 | NCBI WGS metagenome assembly JACCDN01 (sample SAMN15323439, study PRJNA562643) | freshwater metagenome | isolation source: river surface water | place: USA:Blue River Watershed | collected 2017-08-16 | reverse complement strand
GCGAGATATTTCCCGGAAAGATCGCCACAAAGAAGGCTGCAACTATCCAACCCACCACCACTCGATATCTCCACAGCACCAACAACGCACTCCCCAACGCAATCTCAACTACCCCAGATGCCACCACCACAAAATCGGCATACTCCTTAAGCACGCTCGGAACCTGCGCCTGAAACTCCACCCGATTAGCCCCCAGATGCCCCACCCCGGCATAGCCAAGTGCAAGACCCAGAACAATCTGAGCAAGTCGTCTAAGTAGTTGCATGGGGGTAGTAAACACCTGAATTGGGGTTAGATCATCATATTCAATAACAGGGTGTCTGTTACCTCCTATTTCAAGATCCGAGTTCGATACTGTCAATCCTGTATCTCGGAGTATCTTTTTCTCACGTCGTGTAAGGCTTCGCTAGTTCGTTTGATTCTCCAGACACGCCAACCGTTAATTGCTACTCCACCATTGAAATTCTTAGCTGCAGCCGTTGGTGACCCAAATATTTTTCCATCAAAAGACTTAAGTTTTCCATTGGAATCCACAGTTAACTCTTCAATTACACCTTGATTCTTTCGATTCCAGACAAGAATGTCACCTACTTGTACGGCACCAACTTTAATCAGATTCTTCATGCTGAGCATTCTTCACTCCTTTTTTGCTAGACGCTACTTAGACTTAACAACAGATTTTTCCCAGAGCCCAACTCTTACTTCGTCTTGTTCTTCACTTACGCCTAAGTAATTTAAGCTGGCGCGTTCAAACAGTCTAAATTGCCAAATAGCCTCGTCCATGTGGTCTGGATGAAAGACACCAATGTCCGATAATTTATGAAAATCAGCAAGCGTGATTCCAGTGACTCTCTCGAAGAGTTGAGTATCGAGCGAAGTGATTACATGGACTAAGGCTTCTTCTCGGTAATCAGTCAAGTACATAAAAACTGGCACTGCTTGGACAAATTTCTTCAGTTTTGACCTGAGAGTTTTAACTTGTTCCCTCTTAGCCTTTTTTGCCTTATCCACTTCTGGATCATCGACTGGCGGATTACCAGTTTTAGGTTTTCTAGCATCTCTGACTTTTTGTGAATTGGAAATGATCTTCGAAGCTTCCTGACGAAGATTTCTAAAGTCTTCCATCTGCTCAAGTTGAGCCAGTAATTCCTCTTGTCCTAGTAATTTCTTAAGTACATTCTCTGAAAGGTCGATCAGTTTGTCACTGCCCCAACGCTTTGCAAGCATCGCTGCACCTACGCGAGATGTTCCCCAATCCATGACTGCATTTACATCTACCGGGTCCATGCTGCCGCCATAAAAACGATAAATTGGCAAAAATTCAATTAGCTCATGAATAGTTTCTGCAGGCGATGACTTAGTTGTTTCTCCAGCAAGTTTAGTACCGTATTGATAAACCAACGTAAGTGCTCGATTAGGATCAAAATCAAAGACAAAACATGTTTCTTTGTTAATCGTGCGAGTTCCGTGATCATTTTTTGTTGCCCAAGGAGACTGCACGCGAAATGCTGCTTGAAAATAGGATTCTGGTGCTTTAAGAGACCTTAATATCAAGATCGCACCCCATTGCGGAACTGTTACTCCTGTCATCAATTTTGCAACTGACAAAGTTATGGTTTGTTTTCCAAGCTTGGCTGCCTTGGCAAGCATTGCATCTACTGGTTTTTTTGCTTCTGCTCCCATTTTGGCACCATTTCCTGCGGCGACATGAACGAGATAATTCTGGAAGAACGAATTGCTTTCCAATTCCGCTTTCATGGCGTGAGCCGATGCAACCGTCGGAAGGAGCCAGACTGAGTGCTCCACCGCTCTTGCAAACATCGGATTGCTGTAAGGAAAAGCTGGCTTTGAATTTGAAAGCAATTTTTCTTTTGCAGTCTGCACCAACTGTCCACGAAGCATGTTTAGGAACTCTCGGACTCTCTCCTGATCCCTAAAGTGGTATTCCGCTCCAACTTTGTCAGCAGCAAAGAAACCAGATAAGTCGAATAGTCCTTCAGGGCCATAGTCGAGTTCGCTCGTTGTGAGGTCGGGAAGCGCATATGTAAACATCTGCATTTGAGGTAACTCACGATAAGGATTCTTGACCGGATCATGGGTTGCCACTTCATCCCATTCTCGTTTTGCTTGTTGTTCGTTCGGGTAGGTCCAGTTGAATATCGCGTCCTCATTGAATTCGCCCTCAGTTAGAGCTCTAAATGGAGTACCTGAAAGATAAAGATAATTCTTGCTTGAAAGTCTCAATTGACCGGCGTCGAGATCATCAGCACTTGGACCTTCTGGGTTCGCCGAGTAAAGACGTGGAGTTCCGGACTTAAGCATTTCTGAAAGCTCTTCAGCTTTTTCAATCTCTTCTTCTTCAAACTTAGTCGAGGAATCCTTTAAAGGGACTGTTGAGCAAAGTTCCTTTGCCGCTCCCTGCCAAGCACCAAAATGATACTCATCTAAGACAATGCAGTCCCAATCTATGAGGTGTAAATCAATGTTGTGCTCCTTGACTCCGCCTTTGGAAGTTGTGCCCAGTAAATCCTGAAAAGAGGCAAACCAAACCATTGGCTGATCAATATCGGGGTCGACAGCAGAATCTCTGGATGCAAACACCCAATCACTAAAGTCAATATGAGATGACAGGTCATCTCTCCAAGCATCTCTTACCGCTGGTTTGTAAGTGAGGACTAGAACTCTCTTCCATTTCATCTTTTCAGCCAACTTATATGTTGCGAAAGTTTTGCCAAATCGCATTTTTGCATTCCATAGAAATCTGGGAGGGTGGGGATCATTCGCGTGAGACTTGAAGTATTCCTCCGTTAAAGAAACAGCGTTAGCTTGCTCTGGTCGCAAACCAAAGTCTTGCGTCCTAGCTGAGTCATATTTTCTCCCTGACCTGACTGCAGCGATAGCAGCAGAAATTTCACTTAAACTCGCTTCTACAACTTCGCTCACACGATTAATGCCTGCTAAGTCAAGAACTTTATGAACCGCATGATCATCAAAAAAACTTCCGTCCGCTTTCACAGCTTCTTCATCAAGATGAATCACAATGCCTTCTTGTTCAGGATAAAGGGTTCCCGTTTGTTCCTTAATGCGTATTTTGGGATCTAGTCTTCCTGTGTATCCAACCTTGAATTTACCGACACCAGAGATGGTTGTAGAACCCACTGTTCGAGTCCACTCAGTTTCATACCCTGGCGCACTGTAAACATAGATTCGACCAGGTGTTGAACGTTTACTCATTCCTCATCCTCTTGAATTGCATCGTAAAACGGACCCTCAGTCTCTTCTCTTGATCCTGGTGGTCGGTACTTAACTCCTCCCGGCATGTGAGATTCCGGTACGGGATTGTTTAACGACAGGATTGGTTCACGCTTATGAATCGCCGATTCAATATATGAAATTTCAGCTTTGGTGAGTTTAAAGTGCGCATAAAGATCCTCGTCTGTCCATTTCTTTGTCATATCCATGAGTGGGACAAATCTGAATCGATCCGGTCTGACGTGTTGAGTCGACTTTCGTTGCAGCACAAGGAATCGCACAAATTTTGTAGTTAAGAAATTTGCGTAATTTTCTGCTTCCTTCTTTGTCTTCCACACTCCAGCAATTAAATAGGTCTGAGTGCAAACCGATCCAGGAGCTAACGCAATTGGTTCTCCTAATACGTAAGAAATTTCTCTTCCATGCCCATCTCCTGCCATAGGAATTATTACTTTGTACTTTTCCAACCATTCAACATTCTTCTCAATCTGAGATTTCTTAATGTAAGCAACATGGCTTCCGAAGATCAAAGGTATTGAATCTTTGAAAGGCTTTGCTTCGGCACCTTTAAAGTTTGTGGTAATTGACTGCCCAAAAGGGAATTGCGATGAAAATAGAGGGCTTAAAGATAACTCTTCTTTTGCGGGACGACACTTCATGACAATCGAAGACGCATTATTGTCGCGAATTACTACTCCATCGCCTTTTCTTAAATCTCTTTTGACTGTCGATGTAATCTGCCCATCAATCCGGGTGGAGAACTCGCAATCACCTTCATAATTTCTATCCCATAAAAAATAATTAACACCGCCCTTTATTTCTACTCCTGGGAAGCAATCGAAAAGTTTTGGATTATCAACTATTTTTCGAATTCGGCGATCTTTTATCATTCGAACTCGGAATTCATCGAGCCCTTTTCCTCCCATAAACCATCTTGATGGAACAATCATCGCGACATACTTCGGCTGGAGATCTAACGCCCTTTCAATGAAGTAATGGTAAATAGGTGACTCACTCGTCCGTCCATCACCGGTTTGATAGGGAGGATTACCAACAATCACATCGAATTTCATATCTTTCAGCTCCTCCGTTGGGTAAGTATTGTGGATGAATGCATATGCATAATTCTCACGGCTATTGCCACGTTCAAGCAGTACTGGTGCGTGGCACTTGCGGCATGAACCAATAGCTTTACCTTCTTTATTGAGAATGTAGTCATGCTCGGTTTGAACAAATGGCACATTCCCATCAGGTGAATCAAACTTGATAACTGAATGTGAACTTGAAGCATCTCTCGACACATAAAGTGATCTACGGGTCATTTCTCCATGAACCTGGGTGATTCCACAACCATAAAGCATTTTTCCAAGAATGTGCTGAGCTCTTTTTTCAGGGTCTGGTTCCCATTCTTGAAGACCTTCCATTAGTCGGATAGCAACTTCGCGAAGAATTGAACCTGATTTGGCTGCAGGGTCTAACCACTTCAGTTTTGGGTCAACCCAAACTTCTTCTGGCAACGTATCTAGTAATGCCCTAGCCAGTATCGGAGGCGTTGGAATTGCATCGGAAGAAAGTGCGGCAATCACATCAAGAATGTCTGGCATTCTTTTCGTGGAATCTAAAACGGTTGCTGCTGTGAGTTTCGCCTTCATCACTTTACCTTATTCTTGGATGGGCTCTTCTTAGACTTTTCATTCCCACCTAAGGATGAATAGTGAATTGGCCGAAGATCAAGGATTTTTTCTTCCCAAAAGAGATCTCGCTCTGATTCAGGGACAAGGGCACAGCTTTGAATTCGTTGGAAGCATCCTCCAGGCATGGGTAGCCAGTCGATAAGTTGAATCTCACGAGCATTGTTCAGCGAATCACCTAACACGAAGTTCTCATAAATGATCAGATTCAAACAACTCAAGAAACCTATCGAAGGTTCTACAGTGTTTGAGTCATTTTGAAAATATCCAAGTATTTCGTTAGCAACTCGAACTCTTACTTCAGTTACATTCTCTGGCGATATGTCGATGCCATAGATCGAACTAACAGCTCTCAGTAACTTAAACTCATACTGCTCTCTGGATGAACAACTTGCTTTTGTTACAAGTTTCAGTTTTCTTCTTAAGATTTCAACTACAAAATTACCTGACCCGCATGTAGGTTCTAAAAACTTAATATCAAGAGCTTTAAACGCATCTGGAAATAAATCGAGTATGGCATCCACTTCGCGCTGGTGAGTAAATACTTCAGCCAGCTCTCGCACTCTTTCGCGTGATCTGAGTTCTTCATATTCATATTCGATTGCATTGAATATTTCTTCGATAGACGGGTCCGACGAGCCACCCGATTCATGCCAAGGTGAATCTTCATTTTGTAATTCCCAGCCGACATCTGGGTCTGCAGCTTTATTCGATTGCCATGGACTTAACCACCATGAGGCATCCAAAGATCCAAGCTCCGGTTTTTGACCCGTCTTTGGAACCTTTTTTTCACCTGCTTGGTTCGAATCCACCGATTTCTCCTCAGAAAATAGTCCCCTGGCTAGGGCTAAAAATACTTGGATTGACTGACATATGGGGGGGTTTAAGGATGAATTTAGGCAACTAAATTACTAAACCCAACTAACTTTGTGAACGAATCTCTATCTCCCTTGGGCTTGGAGACTTCTAGTTTAATTTGCGAGCCTTTACGCCCATCAGATCCTGTTCCCCTGCTCAGATTGTCACGGTCCTGTAATCCTTAAACAAAGAACACTAAATCAGTCATCCGAGCCATCATTATCCTCAATCTCGTCCTCCCCATCCTCTAAGCCAATCAATTCGCGATACTCCTCGCGAAGATCTGCCATTGACTTCCTGGTTTTCTCATCAACCAACCAAAAGGTCCAACCATTAGTGTTTCGTTTACGGATTTGAATTCCTGCAAGTGACAATGATTCAAAAATTATTTCCTCAGTTTGAATTCGGCCATCGTCAAGAATTTGAGCCACTTTACCTGCGTGTTTGTTTTGCTTGGGATATAAAGTTTGTCCTGCAGAAACTAACCCAGCACTAATCAGATCAATCACACCAACTTTTACCTGCTTCTCGGGTTTTTCTGAAAGGATTCTAGATTTGTGACCATCTGGAACAGGCCAAATATTTATTAAAGATTGAACAATTGTTGCGGTGCGAGACTTGATTTGGCCTTCGTCCCAACCATTACTCCCTAGTTCTTGTACCTGTTTATTTATCAGAAGTACATCGTGTTTGGTCAGCTCACCGCTTTTGGAAGCCCAAGGACCATTGGAAACAGAGCTATTCAATTTTGTTGTTAACAAAGTTAGGTTCCCGATTGTTTGAATCAGCGCTTCTCGCTCTTCTTCTGAGTGACTTCCTATTGGCCAATTCGTTTGCCATCTTTGCGGCATGATGTGTTCAATCGCAAAAGTGCCACGTTTCATACGCATGCCAGATTTAGAAGTTTCCCCGCCTATCCAGCCGCGAGAGTGATCTTCGACAGCCTCCAAAATCATGCGGATACGAGATCTGTAAAGATTTCTATAAATCTGCATCCGGGAAACAAATCCCGAGAGCTCGACGTCATCTGGCCAATATGAACTAACGCTGCTCTGCTCCGAGAAAAACTTCTCTAATCGAGTCCCAGCATGTTCGCGATCCTTGTTGACGACCTGAACCATTTCGACAACTAACTTGTTGTAGTTTTTATTGGTGGCTCGAACGAGTAGACGACGGACCATCCAGCTTTCGATTACGGAAACTGCCCTATCTAGTTCATCCTGCGGGACTGCCACCTCAGTTGGGTCTATCAAAGTAATGAGAATTGGACGAAGTACATCCAATTCCATCGAATTTAGACGGTAGGCAAATAATTCTACGCGAGTGATTTCTCCTTCTTTGATCTCCGAACCATCAAAGACTTCCTTATATTTCGCAGCTGCGGCATGTATTTGCTCTAAGAGCTCCAACATTGAAATTCGTGATTCGTGGTCGGCATAATTCTTGAAAGTTGAAAATATCTCACGGTTTAGAACCTCTTCACCAATCTTTGCAATAAGCCAATGATTGATGAATAGGGAGGAGCGCTGAAATTTTACGCGGCCGTAGTTGATCTCTTTTTCCCAGAAAGGTGTCTCGAAATCTTTCCAGAATTTGAGATATGCATCTTCGACATCGACTTTCTTCTCGCTAAGTCGCTGAAAGACGAAGTTCTTAATTAGGTCCGCGGCTGTGAGTACTGCTCCGCGAGCGTTAAGGGTTTCGAAAATTTCTTGTGCATTTTCATTGACAGCTAGATCAATTACTACGATTTGTAGAAGCTCTCTGCAGCAAAGGTCCAACACTTCTGCACGTTGTTGAGCTTGATCTTCGCCATTTTCCAACAACCATTCACGTGCACTTTCAGAAAAGAATCGATGGGCAAGAGCCATTTTCGATTTAGCGTGCTCCAGGTTTTCATAATCAACTGGAAAGGGCGCTGCTAAGACCTCGTTAAATGCAGGTCGATCTTTATTGGTTGGCCAAACTTTGAACTTGTCCTCGGGCTTATTGCAAGAATCTTCGTCATTTTCAATTAATTTCTTGATTCTTCCTGCAGGGCGCTTCGCTCCAACAGATTCAAGCTGTGCATGAATTGCATCGAACATCAGTTGAAGAGTTGTCAGTCTCTGCTGGCCATCAATAATGGTTCTCTGTTGAATCTCACCAATGGGACTCTGAACTTGCTGAACTACAACGGCTCCAAGGAAGTGAGGCTGATGTTCTGCCTCTGGTTGAGCTAAGTATCTTGATAGGACCCGCTTCAAATCCCGCCACATTGGTTCCCACTGCAGCTCTTGATTCCAGACATATGGACGCTGAAACAGCGGAACAAGTAAGCGCTGCTGAGCCCTGAATATATGTTCTGGTGTGTGCGTGTCAGTCTTCACTTGGTTAGCCTACTTTGTGCTCTCTTCGACGGATAGGTTTACGGATTAGGTCCCGATTTGGTCATTTTGGCGATTAGAGAAAGTGCCTCATCTTCAGTGAATCCACCCGTCATTAGAGATTTGTAGATCTCGTGCAGACGTACCGCAGACTCCTCTAGGGCTGATAAGCCCTCAAAACCTTGTAAATTCTCCATATCCGAAAAATTAGCAGTGACCGCTGACATTTCTAAAGGAGCTGGCCTTCGACAAGTCCTGGAAGCATTCTGACCCTAAGAAGTTTTACACTTGGGGTAATTCGAACAACTTAGAAACGCTGGATAACTCCTTCCGCTGGCCTTGCTAACCCCAGCTGGTACTTCACGGATGGTTCCCTCGCAACCTGGTCGATCACACTTGTCACCCTTCTTAAGGGCAGCAGAGATATTGCTCAGCTTGCGGGTAGTTGGTGTTGCTCGCTGGTATTGATATTCCGCCGAAATACTCTGGGCAAAGTCAGGAGATTCGATGCGAACCATAATTTCAGAAGCTTTATAGTGTGAAAGAATATTCAGCGAGCCTAACCAGACAACTTTTCCATCAAGCACGGCAAGTTTTTCGTGCATCTTTGGAATCTCACGAACTTCCTTAACAAATGAAGCCAAGTTCTTGTGGATTAACGTTGAGTCCCCGGAATTCTTCTTTTCGGATGCGGGTTTTGTGAGAATGGAAATTTCAACATCTTTTGCCACTAAGTCTCTAAGTATGGGTTCCCATTTCGCAGTTGCATCAGGCATAGTGAATGGACTCGAAATCATGACTTTAGTCTTCGATTTCTTCAGATCTTTTTGGAAAGCTGAATAAAAACCATCACCTGTGTACCAAGAAATTGAACCTGAAGTGCTCTCTGGTAACTCTCTTAGGACCTCAATGGATTCCTCACTCAGCAGTTCTGAAGCATCAATTACTTTGCCTTTTTTGATCATCTTCTGCACGAGTTGTGAAATCACAGCTCCTGAGTTTCGCTCCAGTGTAGGTAAATCTACAACTACAAGTACATGTTGCCTTGCCCGACTAATACCTACGTTCCACATCGCATTTTCTACTGCAAGAGGATCAATGTTCCCTAAAAACGTTCCAAGTCCTGGATCGTCTGTGGAAGCAACCTTCGTGATATCAACAATCATTAAATCTCGTTCGTTGCCTTGGAACCGATGTACCGTGCTAATTCCACCTTCTACGCCTTTGATCCCAGAAGGCATAACGAGAGATCTGATGAAGTTTGTTTGCTTGGCAAAGGGTGACAGAACCGCAAAAGATTTCTTTGCTGTTGACGGAAATTCCCAGCCGTCTGCAATGAGAGAATCCGACATCGATTTAATGACAAGTGCATGAAGAATGTTGCGCCACGAAGATTGAACCCGTGATGACTCTGGGCCGAGACCTGAAGTATCGAAGATAATGAATGACTCATTGCCCCACGGGGTCTCTTTATCCATGCGATTTTCGATTGTTTTGAGGGTATGTTCAGGATAGAAGTAATCAGAAATCAGGTCTGAAATGTCTTTACGCATACGGTATTGATCACGAAGTGCAACTAGTTGTGGCGACTCTGTATCTTGACCGATTCCATCAATGACTTTTGAATAGGTGAAGGGATTTTTAGTCAACAACTCTTTGTATTCGATGTCAGAAGCAGAAACTTTGAAGTTCTCTTTTTTTAGCTTAGTGCCAACTTGGACAATGGGTGGCAGCTGCCGAAAGTCACCAGCGATCACGAGGCGACTCTTTGCCTTTGCGGCAGAACAATAAAAAAGTGAAAGTGGAATCATAGAAGCTTCATCAATAACAACTACGTCGAATTCTAATTCAATTATTTCTTTGTCAATGAGTGGCTTATATGCAGTGCAGGCGACAACACGTGCGTCCGCCACGATTTGCTTTCGCTTTCCTGAGATCTCTTCTTGTAATTTATCAATTCTCTTCTGAAGCTCAGACTGCTCGTTCTTATTTGCTGTTATCTTCACATCAATACTTGCTTCAGAAGGATTAAGTGTCAGCCACTTAACAGATTTGGCTGAAGAGATCTCGAGTGACTCCACCTCTTTCTTTAAATTTGGAAGCGAAGCTTTGCCTCGATCAATAGATTTCTCTGCCTGGTCTGCACTCTTTACTGCTTGATCACGCTCCATACGTATTTGGCCTGGATTTCGAGTAGAACCAAAAAAGCGGCTTACCGCACTTTTGGCCTCTGATTCGGCAAGTTCAGCTTCGAGAGCTTTAATTCGGGCTTTTAAATCTGTAATTTTCTTTTTGGATTCCTTCAGCTCCAGTTCAACTTTTGCTAATTCCTTGGATGCCTTGTCCAGAATCTTTGTCGCATTTGCGTGAGTTCGAAATTCGGATTTTGCAGATTCCAAGTCTTCTGTCTTGTCCTTCAATTTTTGAAGCTGACTTGAGCATTTAATTATTTCATCCTGAATTGGTGCTACTTTCTTTCGTAAAATCTCGTCTAGATCAATCAAGGATCCATATTTATCTTTAATTTCAGGCTTTACAGGATTTCCTAACCGCAGCATTAGTCCTTCTGAAATTGGACTGACAAGTTTGAAGCGATCGAGGCATCTCTCAAGAGCGGTGTCGACCGCCAGGTTAGTATTTGAAATCAACAGGACTTTCTGACCTAACTCTGCAAGTGCAGCCACGAGCGAGCCCATCGTGGTTGTTTTCCCAGTTCCGGGTGGCCCCCAAATATAGGTGACTGCGTTTTCTCCTGCAACGTTTAGTGCATCAGCTTGATGTAGGTTCAACCCTTCAGCAAAGATGCTTTTGGGGTGACAACTCGTTACGGATGGGTAATCAGCCAATCCAAGTGATGCAAGAGCGACTTGATTCTCAAAAAGTGATTCATTTTTAAGAAGTTCTACTTGCTTTTCAATTAAGAAAAGGGGATCGCTGCCAATGCTTGCGACTTCGATCGTGGGCCCAAAATCATCTTCTAACTCAAATTGGTACTGTGAATTAACTTCACCAAGGTACCGACCTTGTGATTTCTTTTCTCCTACCGTGAAGTTTACCTTCATGCCTTCTTCTGGAGGGGTACCCGATAACTCATTGAATACATATATGAATGAGCTGCCTTTTTCTCGTTCTCGAATTCCATCTCTAACTTGATTCTTTTTTTCTCCTGTAGACAGCTCCGTGGCTACCTCAAATTCCCTGGCGATAGCAGCACTAATTTTTTCCTTGAAGTCCTGAGCCTGAACGCTCAACATGTTGGAATCCAACTATTTTTTTGCATATCCGCTACACCTGATATCCACGGAACTCGTATTGAATGTCATGGCCATGACTTTTCAATTCTTTAATGAAATTTAATTCTTCTTTGCGCAACTCCTTTATGTATCTTTCATCTCGTTCAACTTCAAACGAGATTAACGGTTCATCAGGTCGATAAGCAGCAAAAATTAATGAGTCGAGCTGGGTTACCATCATCATGTGCTGCAATTGGGCGACGTAGTAGGCAGGCACGTCTCTTGTATCCCTCGTCTTTTCATAGGATTTCAAGCCACACTTGATTTCGTAAATGCGTGTTTTGCTTGCATCAATTCCATCAAGGCTTGCTGCGAGAAATGGGTCTTTGGAATCTTGAACTACGGTGGGCATTATTTTGTGACGATATTTCTTTTCTAATGATGCTCTACCGAATTCTTCTAACCTGTTGCCCTCACGGGTTGCTGCATTTCCGCCAAAGGATCGATGTTGGCCTAATTTTTCCTCTAATAGCCTTCTCGAACTTGCCCATGGATTTTCTCCCATAATCGTTGCCGCATCCGAAGCGCCAATGACACCTTTGCGCCAGTTAAGCCACTCCATGGACCCTTGTTCAAGGTCGTCGATTAGGTAGAAACTCAACTTACTTTCCTCATGACCATAAGGTAAGCGGTGCGTCTGACTTTTACCATCCCCCAGCGAGGCTCCCTGGAAGCGTTCTGACCTGGTTCCGGGGCTCCCGGATTCACTTCTTAATCAAAGTTCAATGCATCTGCATGAAATGACTGTTCAATTTATGGAACTGCAGAAAGGTCATCAATATTTGAGCAGTAAATTCATCATAGAGAACTGATCTTCTGGGGGTAAAAAGTCAGGAAGGTAGGGCATTTGTTAGCAGTACGGTCATCAGTAGAAGCAGTAATGTCAGGAAGGTTGACCTATTTTCCTCTTGGAAAAGATCAAAACCCCGTCTATTATTTCATTAAACAAGCTCAGATCGTCACTGTCCTTTAACTCTTAATCAACGGCATTCTTGTCACTCCCCCCTGCTACCCTTTTCCTAGGTCAAGAACTAAGCGTTAAGCCCTTTAGCTTGCTTAGTACCAATCCGCGCATAACTCG
>JACCDN011196284.1_pt1 | contig 12545 bp, 11 predicted proteins | sample 7441691 | NCBI WGS metagenome assembly JACCDN01 (sample SAMN15323439, study PRJNA562643) | freshwater metagenome | isolation source: river surface water | place: USA:Blue River Watershed | collected 2017-08-16 | reverse complement strand
CAAGCTCCTCCATCACCTCCTTCTGTTTGAAATGTCTCCATGGGATTAATTCTAAATCTGCTTCGATTGCGGGATGAAGCCTCAGAGTTACTTTCTTCACACGCCCAATCAAAAGTTCAATAGCTTCAGCTATTTCATTATGTATATAACCGAATTGATCTGATGAATTAGGAACTAAATATGAAAGAGTGAAAAGTACGCGAGCTTCAGCGAGAGGAACTCCAATGTGACTCATAGAAAATTGAAGACTTTCGTCTGCGATCGGAAAACCAACAGTCAACGACTTGCGGCCGAAAATTTGTGCAGCATCAGAGTAAACGTCATGCCACATCAACATTAAATCCGGTGAAAACATTCTTCCTGCTTGAAAATCAAATTCCTCTTTGTATCCAACCCCATGTTGAAATTCTGCAGTTTTAACTCCATGAAGATTAGCCGCCAGGCAAAGAATTGGTGGGAGGGTCATTCCCAAAATGATTTTTGGTTTAAATCTTGAAATAGTGACGCTATAAATTCTAAAAAGAATTCGATTCCTTATCGAGTTCTTTAACCCTTCCCGAAACAACAGATCTTCCAATTCTTTCTTAGGCAAAGGATTTCTTGAGGGAATTAATAGTGAAAATTCAATCAAGATATTTCTACGTTGACATTTCCCCATAGGAAGAGGAGCAAATGGGTTCAAGATATGACTTATTTGAATGCCAGAGGCTTCTGCCTGCTTTAGCCAGTACTCATACTTATCTCCAACTAGTCCTGTATGTCCAGGAGTTTGGATATGAATCCCATGTGTGAAGAAAAAAACTTCAGACTTACCTAAATTGTTGACTGTAGTTCTTAGGGAATAGACGGAGTAAATGAGCCGCTTTATGTAGAGCAGAATCAGTCCTACTCGAAAATAGACCATAGAACCTCTTAAGATAGTGGGCAGACACGATGTCTCTAATTGTACTGAATACAAAGGGTATAAAACCTTATGCAGAACAGCCGACTCGAACATAGTATTGATAGGAAGCTCGCTGCAAATCAACCTTCAAATTCTTGTGCTTAAAGCAATTCAATTGATCGCCAAAAGTTGAATGTATCATGTGCTTCTAAACTCTATTTACTTGAATGTGATAATCGCGATAGTCTAGAGCATGATGTATTTTTCCAAAGCTCAAGTTAGACTTTCACTTGTTCTTCTAAGAAATTTTGTCAAGAATTTGTGGTTTCGAGTTCGATACAAAAAAGTTGACCTAGTAACTGCACACTTTTCTTTTTGGTCTTTGAGTAATCACGTAAATCGAAACGCCTTTCAATATACATTACATAACTTAAACAATCAAAGGGCTCACATCATCGAAACTGGTACCGCAGCGTGGGGTACTGGTTCAACAAGACTTTGGGATTCTTACGTTAGGAAGTACGGCGGTTCGTTGATTTCTGTGGATATAAGGCCTGAGGCTTCTGCTCAGCTTACCGGGCAGCTTTCCAGATTTTCGAAATGTGTAGTTTCAGATAGCGTCGCTTTTCTAAGTGGAGCTCGCACATTGGGCGCAGATTTGTATTTCTTAGACAGTTGGGATGTGGATTGGGCAAATCCACATGACTCTGCCTTACACGGTTTAGCTGAGTATGAAGCAATCTCAGGGCACCTAAGATCCGGAAACCTTGTTTTGATAGATGACACTCCAGCATCAACCAAGTACATCCCTGTCGAATATCACTGCGAAGCACAATTATATCTTGATGCATATCAAGTTTTGCCAGGTAAAGGCGCTTTAGTTCTAAAGCAAATCTTGAAATCTTCTGAATTTGAAGTACTTTTCCATGAGTACGCACTATTATTCCGCAAAAAGTAGACATTCAATTTATCTAAGGTAAGAGGGCGCCAATGAGAATTTTGGTAACAGGCGGAGCGGGATTTCTTGGCTCACACTTATGCAGGAAGCTTCTTGAGTTAAAGCACCAAGTTATATGTGTTGATAATTTCTTCACTGGATTCAAAGAAAATACTTCAGATTTGTTATCAAACAGTAACTTTGAATTGATTAGACATGACGTGACAATTCCACTTTATTTGGAAGTGGATGGCATCTTTAATCTCGCATGTCCCGCTTCCCCAGTTATGTATCAGAAAAACCCCGTACAGACCCTAAAAACAAGTGTTCACGGAGCAATAAACATGCTCGGATTAGCAAAAAGAGTGGGCGCGCGCATTTTGCAGGCAAGTACTTCTGAGGTTTATGGCGATCCCGCTATTTCACCCCAGGATGAGAGCTATTGGGGAAATGTAAATCCCATCGGGATTCGCTCTTGTTACGATGAAGGCAAAAGAGCTGCGGAGACCTTGTTTGTTGATTACCACCGCCAATATATGACTGACATCCGAATTGCCAGAATCTTCAACACGTATGGTCCCAGAATGGCCATCCATGATGGTCGGGTTGTGAGCAACTTTATCGTTCAGGCCCTTAGAGGCGAACAGATGACTGTCTATGGGCAAGGGGACCAGATCAGATCTCTCTGCTATGTATCAGATTTGATAGATGGCTTTATCAAACTCTTTTTCACAGAAGGTATTTATGAACCAATTAATCTGGGTAATCCAAAACCGTTAACAATGTTGGATTTAGCTAAAGAGATCAAAGCCATTACTAATTCTTCAAGTGAAATCATTTTTGAACCCCTGCCTTCTGATGACCCCATGACAAGAGAGCCTGACATTAGTCGTGCACAAAAATTACTTGGCTGGGAGCCACATGTTGAACGTTCTGAAGGATTAACTAGAACAATTCAATATTTTCAATCAGTAATTTAAATTAGTGGAATCCTGCCAGATTTAATTGCATCCGACCAAAACGGCGTCCAAAGAACGTCCAAATTGCTAGGATCAAATTTTCCAAATTTTGAATCAAATTCAATGAGTAGATTTGCCGAAAGTTCGGATAAAGAATTCACAAATAAAATAGGTAATCTATATTCCTCTAAAGAATGCGACCATTTTGATTTAATCATTATCGGTATTGAGCCTTGGTAGAGTGCTTCCCAGATTCTATGGTTCTCGTAACCGTTTCCCTCGAGAGCCAAAATAAACTTGTATTTTCTTGTAAGCGAAAAATAGTCCCGTTCATTCATGTACGAATCTGGGATATCAAAAAGTTCTAATCTTGATCTGGCTTCATTCATAACTCTCGCTCGAATCGGATTGGTGGGGGACATTGGTGGAACCAAAATCTTTGTGTTGATTCGGAATTCCTCTTGGTACCGGTGAAACTTAGTTCGTCCCGAACGACCAAGCCGAAGATTTTCAAGGCCAATTGGAAGCGTATGTGCTATCTCTGATTCTGTGTACTCAAGATTTTGGCAAAGAAAGAGGGATACAGAAACCGGTAATTGTGGCGGAGAGGTGAAATTCTGATCGCTGTTTCCTGAGACTATCGTCTTCGCAGTTATGAAGCTGCCATAATTCTCTAGCAAATCTTGCAATCTGTGGCCAGGTACAAAAATAGAATTAGCGCAAATCAACTTTTGCAAATTGATTCTCCTATTTTCAAATCGTCCAAATGCATAGTAGTCGCATAATTTTGCTATTGAGTCACCCGAAATATAAGGAGAGTTTGTTGAGAATCTAAAAATTAAACGGAAAATTCGGATTCTAATGATTCGAATATAGTCACGTCTTTGCGGGTTAACTAGCATTAGACCGGTATCCTAACGTCGTGACATTTTCTAAAGCGGATTGCGTCCTAATTGTAGGCGCTGGTTCCTATATATCTCAGGCACTCGTGGATAAGATTAGGCATTTTAAACCTCAGATAACATTTGTAACAAGAACTACATCTTCAATCACTGACCTGACGCCAGGCAGGAGCTTCCCTCTAGATTTGCATTCTAGTGAATCAGTCGAGAATCTCTTGCTAGCTCTGAGTGCTCAGAAGTTTGATTACATCTACATATTCAGCGGTGCCGTCTCCGGTCTCGAGATAGACTCTTCATCCATTTTTGAGACACTTAAGTATTATGATGCTTGGGCGGCTAGATTGAATTTTCTGATAAGCCGACTGCATCGGAATCTCAATGATTCGGGAACTTTAATTTTTATCAGTTCTAGGGCGGCTCACAGACCTAGTTATGACGCACATTATTCGGCTGTAAAGGCATCTACTGAAGCTCTCATCGTGTCTGTCGCACAAAAATACCCATCAAAAAGATTTCTTGTCCTGGCTCCTAGTCTAATTCAGGATACGCGGATGTATCAGGCAATGAGTGAGGAAAATATTATTGAGCACAAACGCAGAACCAATGACTCTCTGCTAACGTTGAATGAAATTGTTGAACAATTAATCAAGATGAGTGTCGAGAAAGAACAATACTTGAATGGAACTGTAGCTACCCTTGGAAGAGATTGGTAAAATGCTCAGAATTGGAATAATCGGAGCAGGTGTATTCGGTTCAACGACCGCCATTGAGTTATCAAAAGAAGGTTATGACGTTACGCTGTTCGAAAGAAATAAAAGAATCCTTAGCGAAGGTACAGCAAATAGTCAGAATAGACTTCATCTGGGCTTGCACTATCCCAGAGATCTCGAAACTGCCATTCAGTCAAAGGATGGTTTCGATAAATTTACAAAAGTTTATCCAGAATTAGTTCGCAACAATTTTCCAAATTATTATGCAATTTCTAGCGCAGGTTCGAAAGTCACCTGTAATGAATTTGAAGATTTTGCTTATAAAGCGGGAATAGAACTGATACATGATCTGAATGCGAGCCCGTTCGGCATAACCCAAGGCAAAATTAATGGAATTTGGAGATGTAAAGAGGGTGTTATCGACATCGACATGTTTCGGACTAAACTTGAATTGGAGATTTCTAAGTATCAAGTAAAGTTAGAGCTACAGACAGAGATTTCTCAAATTAACCGTGAATTTGAACTCTGGACCCTGAAAGATGAGCGAGACAATTTATATAGGGAGTTCGACTTCATTATTCGAGCAACTTATGGGAATGATCGACTGCAGAGCAATGATCTTGATTTAAAGTCTACAGAGTATGAGTACCACCGGACTCTGATTCTAGAGGTCAGGAGTTCTAACCGCCCAACCGGCATCACAATCGTTGACGGGGATTTTTTGACGGTACTGCCAAAAGGGTTTACAAATAACTTCTTAATCTATGCGCCTAGTCTAAGTGTTTTGGATAAGTCCCGGGGATTTGAACCTAAAACCACTTGGAGGGACACAGAGGAACAGATTGCAATTGCCGAGAATTTATTGATTGAACGGACGCAAGCTTGGCTACCAAATTTCAGCATTGATGAAATAGTGGACAGATTGATTACTACTCGAAGCGTTCAACCAAATGTATCTGCTACAGATAAGCGGGTAAGCGAGATTAAGTGGCTTGACCAAACCGTTGTCGAAATCTGGTCTGGAAAAATCGATCATTGCGTAGAAATATCAGAGAGAATAACCAAAGAAATTAAGTCAAGAAGTAAGGTCTGAGTCCTATGATGCGTTGGGGAAAAAACGTCGAGACAAAATCATCAGATTCAATGCCATCATTGGTCTTCGTCCACTTAAATACACCAGTGCCCAAGTACGTTTGGGTAAACATTAAAAGAATTGTACGGGAGTTCCCTTCTCTCAGAGTTGTATTGATTAGTGACCTAGATGTGAATCTAGAAAAGGCAAAGGCCTTAGGAATAATTGCGAGGGCTTACGAAGCAGATCAAGAGCTACTCGATTTGCTTGCAAATCGGACCCTAAACAATGAATTCCGTAACGGATTTTGGAAGACATCAATCCTGAGACTATTTGCTTACTTGGAATACGTTGAAGCAAAAGACTCCCCTGCAATTCACATTGAATCTGACATTCTTCTCATGAATAATTTTCCTTGGGAGAAACTTTACCTTTTGAAAAGAATTGCTTGGTTACAATTTAACGGTGAACGCGACGTTGCAGCACTAATTACATGCCCCAATAGTATCGAAGCAAAATGGCTTAATGCAAACTTAAGAAAAGAAATCAAATTAAATCGCACATGCACTGACATGACGCTTCTTAGCCAGATTAGCAAGAAATGCAAGGATAGAGTCGATCTCTTACCTATTGCCCCGAATATTGGCTCTAAATTATTTCATTTGGATTCCACAAATGAGGCTAGGAGTACAAACTCAGCTCTCTATGCAGAGTTAGGGGGGATTTTTGACGGAGCCGCACTGGGCATGTGGTTGTATGGCCAAGACGCAAGAAACAATTTTGGCCTACTAAAGAGGCACGTCAATTTAACTCAATCATACATTGATACCGTTGATCTACACGTTGTCTACAACGGAGGGAATCTATTTTATGTCGAAGATAATCAATTGCATAAAATCTTTAATCTTCATCTCCACTCTAAAATCGAAATGGATTTTGGAAAGTTATGGAAGTTTAGATTATTTTTTCACTCTAAGCTAGCTTCGGTGACGAACGAACTGATTACATTTGCACCGAGAAAATTTCTAGAAATCGTTCGAGGCCACATAGAAAAACATGGCCGAGACCCAATTAAGCTAGTGAAGTTAATTTCTGAAAGAGTAAGAAGCAAAAAATGAATACAGAAAAAGGATTAATTTCCATAATCCTTCCCACGAATCACCTAGATTTAGACCTAGATAAAATTGCAACGTGGGCAATGGACTTAGATGCGATGGAGTGGGAAATTATTCTAGTGGTAGATGAAGGTAAGCAAGATTTCTCTCCAGAACTTGCGCGACTATCTAGAATTGAAAGGACCATCGAATTAGACATTGTGAGAGGGTCTTTTGGAAATCCAGGAGGTGCTCGTAACGCTGGAATTACTCGAGCCAAAGGAAATTGGGTTGTTTTTTGGGATTCAGATGACTTGCCAAATCCGCAAGCTACACGCCGTATGGTTGACAGAGCGGAACATATGGAGGCAGACATAGCTATCGGATCCTTCTTGGTGAATTCTAAACTCCATTTAACTCCTAAAAGAAAACTCAACAAAACTACTAACCTAAAGCTGATAAAACATTTAACTTCTAATCCAGGCCTTTGGAGGTTTTGTATTAAGGCAGAACTAATAAGAGAGGTCCAATTCCCTGAATTGCGAATGGGCGAAGATCAAGTCTTTATTTCACTGATAGATTTTTCAAGTAGAAAAATTCTTTTAAGTGATGAAGTTGTGTATAACTACAATTCTCTGAACCCAAACAGCCTTACAAATACTTTTGAAGCCGTTGCTGCGTTGGACATGACAATTGATGAGCTAGCGAACAGAATTCTTAGTGGAAAAACCAATAAGTTGGGCCGATACTTTCTATTGAGAATGTATGCCACATGGGCAATCAAGATAATTTTTAGGCTTGATATACGCGAAATGATGCGCCAAGAAATTCTCACAATCAAGGTCCTAAGGTCGCTTGTCCATTGTCAAAACTTATCCACTTCCAGAAAATTGAAAGTTATATCATGAGAACCCATGTGGTCCTAGGTGGCGGTCTCGGAAATCAACTTTTTCAATTAGCGGCAGGATTGAAGGTGATGGGTCAGGGAGAGTTGGTCCTTGAGACTGGAATTCTTACTCCTGGCTCTCAACTAGAAACAGAATTAAGTCGGCTCGTATTGCCCAGCAATGTGATTATTCAGCAGAGGCAGAATACTTCGAGTTTCGAAAAAAGGATGATTAGTTTCTGTATAAAGGAAGGTACAAAATCACACAGCCTTATCACTCATAAACTCCTTGAGTTAGCCGCTTCAGTTGGGATTACAGCAGTAAGGAAGCAGTTTTTCAAAGTATTCATCAATCGCGGGATTGGAGTTGATCATCGATTGGTCAAAGTTGGGAGTAACACTCTTTTAGTTGGTTATTTTCAATGTTACGAGTGGCCCGCTAAGGTAATTAGCATTTTACGTGATTCTTTTTGCAATATAGATTTGAATAAAGCCGACAAGCAATTTACAGATAACTTATCTAAGGAATTTAATTTATTGCATGTGCGCTTAGGTGACTATCTAAATGAGAATTCTTTCGGTATTCCAGGAGCAGAATACTTTGCCAAAGCTCTCAGGTATCTCAAAAGTGATTTTAGTGGTACAAAAGATATAGATCTCGTAATCTTTTCCGATTCCCCTGATTTGCTAAATCGTTTCCTAGATGCGGAAATATTGGAGGGGAGTTTAATCCACGATGGCGCAAACCTAAGTCCGATTGAGACCCTCCATCTAATGTCTAAAGCCAATAATTTTGTTATCAGTAACTCTACTTTCAGCTGGTGGGCCGCCTACTTGTCCAGAAATGAGACTCGGACCGTTATTGCACCCAAACCCTGGTTCTCAAGAGTTGAACCGCCTAAATCCTTGATTCCACCTGAATGGCACACCGAAGAATCCTGCTTTAAGAAGTAAATCAGTAAAGGTTCTATTATCTTCCCATGTCCCAACGTTGGAGAAAATCTGCACTTGCTCTATCCCTGAGATTGCTCTCAAGGAGCGAGAAACGGAAGATATTGATTGTTTGTTCTCTTCAGGTTTTGATGGGGCTACTAGATCTCGCTGCAGTCGGATTAATTGGAATCCTGGGCTCCTTAGCCGTCACTGGCGTCTCTTCAAGAAATCCGGGAAACAGAGTGGGGATTGTTCTGGATTATCTAGGGTTGCAAGGGGAATCGTTTCAATTTCAGGCAGGTGTGCTGGGGATTTCAGCAGCCGTGTTACTAATTATTCGAACTCTCCTTTCGATGTATTTTTCCAGAAAAATCCTATATTTTTTGAGCGTAAGAGCGGCTGTAATCTCAAAACAATTATTGGAGAAAATCCTTTCCCAGTCTTTATTCTTCATACATGGAAGAACATCCCAGCAAACGCTTTTCGCTCTCACGAACGGCGTATCTGCTATCACTGTTGGGATTATAGGAACATCAATAAATGTTTTCGCTGATGTTTCATTGATGTTGGTAATGCTCACAGGACTATTCATTTTGGACCCAATTATTTCGACTTCGATGTTAATTGGATTTGGATTCGTAGGCTTAATTCTCTATCAACTCATGCATAAAAGAGCGAGCAAATTAGGGAAACAAACTTCAGAACTTGAAATAACTAGTAGCGAAAGTATTTTTGAAGTGATTAATACTTACCGTGAGGCATTTGTAAAGAATCGTAGAAGCTACTACGCAGACAGAATAGGTGACCTCAGATTCAAATTATCAAACACCCAAGCAGAATTAGCATTTATGCCATATGTGAGCAAATATGTAGTTGAGTCTGTTGTCGTACTGGGGAGCTTGTTGTTGTGTGCGATCCAATTTTCACTTCAAGATGCCTCTCGAGCCGTTGCAACCCTTGCAATTTTTCTAACTGCTGCAACTAGAATTGCGCCCGCTGCACTACGTGTTCAACAAGCATCATTGCAACTCAAATCCAACATGGGTTCTGCTGGCCCTACATTGTTACTAATCCAAGAAATTGAAAACCAGAAAATCGAAACATCAGCCCATGATTTGCAGATGAAAGATGTGGGTATTTTCCACGCAGAGGTTGTTCTAAAACATGTATCTGTCCAGTATCGCGCCGCCGATCAACCAGCTGTAAAGGATTTCAACCTCGAGATTCATCCTGGGGAATTCTTGGCAATAACAGGGCCATCAGGTTCCGGAAAGTCAACACTGGTAGATGCATTGCTTGGAATCATCCCAGTAAAGGAAGGAATGGTAAAAGTCTCAGGCTTAGCGCCAAGAGACGCAATTAAATGCTGGCCGGGGAAAATAGGTTACGTGCCGCAGAATGTGACTATCGTACCCGGCACTATTCTTGAAAATGTCGCACTTGGCTTTCCGATTGAAGAAATCTCGGAAGAATCGGTTTGGCGAGCACTCGAAATAGCGAAACTTTCTGAGTTTGTAAACGGTTTTCCAGAGAAACTAGGGACCCGAATAGGTGAAGGAGCATTCGGTCTAAGTGGTGGACAACGTCAAAGACTGGGAATTGCAAGGGCATTGTACTCCAAACCCGAACTACTTATTCTTGACGAGGCGACAAGCGCACTTGATTCTTCAACAGAAAAATCTGTTACTGAATCTTTAAGCACTCTGCATGGGACGATTACGACAGTCGTGATTGCGCACAGGCTCTCGACTGTCATGTCTGCAGATCGAATCGTGCTTTTGGAAGAAGGTAGAATTGCGGGCGTAGGTAATTTTGAAGAATTGAAATCATCAAACCAAAATTTTCTTAATTTAGCAAAAAATAATGGTCTCTGACCTATAAATATCCGTGCAGACTTACTGAAGCAAATTTACTCGAGAGTGAACTCTTAATAAATCTAATTTGAGTATCAAGTTGTCTGGCCTCCCGTGATATTCCGATGTTTGACCATTTTGCGAGAGTTATTTTCTCAGGATGGAATTTCAACATATATTGTGCATATAGCTCATACTCGATACAAAATGGAGATTGAGCATGAGGATTGCTCTTTAGGATTAAGTACTCAATCAAGAAGTCTAAATCTTGCCAACCCAAGAACAATCTTGCATTACGCATGTGCTGAGGTTGCATTAACATATGGTGGGAGACAAAGCTTTGGTTCAACGAGCCCACTTCAAAACCTGCATTTTCCAAGAAATCATAGTAAGGCTGATGCCATTCCCAAGAGGGGGAAAGTAACTGTCTACCGCTTTTGTCTAGCCAGATTCTAGGATTTAGTAAGAGGGTATCCGAATCCACAATCAAAACACCCATTTGCTGGCTTCTTGAGACATATTCCACCTTCAGAAGTTGCTGAATCACCCATCCAGATCTCTCGCCAAACCGATTTCGGATTCTTGACATCTGTTCAAAAGTTAGAAAATCAGATTCACGTAAAACCCTGACGTCTGCAAACCCTTGAGAAAGTAACTTAGAAGCTTCACCATATTCTACATCGGGAACAATCACTGCAGTAGTAGACCTGAGATGGTGAATTGTAGATTCTTGGGCCGCCCGAATCGAGTGGACTAATACTTCAAAATCTTTCTTTGTTGTAACAAACAGTATCTCGATTGCTGGGTAATCCCCTCCAGCGCATGGAGCTGCTCCCGCCGAGAGATTATTTGCACTAGAAAAAAGAGACACATTAATTCGATTCCCAGGAAATCTAAACCAACAAATTAAGAAATTTCTCAAGACCAGAATGGCTAGGAGTAAGAACGAAGGCTTGCGCCCCAATTCTTGAACACGATTGAAATATTTTCGAATCACGGGGCTATCTTATCCACTACAAATTAACTCTATGACTATTCTGGTGTGGCAGAACTTCAGGAAAGTGAAAGGTGGCATTGTGCGAGTCCTAATATTCGGCTCTTCTGGCCAAACCGGCTCTTACTTGCTTGAAAAACTGCTTTCAGAGGGACACGAAGTGATTGGGGTAGCAAGATCCAAGTTCCCATATTTGCTTCCATCCCGGGACAAGTTTACAGAATTAATTGTGGATCCTACCGACAGTGTAATACTCAAACAAATCTTGGAATTTCACGAATTTGACGCAGTTGTGAATTTTCTGTCTTTAAGTTCTGTGGCGGCCTGTTCTGAAAATCCAGAAATTTCGAGGAGAATTAATTTCGAATTTGCTCGTTTGCTTTTTGAACAGGTATCAAGCAAAGCTTTGAAGAACAAAATCGGAATTCGTCTCATACAGGCTTCCAGTTCCGAGATGTATGGTGGATATCCATCAGGAACGGTTGTTGACGAATCACTAACACCGAGACCTATCTCAAAATATGGCGAAGATAAGGCGCTGGCGCATTCATTCTTAAACGCCATCAGGCACGAAAACCCAAACATTCATGCCACTTCGTTGATTTTATTTAATCATGAATCCCCTCGGAGAAACCAAAAGTTTGTAACTCGCAAGATTGTAGATCGCATCTTTGAAATATCAAGGTTCAAGGAGTCCAGTTTGGTTCTTGGGGATATCGAAATTCAGCGGGATTGGGGATATGCGAAGGATTTTGCGGAAGGCATTTATAGAGTTATTCAAGCTGAGACAAATTCAGACTATGTGATTGGAACTGGTAAGTTGCGAAGCGTTAGAGATTTTTGCATTGAAATGTTTGAATATTTTGGCGTTGCTGAAAATCGGCGCATAATTCTGTGCGACGATTCCCTGAAGCGCTCCAGAAATAACAATGGACTAGCTGGAAATTCAAACCTACTCGAAAACGAGATTGGTTGGCGGCCCACCGTTGAGTTTGAGGAGCTAGTAAAAATTCTTGCTGACGCGAAAGTTAAGGGTCAAAACGCCGGAAGCTAAGGGCGAACGTGCGTAAACAAAGAAAATGTCCGTTTTATCCCCTTCCCGCTACAAACTAGACTGGGATTCGTAGTAGGGGATAGAGGCAGCGACGGCTGGCTCGGCAGGACAAAACCGGTTAATAAAGGATCCAAAAAGTGGCACTTAGCGTATGGACAGTTGCTGAACTGGGGGCTTTTTACACTGAGCACCGTTCAGAGCTACTCGCGCATGCCAATAGAGTACTGAAGGAGTCCGCCAAGGCTGAAGAGATCACCCAAGACTCACT
>JACCDN010996583.1_pt1 | contig 12547 bp, 12 predicted proteins | sample 7441691 | NCBI WGS metagenome assembly JACCDN01 (sample SAMN15323439, study PRJNA562643) | freshwater metagenome | isolation source: river surface water | place: USA:Blue River Watershed | collected 2017-08-16 | reverse complement strand
CCCCTTCGGATTCTCCGGGGTTTGCGCCGCAATGCCCAGAGCATTACCGCTATCCGGAAGAAGGTCATATTTTTTGTATCCAGGCTCACTAAGGTCGTAACAAGGAATGAGCGAACTTCCCAAGATTTACGTAGCAGGCCACCGTGGCATGGTGGGCTCGGCAATTGTTCGTGCGCTTGAGGCGCAAGGGCAGGCGCGCATCGTCTGCCGCACGCATGCTGAGCTTGACCTTTGCGATCAGGCCGCTGTACGCCAGTTCTTTGACGAAGAACGGCCTGATCAGGTCTACCTGGCCGCCGCCAAGGTTGGGGGCATCTACGCCAACAACCACTATCCGGCCGAATTCATCTACCAGAACCTGATGATCGAGGCCAACGTCATCGATGCCGCTTTTCGCAGCGGTGTCAGGCAATTGCTCTTTTTGGGATCCAGCTGCATCTACCCCAAGTTGGCACCGCAACCGATGCGGGAAGATGCCCTGCTCACCGGGACATTGGAGAACACCAACGAGCCTTATGCCATCGCCAAGATCGCGGGCATCAAGCTGTGCGAAAGCTATAACCGCCAATACGGCGCAAGCCATGGCGTGGACTACCGCAGTGTCATGCCCACCAACTTATACGGCCCAGGTGATAACTACCACCCCGAAAACAGCCACGTCATTCCAGCTTTGATTCGTCGCTTTCATGAGGCCAAGATCTCCAATGCAGCCAGCGTCGCAATTTGGGGCACGGGCACCCCACGTCGAGAGTTTTTGTATGTGGACGACATGGCTGCAGCCTGTGTACATGTCATGCAACTACCCAAAGCCATTTACGACCGACACACCTCGCCCATGCAAAGCCACATCAATGTGGGGAGTGGTTCGGATGTGACGATTTCAGAAGTCGCCCAAACCATTGCCCAAATCATTGGTTACACAGGTCAAATTGAATTTGACACGTCTAAACCCGACGGAGCCCCGCGAAAGTGGATGGACAGCTCTCGGATTAACTCTCTTGGCTGGCATGCCAAGGTGGACTTACCTGCAGGCCTCACCGCCGCTTATCAAAATTTTACGACAGAACAATGACTGAACACCCCCCCAAAAAAGTTGCACTTATCACAGGCATTACAGGCCAAGACGGTTCTTATCTTGCTGAATTTTTGCTCGAAAAAGGTTACATAGTGCACGGCATCAAGCGACGTGCATCGTTGTTTAACACCAAGCGTGTTGACCATATTTATCAGGAGCCGCACATTGAGCGCGCCAACTTCAAGCTGCACTACGGCGACCTTAGCGATACCAGTAACCTGATTCGTATCGTCCAAGAAACGCAGCCTGATGAAATTTATAACCTTGGTGCGCAAAGTCATGTGGCAGTGAGTTTTGAGAGCCCTGAATATACAGCTGACGTGGATGGCATTGGCACCTTGCGTTTGTTAGAAGCTATACGAATTCTGGGCTTGGAAAAGAAAACCCGCTTTTACCAAGCCAGCACGTCTGAACTGTATGGCTTAGTGCAAGAAATCCCACAAAAAGAAACCACACCTTTTTATCCACGCAGTCCCTACGCCGTTGCGAAAATGTACGCTTACTGGATCGTTGTCAACTATCGCGAAGCCTATGGCATGTACGCCTGCAACGGTATTTTGTTTAACCACGAAAGTCCTCGTCGTGGCGAAACTTTTGTGACACGAAAAATCACGCGAGGCCTGGCCAACATAGCCCAAGGCTTGGAGCAATGCCTGTACATGGGCAATCTAGATGCTCTGCGCGACTGGGGTCACGCCAAAGACTACGTGCGCATGCAATGGATGATGCTACAGCAAGACAAAGCGGAAGACTTCGTCATTGCCACAGCAAAGCAATACAGCGTTCGCCAGTTTATTTCATGGAGCGCTGAGGCGCTGGGCATTACCCTCAAGTTCGAAGGATCAGGCTTGAACGAGACTGCCACCGTTATAGCCATTAACGGTGTTAAAGCCCCGGGCCTTAAAGTGGGAGATGTGGTGATCAAAATTGATCCACGTTACTTTCGCCCCACTGAGGTGGAAACTTTGTTGGGTGATCCTTCCAAAGCTAAAGCCAAGCTGGGCTGGACGCCTGAAATTACTGTGCAACAGATGTGCCATGAAATGGTAGCTAGTGACCTGCAGGAAGCCCAACGACATGCCCTGCTCAAGGCTAATGGCCACAAGGTAAATGTGAGCGTCGAATGAATATCGCCATCGCCGGCATCGGCTACGTAGGCCTATCCAACGCCATCCTCTAGGCTTAGCACAACGAAGTCGTCGTGCTTGACATCATCCCCGAGAAGGTCGTCCTCCTAAAGTAGAAAAAATCCCCGATCGAAGACAACGAGATCGAAGCCTTCCTGTCCAACAAACAACACAAGTTCGGCGCGACATTGGACAAAGTCGTTGCCTACAGAGGTGCCGATTTCGTCATCATCGTCAACAGAAAGACAGAAGCCTTGACCGATGTTGCCGACAAGGTGTACACACGCGACTTCTTCGGCAGTGACTAAGCTCACCCATGGCCGAAAAGACATCGTCTCAAAAGAGCGGCTCAAGGTCGACAACGCCGAGATACTCAAAACGGAATACCTAAAGAGCTTGTACAAGTCGCATCCATGATCTTGCATATCTGCATCCTCGATAAATTCATCGAGCCCTTCTTCGCGTTCATGAAAGAAAATTTTGCGGAGTTTGATTCGAAGCACCAGTTCTATATCTACGGGAAAAGCGACAAATACGCGACACCAGCAGGGAATAATGTATTCCTCGCGCACAGTGCTAAGCGCTTGTCCCGCTATGCCCAGTTGATTAAGCATATGAATCATGCGGAGAAAATTATTCTCCATGGACTTTGGGATCGTCAAATTCTAGAATTATTGATAATCCAGCCTTGGTTGCTCAAGAAATGTTACTGGGTGATTTGGGGTGGCGATCTTTATACGAGGATGCTGAGTGAGCGAACGATAGGCTGGTGGCGATTCGAAATACTTCGTCAGATTTCTATTAGGCATATTGGCCACTTCATCACCTACATCCGCGGTGATTATGACCTGGCACAGAAATGGTATGGAGCAAAAGGTGTTTGGCTTGAGTGCTTTATGTATCCAAGCAACGTGTATCATGAGTCGCCTGTACAGGTCATTAAGCACGAAGGCGTCAATATTCTTTTAGGCAATTCAGCGGATCCGAGTAATAACCACATTGATGCTTTAGAAAAGCTACGGCAGTTTGCGACTGAAAACATTCAGATATATTGCCCACTTTCATATGGCGACGCAGAATACGCAAAATACGCAAAGAAAGTTGCAGACTACGGGAAAAGTATTTTTGGCGAGAAGTTTAATCCGTTGTTTGAATTCATGAGATTCGATGAATACAAGAAGCTACTTGCCAAAATCGATGTTGCGGTCTTCAATCATAAGCGACAGCAAGGGATGGGAAACATAACAACTCTCCTTGGGATGGGCAAAAAAGTTTTTATGCGATCCGATATCACTTCCTATCATACGATTCGATCACTCGGCGCAATTGTTTTTGATGTTGAGCGTTTTAATTTAATGCCCCCAGAAGCTGGGCTAGCGTCAAATAATAAACTCATAATTTCACAATATTTCTCATCCAAAACGCTAATTGCACAGCTAGATAATATTTTTTAACCACATTGGACTGAGGATGCCATGGCCTATAAAACACATAATCAACTGCTAGACATGGGCTTTAAGCGCCTTGGGCACAATATAAAAATTAGTGATAAAGCTAGCATTTACAACGCTGATCAAATTGAAATCGGCGACAATGCGCGTATTGATGACTTTTGTGTAATCTCAGGCAAAGTCACCATAGGTCGTAATGTACACATTGCGCCAATGTGTTTGGTTGCTGGTGGCGAAAAGGGGATTATATTTTCAGACTTTAGCGGTTTTGCTTACCACGTCCAAGCTTTCACGCAATCAGATGACTACAGTGGCTTGACACTCACTAACCCGACTGTTCCTACAAAATACAAAAAAGAGAAAAAATTAGCCATTTATATTGGGCGACACGTTATTGTTGGCGCTGGTTCAATTATATTCCCTGGCGTAAATCTCGCAGATGGTTGCTCCGTTGGAGCAATGTCCTTAGTTGATAGATCAACAGAGACTTGGGGGGTTTATGTTGGAAACCCTGCAAAAAGAGTAAAAGAGCGTAAGCAAAATCTTCTGGACTTGGAGCGTGCTTATCTGCACGAGTGTTTGAATGATCCCCTTTAACCTCCCGCCATACACCGGGAACGAAGTCCCGCATGTCCTCACGGCCATGAAGAGCAGCAAAATTTCCGGCGATGCGCGCTACGGACTGATGTGCCAGCAATGGTTCGAAAAGCATCTAGATTGTCCCAAAACCCTGCTCACCCCCTCCTGTACACAAGCGTTGGAGATGGCGGCTATTCTGATCGACATCCAGCCTGGCGATGAAGTGATCATGCCGAGTTATACCTTTGTAAGCACTGCGAATGCCTTTGCGTTGCGCGGGGCGAATATTGTATTTGTCGACATCCGTCCCGACACCCTGAATCTGAATGAAACACTTATCGAAGCGGCAATCACGCCGCGCACCAAGGCCATCGTGCCAGTGCATTACGCGGGGGTGGCCTGCGACATGGCGGAAATCAATGCCATTGCCGCGCGGCATGGTTTGTTCGTCATCGAAGACGCTGCACAGGGGATGATGGCTACCTACCAGGGTAAACCGCTGGGCGCTTTAGGTCACATGGCGGCCTACAGTTTCCATGAAACCAAGAACTTCACCAGTGGAGGTGAAGGTGGTTTGCTTATCCTGAATGACGAGCGTTTCATTCATCGCGCCGAGATTATCCGCGAGAAGGGCACCAATCGCAGCCAGTTCTTCCGGGGCATGATCGACAAATACACCTGGGTGGATGTGGGAAGCAGCTACTTGCCCTCTGAAATACAGGCGGCCTATCTGTGGGGTCAGCTTGAATTGGCTGAGGCCATAACTGCTTGCCGTCTGACAACATGGAACGCGTACCTAAGTGCCTTTACCGATCTTGAAGCAGCAGGCAAACTGGTCTTGGCGACCGTTCCCAATGACTGCCAGCACAATGGCCACATGTTCTACTTGAAGTGTCGAGACCTGGCTGAACGCACAGCGCTTCTGGCGCACTTAAAGCAGAACGACATCTTTGCGGTCTTCCACTACGTACCACTGCACAGCGCACCAGCGGGGCAGCAGTACGGACGGTTTCACGGTGAGGATCGGTACACCACAGCTGTAAGCGAGTGCCTACTGAGGTTACCGCTCTGGTACGGGATGGAAGAACACGCCCGAAATCGGGTGATTTGTGCCGTGAGGGCCTTTTTCAAATGACCATAAGTCATGCCCACTCCAACCGACGACCCCACAATTGGCTGATCTATGACATCGGCGATGTGTGGCTTAGCCGGTTCACAGATCACTACAAAGGCCATATCTACGACCTAGGCTGCGGCGAAATGCCCTACAAAGACTGGCTACTCAATTACGCCGACACCTACACAGGCGTGGACTGGGGCAGCAGCCCACACGATCTCAAAGCCGACATCCTGGCCGACCTCAACGAGCAGCTGCCTATCGAAAACGAAGTTAGCGATACTGTAATCTCTCTATCCGTGATGGAGCACCTGCGCGAGCCGCAGGTTTTCCTCAGCGAGGCACACCGCATTCTCAAGCGCGGGGGGGCGATGATCCTGCAAGTACCATTCATGTGGTGGGTGCATGAAGCACCTTATGACTACTACCGCTACACGCGGTTTGGTTTGCAATATCTTTTTGAAAAAGCCGGGTTCGTGGATGTGCAGATCTTCCCAACAACCGGATTCTGGTCAATGTGGACGCTGAAGTTCAACTACCAGACCACGAGGCTAATACGAGGACCGTGGCCCATTCGCAAGACGATCAGCTTACTCCTGCGTGGGATTTGGGCCATCGACCAACGCATCGCACCGTGGCTGGATAGACACTGGATGTGCGAAGCTGAAACGGCAGGGTATTTTGTGGTGTCGAAGAAAGCGTGACACTTGCTGGAAAAACCTATCATGCCGCACGTTGGACAGCCGCGTCCTCCGTGGCACGCGTAGGGCTACAACTGCTGCAAATAGCCGTCTTGTCACGATTTTTGTCCCCGGCCGACTATGGCCTGATGGCTATGGTGACTGTAGTGCTCAGTTACGCTGCGCTGTTTAGCGACATGGGGCTCAGTACCGCCTTTGTGCAGCGCCAAAAGATCAGCCATGAAGAACGTAGCAGCCTTTACTGGTTGAGTGTGGTAGCAGGCATTGTGTTGATGCTGCTAGTTATGGCCATCAGTCCGTTGGCGGCCTTGTTTTTCAATGAACCTCAGTTGGAGCACCTGATGCTGCTCGTGGCCACCAACTTCCTGGTCATCGCGCTGGGACAGCAACTACGCATGGAAGCGGAAAAATCCCTTAATTTTCGCGCTGTCGCACTAATTGAAATCTTCGCAGGTTTGTGCGGGTTTGGCGTGGCGGTGTACACAGCTTGGCTGGGTTGGGGTGTATTTGCATTGGTTGTACCAGCGATTACCAGTTCCTGGCTAATCATGATTTTGTCCTGGCTGCTGCTGGCCCATGGATGGCGCCCAGACTGGCGGTTGCGTTGGGGCGAAGTGCGTTGGTTCGTCCAGTTCGGCGGCACCATGGTGCTTAACAACGTCATCAATCATTTAAATGCCACCATCGATCTTGTTTTGGGTGGAAGGATATTGGGGGCATTGCAACTGGGTCTTTACAGCGTCCCCAGAAATCTACTTCTGCAAGTACAAGGCATGGTCAACCCTATCTTCACGCGTGTCGGATTCCCCCTCATCGCCTCGATCCAGCACGACACGGAGCAAGTCAAACAGGTCTACCTCTGGACCATGAACATCACCGCATCGGTCAACGCACCAATATACGTCGCCATCGCCGTTTTCGCACCCGAAATCGTGTGGTTACTACTTGGTCCAAGCTGGACGGATGCTGCCAATTTGATGCAAGTGCTATCACTTTGGGGGCTCATGCGCTCTTATGGCAATCCTGTAGGGAGTCTGCTTTTTGGCCTCGGGCGCGTCAAATTAGCTGTAAAATGGAATTTAGGTTTGCTACTGATCTCACCGCCAGTCATTTGGTTTGGTTCGCAATGGGGCACAGTTGGCATGGCTTGGGCGTTGGTGGTATTAATGTCGGTGCTATTTGTACCAGCCTGGGCATTATTGGTTAGGCCAACGTGTGGAGCTGGCTTATTTGAATATTCGAAACAAGTCGCACTCCCAACATTTTGCGCGGTATTTGCCGGACTACTTGCCTGGTTATCTACAGTTATGCTTGATGCCCACTTATTAAGAATCATTGTAGGGCTGAGTGTAGGAGCATTTAGTTATATTGTAATGAGTATCTTTTTCAACAAAGGATGGCTGTTAGTTTTATCAAGAGCCATTAATTTAAAAGCTTTTTAATATGATGTCAGCCAGCTCCAAGCCTAAAGTTTCTGTAGTTATACCTGCGAAAAATAGAGAACAGCATTTAAGTGAATGTTTAAATTCGGTAATTAATCAGACGACCCCACCCGATGAAATAATTGTTGTAGATGATCATTCTACAGATAATACTCGAAATTTGGTTGCATCATTCAAAAACCGTGGCGTTCGCTATGAATTCAACGCAAGAAAACCCGGCGCTCAAGGAGCGAGAAATCATGGTATATTGTCAGCCAAGTATAACTGGATTGCCTTTCAAGATTCCGATGATAGATGGCTCCTCAAGAAACATGAAATCCAACTTAAACTAATCAGCGAATCTCCAAGAAGTCTAAAGACTGTTATACACTCAAACGGCACAAAAGTGGAGCCGGAGTCATCCCGTTATACACCAATTGTCAGCTCGAATTTTGAAGGAAATTGTTTTAGAAAACTTCTTCTAAACTCTGGGCCTATGTTTCAAAGCATGTTGGTTTCTAAACAAGCACTTTTCGATATCGGACTCTTGGATGAAGATTGTCTGTCATTTCAAGAATGGGATACGGCAATAAGATTGTCCAAAAAGAATCAGTTTATTCATATTAAGGAGTCTCTTTTCGAGTGGATTTGTCACTCCAATGAAACTATAAGTAAAGACATGAGAAGGGATATTCTAGGTCACATGTATGTTTTATTTAAACATAAGAATGAAATATTTCTGGAGTATGGTCAAAGCGGCTGGTCTCAAGCAATGACCGATTTGTTTTGCAAATCTATTCAATATAAACAATATGATCTAGCAGTTGAATGCCACGAGCAAATCAGCAACCCCACCAAGCTTCTTTCTTACTTTTTGCTTAAACACAAAACTTACTTGCGCGGCTCTGGTCGGATACTTAAAATAAGTAACAAATTGGTTTTTTAATTATGATTAAAATATTCGCCCACCAAGATCGTACACTTGCCATATTGCTTTGCACAAGCTACAAAAGCAGTGGCATTCAATTCTTTACACCAAACGAATTCTCCCAACAGTTGGCCTATATGAATCGGCCCGCAGGCTACGTGATTTCCCCCCACATTCACAACCCTGTTCTTCGCGAAGTTGAGTTTACAAAGGAAGTCCTTTATATCAAATCCGGTAAAGTTCGGGTTGATTTCTATGATGACCTGCAAAACTATCTGGAAAGTTGGATCTTGAATCCTGGAGACGTAATCCTGCTAGCCTTTGGAGGGCATGGCTTTGAAATGTTAGAAACAAGCGAGATAATCGAGGTTAAACAAGGTCCTTACGCGGGTGAGGCTGACAAAACTCGGTTTAAGTCAGTATCTTCAGATCAAATTCGGATGAAAGAATAATTGATGACCAATAATGTATTCAATACTTACAGTCGCTATTACGATCTTCTCTACAAAGATAAGGATTATGCAGGTGAAGCAGCCTATATCCAAAGCCTGCTCACCCGCTTTGGTTTACAAAAGGGTAATCTTCTAGAGTTTGGATCGGGCACTGGCAAGCACGGTTGCCTTTTGGCCTCGCAGGGGCATGTGGTGCACGGCATAGAGTTAAGTGCAGATATGGTTGCCAGAGCTGAAACTGCACCAGGCTTCACCTGCCAAGAAGGCGATATCACTCGAGTCGCCATGGAGCGCCATTACGATGCGGTGCTGTCCTTGTTCCATGTCATCAGCTACTTGACTCGAAATGACCAGCTTCAAGCGGTATTTTCTAATGCTGCTGCTCATCTAAATAAGGGTGGCCTCTTCATCTTCGACTTTTGGTACAGCCCAGCGGTTTACGCACAAAAACCATCGATGCGAGTCAAGCGCATTGCCGATGAGCTAGTGGAAATTACCCGCATCGCAGAACCGAATATAAACTCCAACGATAACCGTGTGGATGTGAAGTACACCATTTTTGAACGCAACAAAGCCTCGGGCCACTTTCAAACCATGCAAGAACAGCACCCAATGCGGCACTTGTCTTTGCCGGAAATTGATTTGTTATCCGCCGCCGCTGGTTTTAAACGCTTGGTTGCAGAAGAGTTTTTAACAGGCCATTCACCCAGTGAGGCAACTTGGGGTGTATGCGTGGTGCTTCAAAAAATATGAGCAAAAAACAATTTATACCCGTTAACGAACCGTTATTGGACGGTAACGAGAAAAGATACCTTGATGAGTGTATTGACACAGGGTGGATCTCGTCAGAGGGCCCCTTCATTAAACAGTTTGAGCAAGCTCTTGCTGCGCGAATGCAAAGGCAGCATGCTGTTGCAGTTACGAATGGAACAGCTGCCATTGATGCCGTAATTGAAGCCTTGGGTTTTGGCTCGGGGGATGAGGTGATCATGCCGACGTTCACGATCATCTCTTGTATTGCACAGATTGTCCGCAATGGAGCGACACCTGTTTTGGTTGATTGCGACCCTGTCACGTGGAACATGGATGTGGCCCAGATTGAAGCCAAGATTACATCAAAAACCAGAGCGGTTATGGTTGTTCACATTTATGGGCTCCCTGTCGATATGGACTCAGTTTTAGACATTTGTCATCGACATGGACTCATGCTAATTGAGGATGCTGCTGAAATGATAGGACAAACGTACCGTGAAAAGCCATGCGGTTCATTTGGCGATGTGAGTACCTTGAGTTTTTACCCAAATAAACACATCACCACTGGTGAGGGCGGCATGATTCTGACCAACGATGTTGCGTTGGCTGAGAATTTTCGTGAATTACGCAATTTGTGCTTTAAACCACCACGTCGCTTTGTTCACGAGCGCTTGGGTTGGAATCTACGCATGACCAATTTACAGGCTGCTTTGGGCGTGGCTCAGCTAGAGCGATTAGATGAGTTTTTGATTAAAAAGCGCTGGATTGGTGCACTCTACAATGAACTGCTTAAAGATTTACCCGGTGTTCAGTTACCATTGGCACAAACCGATTTTGCAGAAAACATTTATTGGGTATATGGTTTGGTAATTGATGAGTCATTTGGCGATGCGGAATCAGTCATGGCACGTTTAGCTAAAGTCGGAATTGGTACACGGCCCTTTTTCTACCCAATGCATCAACAGCCTGTTTTACGTGAGATGGGGCTTTTCAGTGGTGCTTCTTTTCCGATTGCAGAGCGTATGTACAGGCAAGGGTTCTATTTGCCAAGTGGACTTTCATTGACAGAAGAACAGATCGTTGAAGTTGCAAGCCAAGTGCGGAAAGTTCTTTCTACGGACTAAAAACATGAGGAAGCCTATTCGACTAGCTGTATTGTTTGACCAACAGGTTCTAGCTGGGGGCGGATATCAACAAGCATTGAACGCAGCTTTGTTAGTTCAAAGTTTGCCTAAATATTTGGTACAACCAGTTTACTTTACGACTCTACCTGAAAATTTAGAAATTTTAGCTAATTTGGGCATCGAAGCCAAGTTGCTTGAGTTGAATCTGATCAGAAGAATCTGGGTGCGCTTGCGTTCTTGGCTAGGCAACCATTTAACATTGAAGATATTCAAAATTTTTCAAAAAGTCAATGACTTCGAAATAGTTTTTAAAAAAAATAATATTGATTTGATTTATTTTATATCGCCAAATATTTATGCAGATAGTTTAGAAGAGATCAACTATATTACAACTGTTTGGGATCTTTGTCATCGAGATGATCCTGAATTTCCAGAAGTACGTTGGGATAGGGAATTTGAGGCTAGGGAGTCGAAATACAAATCCATACTACGACGCGCAGTTGCTGTCCTTGCAGACTCGGATTTGGGTAAACAGAACATCGTCAAGCGATATGGCATCGATGATTCGCGTGTGCATGTGATGCCTTTTGGGGCTTCATGTGCAAGTCGTGCGGCTACAACTGGACGTATTGATGAGCCTGTAGATATAAAAAATAAATACCAATTGAATAACCCTTATATTTTTTATCCGGCTCAGTTTTGGCCCCATAAAAACCATGTTTATTTACTAGCAGGACTTAAGGATCTTGAGGTTAAATATGGTGTCCAAATTGACGTCATTTTTTGTGGGGGCGATAAGGGTAATAAATCATATGTTGCAAAGTACGCACTGAATTTGGGTCTATCAGAGAGGGTGCGCTTCGCCGGTTTTGTATCAGACACGGAAATGAGTCATCTTTATAAGCAATCTTTTGCTTTGGTTATGCCCACATATTTCGGACCGACCAACTTACCCCCGTTAGAGGCATTTGAACTGGGTGTGCCTGTTTTGTACTCTGATAAAGCGGGTCTGCGCAATCAAGTGGATGGTGCAGGTTTGTTGATGGATTTGAAAAATCCGACCTCAATGGCTGAACACATCTTTAAGCTTTGGTCTGAGCCCGATTTACGCACGGAGTTGATCAAGGCTGGTTACGAAAAATTAGATTATCTAAATAAATCAGACCGTTCAATAATTCTTCAAAAAATCGTTGAGGATTTTTATTGGCGACGATTGACTTGGGCATAAGTGGTGTACCACCAGCAGCGAACCTCACTGATTTAGAAATAATTCGGAAATTTGAGGGGTATTAATGTTTGCAACAGCATTAGAAATGCTACGATATTGTTGCGCGAATTCGTAGACTTACCAAAACAGCCAACAAGATGAAAATATAGGCTTCCGTCCTTTTAGGATATGAGGATGAGGAAGTCGAAGTTCACGTAAAGCCAAATTGTGGCGATCTTGGCCGAAGGCGACGCTGGGTTGCCCGTGGTTAATGTTTGTCCCTGGTCTTGACCCCGTAACCCAGTACCACCGGTATATTTAATTAACCGATTGCTTTTCCCTGAACAGTGTCGGCGGCAAGTAGCCCAAAGCGCTGTGCGGGTGGTAAGAATTGTCGTCATCGAACCAAGCTTGCAATTGCGCCATCACTGTTTTTGAATCGGGCCTGTTAGCCAGCATGGCATATTCCCTGTTCAATGTTTTCACAAAGCTCTCTGCTCTGCCATGCCATTGCTTTGCGGGCTGGTCACCGGTGTGGTGATGGGTTTGAGCTCCAGTAACTTTGCAAAGCTTCGTGTCTCTGCCGCCGTGTAGCAACTGCCGTTATCTGTG